>Ga0180302_10000500_pt1 | contig 17354 bp, 20 predicted proteins | sample GuaBasSediGuay17_FD_121794 | JGI IMG/M metagenome (GOLD analysis project Ga0180302, IMG submission 121794) | Subseafloor sediment microbial communities from Guaymas Basin, Gulf of California, Mexico - Guay17, Core 4571-4, 12-15 cm | ecosystem: Environmental > Aquatic > Marine > Hydrothermal... | reverse complement strand
GTCTACCTTCTTGCCTCTGACGTAGATCTCGCCAGCCGTTGGACTCCTGGTTCCATAGAGGATCTCCATGAGCGTCGTCTTACCGGCACCGTTCTCTCCGAGGAGTCCGTGAATCTCCCCCTCTCGGACGGCGAAGTCCACCCCTTTCAACGCCAGGGTCCCGCCGGGGTAGATCTTCACCATCCCCTTCATTTCAAAGGCGTACTCTGGCAAGGCTCGATCACCGTCCACCGATGCGAACAAGCGGCTCCAATAGGAGCGGTAATAAAAAAGAGGGGGGAGGGTTAACTCAGCCTCCCAGGACTCCGACGCCGTACTTCTCTCTGATGGCCTGTATCTCTTCAGGCGAGTCGGTGGTTGGAACCTGAATCTCGCCCGCGATGATCTTCTGCTTCACCTCCTCGATGGTGTTCCAGACCTCCTCCGGGTACATGGCCCTCATCTGCTGCCACTTGGCTATGATGTTCTCCGGCGTGTCGGGGAGTTCGGTGCCCATCTCCTGGGCTATCTGCATGAAGGCCTGCAGCTCCTCGAGGCCGCTGATGCCAACGCCGCCCTCCTTTATACCGTAGAAGATCGGGCCTCCGGTGAAGTTGCCGTAGACCACGTCCCTTATGGCGAAGTAGACTCCGTTGTCAACTCTCTTCATCATGCTGGCTATGACGTGGCCTGGGTACATCCAGTCCTGGCAGCTGTCGACGCCTATGGCGAAGGGCGGTCCGAACTCCTTGCCGTGAGCGACGTTGTAGTCGTGAACGGCGTCAAGCACACCCAGCCCGGTCAGGCCGGCAACGTTGTAGAGCACATCGGCTCCCTGGGCAAGCATGCCCTCAGACACCTGCTTGCCGAGAGCTCTGTCTATGAAGCTCCCGGTGTACTTGTAGATGATCTGGATGTCCTTCCCGGTGAGGTTCTCCACGTAGTTGACGCCCCAGTAGAATCCAGCCTCGAAGTGGTAGAGTACGGGGATCTCCATACCCAGCACGACGCCTACCTTGTTGCTCTCAGTCACGTAGGCGGCGAGTATGCCCACGAGGGCGGAGCCCTCGTTCTCCTTGAACAGGATGCCCCTCACGTTCGGGTCGGGAGTCATCGAGTCGACTATGGCGAAGTACTGGTTCGGGTACTCATCAGCCACCTGGTCGATGGCGTCGGTCAGCAGGAAGCCGACGCCGATTATCAGGTCATATTCGCCGCTACCCGCCAGCTCCCTGAGCCTGGGGATGTAGTCAGCCTCAGATCGAGGCTGGACGTAGGTCACCTCAACGCCGAAATCTCTCTTAGCCCTCTCAGCCCCCATCCAAGCCATGTCGCTGAAGCCTAGGTCGCCCCTGCCTCCGATGTCGAACATCACGGCAACTTTGACTTTCTTGGGCGGCGGAGTCGTCTCAGGAGGAGCCGTAGTCTCGGGCGGGGCCGTGGTCGTGGGTGCGGCAGTCGTGGTGGGGGCCGGAGTTGGAGTAGGTTTTGGTCGCGTTGCATACCATGCGCCGATAGCTACTATGAGTAGAACCACCACTAGAATGCCGATAATCTGGCTCTTGCTCATGCTCACACCTGAGGAGTGGTCTGACAGGGACTGTAATAAAATAATCCTCCTAATCCTGTCTCTAAACTCGACGCTCTGTGTGGCTATCGTGGGTTAGCGCGGCGCTAACTTTATCTCCCTCGTCGCCGCCGCGCTGACATGAGATCGGGCGTGATGGAGAAGCTTACTTCGAGAGACTCAAAGTACCTCAGAGTGCTGAGAGATTCCCCAGAGCCGCTTACCCCATCCAGGTTGGCCAAGATTTTCGGAGTCAAGCTGCCTACGGTTCTATCTGAGCTGAAGAGGCTGGAGAAATTGAACTTGATAGAGTACAGCAGAGCTTCTGGCGTTAGGCTGACTCCGCTCGGGGAAGAGGTATCCGACGAGCTGATATGGCGGCACAGGGTGATGGAGACCTTCTTCTGCAGCGAGTTGGGTTTAGATCTGGAGGTTGCTTGCGAGGCGGCCTCCAAGGTTGAGGTGCTCCTGCCCCTCTGCGTCTTCGCGAGCATGTGTGAGAAGCTAGGTCACCCCAGCTCGTGCCCCCACGGGAGGCCCATCCCTCACAGGGGGAGGTGGTGCCCGTGAGGAGCTTGAGCCTGGCCCTAGTGGCTGCGCTCACAATTTCGCTGTACGTCCTCCCGGTTGCGAGCAGCGGCGACAAACCGCTGGTTCTGGTGAGCTTAGAGCCCCTGGCCTCGATAGTGAGGGAGGTCGTCTTAGACCGGGCCGATGTCTTCGTGGTGGTCCCCGAGGGGGCCGAGCCGCACACGTACCAGGCGCCGCCAGAGGTTCTTGAGGTAGCTAAGAAGGCCGACCTATTCGTCACCACGGCCCACCTGCCCGTAGAGGAGCAGATCTCTGAAGTCACCGCGGCGCCCGTCATCGGTCTGGAAGACTACAGGAGGCACGGTCTGAAGCTGATTCCAGTTCCCGGGCAGGGCGGAGAGAACATCCACGGCTTCTGGCTTGATCCCGACAACGCCCTGGCCATAGCGAGAGCCGTGGAAGAGGCCATGGAGAGGATCGACCCGGAGGGAGCCCCGATCTACAGGGCGGCCTTAGCCAACTTCGAGAGAAAGGTAGAAGGCATAAAAGAGCTCATCTGGAGTTTCTCCGAGCAGGAGCACCTTCGGGCCGTGAAGGCAGTCGTCTCGGTGCCAGCAGAAGCCTACCTAGTGAACGCTCTCGGCATGATACCGGTCAGCTCTCTGGGGATAGGCCCTGGGGCCATGATAGGCGCGTCTGAGCTCATAGAATTGGGCGACGCGATCGAGCGGGGCGAGATAAGAGTAATCGTGGTCTCCGAGTTCAGCGAGCACTTAGAGCCGGGGCAGATGGCGGAAGAACTCGTTGCAGATCACGGGGGCATCTTGCTGAGAGTTCGAATTATGCAGACGAACTCGATGAGCTACGATGCCTTGTGGATGTGGAATCTGGGCCTCATAGAGACGCAGACGGAGTCCTCCTGTGTGGCTAGGGAGCAGGGCTGGAGCGTCGCCAACTGCATCGTGCTCTCGTCGCTCGTGGTTTTGGTGGGGATGGCGGTAGTGCTCTGGAAGGCATCGTGAGGTGGTGAGAATGCTGGCGGTCGAGGCTAGGAACCTCTACTCCGGCTATGGGGGCAGGCCGATACTGAAGAACCTGAACCTGTTGATCCCTCACCCATCGCTGTCTGTCATCATGGGGCCCAACGGCGCCGGGAAGACGACGCTCCTCAGGACGATACTCGGGATGGTTCCGCTGCTCTCCGGTGAACTCAGGGTCCTCGGAGAGCCCATCCCTGATAGAGTCGCAGAGGTGAGGAAGAGGATAGCCTATGTCCCTCAGAAGGAGGACATAAGCTGGGAAGTCCCCATGTCGGTCTTGGATGTCGCCGTCATGCTTAGAGTGATAAAGAAGGGTCCGCCGAGGAAGCCAGAGCCAGAGGACGTGGAGGCCGCTCGAAGAGCGTTGAAACTCGTCCACATGGACTGGGCGGAGAAGCGGTGCTTCAGGACTCTCTCAGGCGGGCAGCAGCAGAGAGTGCTCATAGCCAGGGCCATAGCCTCTGAGCCAGAGCTCTTGCTCTTGGACGAGCCCGTCTCGGCGATAGACGCAGAGAGCAGACAGAAGATAGCCGAGATCCTCGTTAAACTCAGGGACGAGTCAGGCATAACCTCCCTAATCGTCACTCACGACGTTAACCCCTTCGCGCACGTTGCGGATTACGTGGCCATACTCAACGAGGGAGAGCTGGTTGCCGCGGGGCCAGTTGCCACCGTGCTGACGTCAGAGAACCTAGTGTCCGTGTACGGACCTGGGGCAAAGATCGTAGAAGTCGGAGGGGTTTGCTACGCAATAGTTAGCGACGCGCACAGGTGACCCGGATGATTGAGCAGGAGATAGTCAGGGCCGCCGTCGCTGGAGTGCTGGTATCCGCGGCCGCCTCGGCCATGGGACCACAGGTGGTCTACAGAGGCCTATCTTTCCTCGTGAGCGCGGCCGCCCACGCGGCGTTGGGAGGAGCGGCCCTGGCAATCCTCTTGCAACCCCACCTGCCCTGGCTAGACCCCATCCTGGGGGCGATGCTCACATCTCTCGTCGTGGCGACGGTCGTCGGCCTTGGAGCTCGAGGTGGAAGGAGCGCCTCCATGGAGGTAGCCGTGGGCGTGGCCTTTGCCGGCTCGATGAGCCTAGCGGTTCTCCTGATGTATCAGCTCCCGCCGGAGCGGATCCCCGAGGTCTGGGGCTTTCTAGTCGGGGACATACTCTTGCTCAGTCCCCTTGACATGATCATGCTGTCGCTCACTGCGACATTTGCAGTGGGCGTAGTGACGGCCTTCTACAGGGAATTCATCTACATTGCCTTTGACCCTAGTGGGGCGGAGGCCCAGGGACTCAGGATAAGGCTCTACGACTGGGTGATGCTAGCCTCCGTGGCAGTATCCGTGTCGGCCATGACCAAGGCCGTCGGCGCCATACTGGTCTACGCCCTAGTGGTGGCGCCAGCCGGGGCGGCCACCAAGCTGGCCAAGAGCCCCAAGCAGTGCATCGCTCTCACTTTCACAATATCCGCGATCTCGATAGGAATTGGGCTAGCTCTGTCTCTGCTGATTAACGTATCTCCAAGCGCGATTGCGGGAATAGCGAGCGCGGCCGTGTACATGGTAACACTAACAACCGAGGGCGATAGATACGCTTGATCCCGCTCTAGTCCGGAATCGCTATAAAGGAGGGGTGGGGAGGGTATTAGCTTGGCTGAGGGGGTGCCTCCCTAGATTGGTTCTGACAGCAGGGACCTTGCCGATCTTCTCCAGGGGTTCTAAGGAACGAGTTCATCTGAGTGTCGAATCAGTAGTAGTATACGCCTTAGGGAAGGCAAAAGAGGGCCTGACTCTGTTGAGGCTTCAGCTGATACTGTTCTTGGCCGACTTTGAGCTTGCCAGGAAGGGACTGCCCAGGCTCGGGGTTGACTGGAAGCTGTCGTGCGGTCTGCCGGTCTCAGACGAGCTCAGGAGGCTCACAGAGGATCTGGCAGCTTCTGGGATCTTGATCAGGTCTGGGGAGGACGCCATGACTTTTCTGGCCTCGCCTGCATTTAGGGGCCGGAACCTGATGCTGCCGAAGAAGGTCAGAGGTGTTCTCGACAAGATGGTCTCCTCCTACGGCGATCCAACTCGAGCGTCGAAGCTGCTCCACAAGATCCAGCGAGTGATACCCGCCGCAATTGAGCTCGGGATCGTGTCCCCCCCAACTATTCGCGGATAGACTCCTCCAGCAGGTTGATGAGCTCACTATCGTCCTCCTTTATCACGTTCAAGACTACTCTGGTGTTCGTTCTCTCGACGTGGGGCATGGCGAGGAGACCCTTGACGAACTTGCTGAGTTGACCCCTATTCTCAAACCTCGCGACGACTATGACATCTGATGGCCCGGTCACATCATAGACGGCAGTCACGTGCGGATCTTCCGCGATCTTTCTCTCCACTTCCAAGAGCTTGCCCTTTGACACCGTGACTTCTATGACTGCGGTAAGGTCGAACCCCAGCTTCTCGTAGTCGACCCACAGTCTCAGCCCCTCTCTAAGCAGGATCCCAGCTCGCTTGAGGTGCGCCAGCCTCTTGGACACCGTTGACGGAGAGACTCCGATAAGGGCTGCCAGAGTCCTGATCGACGCGCGAGGATACGAAGATAGGGCTCTTAGCAAATTAACGTCTAGGCGATCCAACTTGCTCGCCGCACGCCCAGTCCTCCGCTCGCTCATCGGATACACTTGTACAATAGTATTCATAAATATTGCTCATTTGTATAGTGCAATTGGAGAAGAGGCTATAATTGAACGAAAAACAGACCGACTTCAATGATCGAACAGTTGAGCAGCGTCAGGATGTTTGCGTTCCCCGACCACCTAGGCAGGCTCAGAGTAGTGTACATCTTGAAGGGCAGCTCGTCGCCGGGCTTCGACGGCTCTTCCATAAGCTGGTTTAAGCCCATAGAGCAGAGCGACATGAGATTAGAGGCCCAGCACACGGCAAAGAGGCTCGTCTTTGCTGACCCTGTCGATCCAACCGGCGCGCCGCTTGATCACCAGCCGAGGCACGTGCTGAGGAAAGTGCTCTCTGAGGCCAAGGAGATGGGCTTCGAGGTCAGAATCGGCTTCGAGCCAGAGTTCTTCCTAGTGAGGAAGAAGGACTCGGGCATAGAGCCAGTTGACTCTGGTGGGTACTTCTCTCTCCCCCCAAAGAGCGTCGAGAAGCTCCTGCTGAGCGTCGTTCAGGAGGCGAGTGAGTTAGGAATAGGCTTGCTCAAGTTCCACCACGAGGTTGCCCCAGGCCAGTACGAGATAGTTCCGGAGGGAGGCGACCCTCTAACCACTTGCGACGTAGTGGTGGCGCTCAGAGCCTTGGTCAAGAGGGCCGCCGAGGAGTCTGGCTTGATCGCCACCTTCATGCCCAAGCCGTTCAGCGGGCTCAACGGGAGCGGGATGCACCTCCACGTGAGCCTAGTGAGGGTTGAAGACGGCAGCAATGCCTTCAACGGAGGGGACGGCCCGACGAACGTGGCGCTCTCATTCATAGCTGGTCTGCTGCGCAGAACGCCCGAGATCACCGCCGTGGCCGCTCCAACAGTTAACTCGTACAAGAGGCTGGTGCCCGGGTACGAGGCGCCCGTCTACATCTCCTGGGGGAGGTCCAACAGGTCGACGCTGGTTAGAATTCCGTGGTACACGAGGGAGTTCGAGAGGATAGAGTTCCGAGTACCCGACGCCTCCTGCAGCCCCCATCTCGTGGCAGCCCTTGCCGTGGCCGCGGGTCTTGAGGGGATCAGGGACAACCTTAAGCCGCCGCCAGAATCCGCGGTCAACGTATACGCTCACTACTCCGGCCTGCCCTCGCTGCCCAAGGATCCGAGCGAGGCTGCCAGAGGGCTCTTGGGAAGCGCGTTCGCTAGGAGGGTCCTGACGGACGGTCTGGTCGAGAGGATTTCATCTAGACTGCTGGCCGAGTGGGAGGAGTACAGGGAAGAAGTCGGGGACTGGGAGGAGACCAGACTCAGCGTGTCCCCATGGGAAGTGGAGAATTACCTGGGCGTTGGGACATAGCTAGATCTTCTGCCGACGGCTGATCTGGAGGCATCGGAATAAGCGGGATCCCCAAGGGTTTTCTAGCCGTCAATTTGTGTGGACGCCGCGTCAGCACCGAGAGCAACATCTGATCTAGCCTAGAGAGGCCAAGAGACAAATGACTGTACTCGTCAGGAAGAAGTCAAGGCGCCGCCGACCTCTGAGTGGCACCTGGCAAGGTATTATTTGAGCAGGTCGCGCGGTTCTACTGGTGAAAGAATCTGTCGGCCGAGACTCCAGTTGATAGGATGAGTTCTGCTCTGGCGGGCGTAGAGATGGTGGCCGAGGTACCAGTGACCCAGATCCACTCGTTTGTAGAGGAGGTCATACGAGCGGTTGAACCAGCAGGCTTCGTGGCTGAGCGCAGAGCCGAAGGTTACGCGCTCATGCCGGCAGGAGTCAACGTCCCGACGCACCTTAGGATCGGAGTCTTCGGGAGCATGGTGTCTTTCTGGATTCGAGGAGCGTACGATCTGTCAGAGTCGGCTGAGCGTCTCGGGGTGGAGCCCCAAGAGTTCTACGATGCTCTAATGGATGGAGTCAGGAGGGCTGAGGAGGTATTCAGGAGGGCTCGCTCAGGAGCCGTTAGGATAAGGGTGCCCTGATAACCCCCACTAAAACAGGCGGAAGAACTTCTCGCGTCTCCCTATCACTACCTCTTCGGGGAACAGCGACCTGAGGAGGGTCTCCTCTCTCTTCGTTTGGGCTCCAACCACTAGTATGCCAGCGATGATGTCGTCCTCATCGACCGAATCCATCAGCTCCCTTAGGAGTTCGTACGTCTTTTTGAGCCCGAGTATCATGGTGAGATCCGTCAGATTGTCTATGACCAGCATGAGCGGGCCTGCTGAGCTGCTCCTTATCCGGTTTATCAGGCTAATCATCTGCGAGGTCGTTGGGGCCGCGATTATAGCCCCCTCCATTGCGGAGGGATATGGGACCCCCTGCCGCAGGTATATGAGCGTTGGACTCATCTCGCCAGCTAGGCTCAAGGCGAGAGGACTGCCCCTCCTCGTAAAAACGGTCGTTGACCTGTTCTCACAGATCTTCTTAAGGAACTTCGTGAGCCTCCCTAGAGACCCCTCGGTGGGATCCCACTTGATCAGCATCCTCCGGTACTTCATGGGCCCAACAGGACTCTTTCTATCTGAGAAAACTGTGAACAGGCTAGACGCCCCGGAGAATGGCCCAATCAACCAATAGGCGAGCCTCTCCAAGAAGTAGAATGAGATGGCTGAAGATCCTATCCTCTTCTCATCGTACCTACGCAATAAGAACCTCTCTACAATGCTAGCCACCAAGCCGCGTGCAGCAAATCCTTGAGCGTTGGTGGAATAACCGAGCACCTGGGCCCCCCAGCGGTCTAAGATCGCTCACAAAGTCGCGTTATTTCAAAATCTTAAAATGTTGCCCCTATTAAAGAGAACAACCCGAAGCCCTAAGATCACAGACGCGTGATGAGCATTTGCCGTGAGGGGAGTGTCACGATTTAAGGTCTAAACCTAAAAACCCGCTCTAACTGTACCTCTTCTCGATCGACCTGATGTATCTCTCTATGTAGTCTGCGAAGAAGAACCAGGTTGCAAAGACCGCGATCGAGGTTCCTATTCCAATTGCCAGTCCAGACACTAACGCCTCTTTCACGGGGTCCGAGAGGGCAACCACGTCTATCAGGAGCGCCGTAGCCAGCAGGAAGGAGATGAAGGTCATGTAGCTCTTCAGCTTCGTCTCCAGTTTGATCCGACTCATTAGCATATTGAATGCCAAGAGCACGAATACTATCATCGCGAGAACGCTTAGCACTCTGGCCGCATACACGGCTGCGGCGTCCACCTTGACTAGGAGTTCCTCCGGGAGCAGGACGCTCAGAACTAGGTAAACGGCAATAAAACCAAGTCCCAAATCGGCCGCTCCCACGACGAGGCTCGAGGGCGAGAGGGGCGGCCTGCCGCCGAAGAACTTCTCAGCCGCCTCGTCGACCTTCGAGAAGGCCAGGAGCTTCCTGAGATAGAAGTTGACGATCTTTATGACTATAATAGTTGACGTAATGGCTGCTAAGGCCAGAAAGAGGCGAGGCGCCAGCTCAATTAGCTCTTGCGCCAGCTGCCTGAGGAGGCCCTCGAAGAACTTGACTACCTGGAGCCCTTCCATTCATCTCACCATATTAAGAGCAGGGATAACGTCCTGTATATGACGTATAATGTCAGCAGAGTGAAGGTGAAAGCGAGTATCCTAAGCACTGTAATGAGCGTCTCCTTAGTTATGGCAACGCTCACTCTGTAGCCCATGAGAGTAACCCCGTAGGCCGCGTTGGCGTAGGCCCTAGCTATGTGCGGAGGGACGATTGCGACCTCCGGTATCACCAGAGCAGTCATCGCGAGGGCCGTGAACTTCAGGGCGGTAGTTATGGCGAAGGCCTCGCTAAACAGGGAGTCAAGGAGCAAGCCGAGCCCGGATGCCACCAGCTGAGCCAGGCCTCCTACGGCCAGGGCGAGGGCGCTTGATCTAATGGCCCCCAGCCACCTGTTGTACCTAGCGAAGAGGTACGTTCCAAGCAGGCTTGCCCCGCTGAAGGAGAAGGCCGCCATCGCAGAAAGGCTGAGCTGGAACCAGGGGGCGCTTGAGAGGATTACTAGGATCGGTATGACGGCGTTGAGCAGCAGGGCGATCCTGTACTTCCTGGGGTGTAGGTGCCTCCAGAACGGCGCGCCAAACACGCTGGAAGCCGTGCCCACGAGCCCCATGGCTGCAGCCAGGTACGCGGGGTAACCTAGGCTGTGTATGAGGAAGGGCGTCCAGGCCATTGAGAAGAGGGCTCCGGAGGCCGACAGAGCCAGCTGAAAAGTCGACGCGGCGAAGATCCTCCCCCTCTCCTCTACCACGCAGGGAAAACGAAGACCCTCTAAGTGAGACAGGTTTTGCGTCATCGTCAGCGCGGTTGACAAGAGACCCACTCCTGAGCCGAGCAGGAATAGCGCGTGGTACTTCCCGTACCCTTCTAAGAATCCCAGAAGGGCCGTAGCAAGGCCCAAACCTATGATGCTGGCGGCTGCGCCAGAAGCCACACGCTTCGCGACCACATCTCGTACCTCCTCTTCGTTGAACGAGCCGAATATCACGAGATTCATGCTCAGAGACGTAATCGCTTGGAAGACGGAGTAGATCGCGTAAACTACGGTTAACAACAAAATGTCGTCTATAAGCCCAAGAGGAATCCAAGTGAGCCTCTCGAGACCGTGTGCTGAGATTAACTTGAGCTTAAACTTCCGAGATAACAGCTCGGGTCTCTTGAAGGTTGCAACCCCAATGACTGTCGAGAGAACCCCGCTGCCTAGGGAGACGAGCGCGACGCCGGCCAAATCGAGCCCTTTCTCCGCCAGATAGACGAGGAAAACCCCCCTTGTCATGGCTATGTACAGCGAGCTGAGCGCCATCTCTACTATCAAGACCCACTTGAGCGACCTAATCGACATCTCGAGGCCGACCCCAGGCACGAAGCGGGTATATTAGCCTACCGCGACTCGCTTGAACAGCTCAATCGTCGGATGAATATGCTCTGCTTTAACCTCAAGGAACGCGAATGGTGATGTTGACAGAGTAGAGGCGTTCTGATGACGAATGCAGACGGCAACTCCGTTGTAAGAGAGAATTGGGGCCGTTAGTGTAGCTGTTGTTCTAGTTGGACTCACTTCCATGCTGGGAAATCTAGTGAGCGTGGGCGTATCGCGCTCCTATTCTCAACACTGGGCAGCGGAAGGCATTTCTTCAAGATACTTTAAACACGTCGGATACGGCCCTAGCGAATTCTTCATACGCATTTCGCCCGTATGCCACGAGTATTATCTTCTCTAAGCTAGACCCCCTATCTAGATGAGCCTTGACCTCCTCAGCCATGGCTCTCACAGCTTCGTATAGGGACAGTCCGCCTACCCCAGTGCCCATTCCTGGGAGGGCTATAGACTTCAGACCAAGCTCGTCTGCCTTCTTTAGAGCGGCCCTCGTCGCAGCTCGAGCGGATCCTAGGGTAGCTCTGCCGCCGGGCGTCTTCACCGTAGGGGCGTGTATCACGTAGCGCGCAGCGAGTCTACCCGCCCCCGTCGCGATGGCCTCTCCTATCTCGATGGGTCCCTTTGAGACAGCCTCTCTCTCGATCTCCTCACCTCCGGCACGCTTGATGGCCCCCGCCACGCCGCCGCCCATGACAAGCCTTCTGTTGGCCGGGTTTACTATGGCATCGGCTTTCTGAGCCGTTATGTCTCCTTCCACCACCTCGATGATGGCATCCCTATACTGCAACCTCACGAGGCTCCCCTGACGAGATATCCTCCCCCTTAATTTTTTCAACGCCCGTTGATGTGCCGGGTGCCCTTTGAGCAGACTATATCACACGAAGCACGCAGCCCTCTTGTTCGTCCTGTTCATGGCGATCTGGACGCCGTATCGAATGCTCACTGGGTCGCTAAACTTGTCTCCCCCGACTCTGTACTTGGTAGACGCTCCAGCGAAGCTGCTGGCCATCCTAGGACTCACGCTGTTTGTCGCAAAGAGGCTGGACGGAGCTGGGCCAGAGTGGATTGGTCTCAAGAGAGAGGGATTAGTGAGCGCGGTACTTCTGGGGCTTGCCGGTGGAGTTCTGGCGTGGGTGGGACACTATCTGCTCCTGCCAGCAGTTTTTGGGTGGAATCTCAGCGTAACATTGGTCGAGCTGAATACCTCGTGGCTAGTGTACGCCGCCTACGTCGTGGGGGTAGTCGGCTTGAGCGAGGAGGCTATGGATCGTGGCTACATCTTCCAAGAATTGGCCAGAGACTTTGAAGGCAGTCAAGGCGCCCTAATAGCGGGGGTAATCTCCTCGGGGACGTTTGCCATCTCCCACTTACCCATAGATCTCTTCGTCTACGAGATGAAGCCGATGTGGACGCTGTGGCACATAGTGGGGGTGTTCTCCATTGGCTTGGTGTTGGCCCTCTACATGAGGGTGTCTGGGAACCTGGCCGCTCCGGCGGCTATGCACTCGCTCTGGGACCTGCTGCTGGGTACGCTCAGCGTGAGTTCTCCGTGGAGCTGGAGCATAGCAGCTGCGTCCGAGGCTCTTGGGCTGGCGCTCGCGGCGCTCCTGCCGGCGCTGGTGCTCCTAGCTAGGAGGAGGTCACGTTGATTTCATCCGCCTCACCTACGGGGCATGAATGATTAATCAGAAGCGCCAACTCATTCTCGAGAGGCGCTCCTCTGGAGCCATTTTTGGCGGATGAGGGTGGGAATGTGGAAGGCGAGGGCGGAATCGAGATAAGACCCCTCACGGACTTCAGAGAGTTTAGACAGGTCCTCGAAGTTCAAGCCGACGCTTGGGGGATGCCCGACGAGGAGATCGTCCCCACACACGTTCTGATAGCCGTCGCCAAGAACGGAGGGGTGGTTCTCGGCGCATTCGATGAGAGGACCGGCGAGATGGTGGGCTTCGTATTTGGATTCACGGGCCGGAGAGGAAGTGAGTTCTACCACTATTCTCACATGCTGGGGGTTAAGCGGGCGTATCAAGGCAGGGGGATAGGGTTCAGGCTAAAGCTGGCTCAGCGAGAGGCCGCCTTGAGGAGCGGCCTCAATCTGATGAGGTGGACATTCGACCCTCTGCAGAGGAGCAACTCGAGGCTCAACATAGGGAAGCTCGGGGCGATTTGCAGGACCTACCACAGGTCCTACTACGGTCAGATGGAGGACGAAATCAACAGGGGGCTGGGCTCAGACAGGTTCGAGGTAGAGTGGCACTTAGACTCCCCGAGGGTCGTCGGGAGGATATCGTCGCACAGCAGGCCCCCGCACCCATCCGAACTCCTTGAGGTGGGCGCCAAGATTTTCCTCGGGTCACAGCCTGACTCAGAAGGATTTAGATCTCCTGAACGAGTGCGCAGCGAGCCTGAGTCAGGCTTGCTGCTAGTTGAGATCCCCTGGGATGTAAACGAACTCAGGAGGAGGGGCCGCCTGGACCTCATAGCTAAGTGGAGGGCGGCGACTGCAGACGCGTTTGAACTCCTGTTCGGCACGGGGTATGTCGATGTGGAGGTAGCAGTTGACCGCGAATCTAAGAGGTGCTTTCACGTTCTGTGGAGAGCCCCGCTGGAGAAGATCCTCTTCACAGCAAGCTTGAGCTAGGTGGAGCGACTTGTGGGTTCAGTGGATCCTGCCTGAAGAGCTCGCCATATGCGGATTCCCTGTTAACAGGAAGGACATGAGGGACCTGAGGCTGCACGGGGTCAGGGCCGTCGTCTCGCTGGCGACCGGGAGGGAGATCCTAGCCTACTGGGGGAACATCCTACTCTTCGCCAGGGCATACCTCGACAACGACATATGGCCCTACTTCCTCCCCACCGATGTGAGGAAGGCGCCCAGCCCAGAGGAACTCATGAACGCGCTGCTCTGGGCGAGGAGAGTAGCCCTGATGGGCAGGCCCGTGGCGGCCCATTGCTTAGCCGGGAGAGGGAGGTCCGGGACGTTCGTCGCTGCCTACTTGGTGTTCTCCCGCGGAATGACCGCGAATGCCGCCATCGAGAGAGTTCGGAAGATGAGACCTGGGGCTATCGAGTCCTACGAGCAGGAGGAGGCTGTGAGAACCATCGAGGCGTTCGCCTTCGCCACGGCCATGGGAGACATACCGCTGTCGGTCGCGCTGCACCCTCCGAGAGAACCTTCCACATTCAAGAAGCTGGCGAGGAGACTTAGAGCTAGCCTCCACCGAGCCTCCTCCAGAGTGCTGCAAAAGCGATGAGGGCCAAGGCGATTACCCCCAGGGGAACGGCGAGCGAAATGGATAGCGGGAGCAGGATGGCGAGAGCGAGCCCGATCAAGGCACTCATCTTGAGCCTCTCGGTGGCGGGTCCAGAACAGCCAACGACCCCCGCGATGAAACCCACGCAGAATCCCAGGACTGCGATCCAAAATGCCAGCTTCACGAGAGAGAGTCCAAGCACTAAGGCAGCAATCAGGATCGACGTCAGGATGGCCAAGGCGAACTTACTTCTCATCCTCGCCCTCGATCAGCCTAGCGTCATAAAGAGTTTCCTCTACGAACTCAGGCCTCGAGCAGCGCCTTCTTGAGTTCCTCCAAGCCAAATCCGGTTGAGGCGCTGGTCAGTATAACTCGCTCTGCCTTCACGGCGGCCGCTACGGCGGCGATATCCTCTGGCGAGACGGCGAGACCCAGGTCGAACTTGTTGCCCACTAGAATCACCTTCTCTTTCCCTGTCAGCAGCCTCTGAGCCCAATCCGGTATCGACAGCAGGGTCTTCGGGCGAGTGACGTCGAACATGAGCACGGCAACCTTTGCGCCTCTCGAGAGGAGAGGAGCTAGGGGCGCAAATCTATCTTGGCCAGCCAAGTCGAATATCACGGCCTTCGTGCCATCTGGACCGGAGATGAAGAAGTCCACTCCCACGGTAGGCCCGCCGCAGGCCAGCCCTGCCTTTGATATCGCGGAAGCCACGCTAGTTTTACCAACCTCAGAATCTCCGGCGAAGACTACCTTGATCTTCCTCAAAGTCCCCCCGGCGCTTTGGACTCAGGCGAGATATAATGGGTCTTGGCCGGGCTTCCTACCCAGGTATACCGGCTGGAGCCACGCTCGTACCTGAGTTCTGCAAATCACGTCGCTTTTCTGTGCATTAGACTGCTACCTCGTCAGCTGTGCGAGGTATACAGGATCTCTCATGAGGCGCCTTCCTTCGAGCCCAGCGGAGTCCGCCCAGAACTCTACCTCATCCGCCTTTGGGAGTGGGTTTGATCCCATCAGGTAGGACATTATGGAGAGGGGCCACGTAGCCTCGTGCTCGACGGGCTGAGAGATCAAAACTCGCTTGGAGACCTTTGCGGCATTTCTGAGGACTGCCTCGGGAGCGTTTGACCAGTGGAGAGCGTGCACGGCTACTACAGCGTCCACCGGCCCTATCTTGAGAGAGGTTAGGAGCTGATTGAGCCTCTCGGGCTGACCCACCACTAGGTTGACTTGATCGCTCATTAGCCCAAGTCCCGAGAGCGTGAGTTCAGCTATCCTTGAGTCCTCCTCGCTCGGCAGAACTGACACGACCTTGGCGTCCGTTTCTAAGAGCACTATCGGGAGCTCAGCCCCCACGCCTGGTCCGAGCGAGACCACGATGCCGTGCGGCGGGACATCTGAGATGCCGAGAGACTTGACCTCTAAGGTCAGAAGCGTCTTGAACACTTGGGAGTCGTACATCTTGGTCAGGAGGGCTTTGTTCTCAGGAGACGCCACGTGAAGCCTCCTCTTGCCCTCTCTGAGGGCTTCGGACAGGGATGCCATGACCTCGTCGAACAGCATAGCGAGTTCCATGGCCTCGGGTGTGGTTGCCATAGGCGCCGGCGGCAGGTCGTGGATCTGCCTGATCCTGCCGTCCATGAAGCCAAAACCCCTCCTCACATCGATGTAGCCGAGCGTTCTCAGAGTCCCCAACAGCGTGAAGAAGAGCCCTCTGTCCGCGAACTTCTGGGCCGCCTCCGAGGGGCTCAGCCCCTCGATCTCCTTGAAGAAGCCATCCTGAATTAACCTGTTAACGAGCCTATACTCGAATATCTCTAGGACCTCAGACGCAGCCCTCTGAACGTGAGCGGGGACCCTGGCGCCCCCCGCCGACCCAGATAGCTTGGACATGAGCTTAGCGAGGGCTGGCCTGGCCAACGCAATCACCCTTAACCTTCTACAACTTCCTCCGGAGGATCCCCATATTCATTAGCAGGGAGATCGCCGCCCTATCGGCCTCACTCGGTCTCACTCGTCCCTCAATTACTGCCCTGATCCTGTCGATATCGATCCACCTCGGAACGAGGTGCAGCCTAGACTCCACGATTTCTAGGCCGCCGGCTGTGGCAGAGAGCACGGCGCCGTGAACCTCTCGGATGTTCCCTGACTCATCGACGTAGATCACTATCCCGTGATCCTCTCTACAGGGGATGAAGTTCCACCCCTGCTTGAGGGACGGCCTGTGTCTATCCCGACAGATGGGACAGGCGATCTCCCTCGAGTTCGGGACCCCCACTTCCTGATGCCCACGCGGCAAGGCACAAACATCGTTTAATCCTTTACATCAGCCATCCGTTCTCGCACCCTAACCCCGTGTGGGAGCCATACAGCCGACAGAAGGGCCACGGGCACTAGTGCAAGGGCCGTCAGCCCAAACGTCAGCTTAGGTCCAGCCTCGTAGAGCACTCCGCCCAGCGCCGAGGCCGCTCCGGAGAGGTTCCCTCTGATTAGACCCATTATTGCAGTTAGCTTCCCTCTGCTCCTCACCGAGGTCAAGTCGGCGAACAGAGCGAATCTCGCTGGCCACGAGATGAAGGCGACCGCTACCACCTGAGACAGCAGCACGACGAGCGGGGAGTTGGGCGGGGCCAGCGCGAGGATGGCTAGGCCGCAGGCGCCAGAGGCGTATCCGAGGGCGAGAGAGAGGTTCCTCCCCATCTTGTCGGTCAGATAACCTGAGATCAGCGTGGAGATCACGGACTCGACCGACGTCACGGTAGAGATGAGGCCCCAGAACTCCTCGGAGATCCCGAGGTCTTTCACCGCGTAGATCTGGATGTAGGGGAAAGCCGTCTGATACAGCGCGGTCGCCGCGGAAGACAGGAGGAGGAACTTACCCAAGTCTCCTTTGAGCTCCTTGAGGGCCGTCATGTACTCTCTCACGGCGCTCCTAAAGCTCGGCTTGGACCTCTCCTGAAGGGTCTCAACGAACCCTATGCGGATCAGTCCCGCCAAGAAGATCGATCCCGCGTGGAGCGTGTACAGCAGCCTCATGGCGGGCTCTAGCGACATCTTGGAGACCATCAGCGTGGCCAGCGGAGGTCCGGCGAGGGAGGCTATCTGAGCCACGGTGTTGGCGGCGGAGAGCCCCCTCCCCCTCACCTCGGGGGGTAGAGTGTCTGCCAAGATCGCTTGGATCGCCGGCTGGTAGAGGAGAGCGAGAGAGGAGAGGATCGATGCAATCAAGATCCAAGTCCAGTCTGTGGCTACCGCGTAGAGGAGCGAGGCTAGACCGTACACCATGGTCATTGGGACGATGATCTTCTTCCTCCCAACCGAGTCTGCGAGGTACCCGCCTATCAGCCGAGAGAAAGCCACGGTGACGAATCCGGCCAGCGAGATTAGCCCCACCTCAACGGGTCCCGCGCCAAGCTCGAGGTAGTAGAGGGAGGCGTAGACTCTAGTCGCTGTTC
>Ga0180302_10000499_pt1 | contig 17372 bp, 16 predicted proteins | sample GuaBasSediGuay17_FD_121794 | JGI IMG/M metagenome (GOLD analysis project Ga0180302, IMG submission 121794) | Subseafloor sediment microbial communities from Guaymas Basin, Gulf of California, Mexico - Guay17, Core 4571-4, 12-15 cm | ecosystem: Environmental > Aquatic > Marine > Hydrothermal... | reverse complement strand
TAGCGGGACACAAGTTCCCTTCAAATCATCTATTTTAGCATTTTTACTAACTTCTCGGCTATGATAACTCCAGCTTTTCTCTGAGCTTCCTTAGTCATCGAGCCTATGTGAGGTGTTGGCAAGACTCTTGGATGCCTAATGAGTTCCCACTCCCAATCCTCAACTGGAGGTTCATGTTCGTGCACATCAAGTGCAACTCCTTTTACAATCCCTTTTTCTAAAGCTTTTAATAGCGCTCTCCCGTCGATTACAGCACCACGTGAAGTGTTTATCAGATAAACTCCAGATTTCATCATCTCAAACTCTTGATCGCTGATCATATGTCGAGTCTCACGTGTTAGGGGTACGTGGATGGTAATAACGTCACTTCTTTCTAATAAGCTATGCAGACTGTTAGCAGGTATGACACCTAACTTCTTAGCAACTTCTTTTAATCTCGTTCGTCTATAACCTAGGACCTCCATTCCTAGTACCTTAGCCCTTTTAGCCACTTCACTGCCTATTCTGCCTAGACCAATGATTCCCAGTACTTTGCCGTAAAGTTCGTCTCCAAGAAATCTATGTTTAGCCCACTTACCCTCCTTCAACAGTCTACAAGCTTCGCACACTCTTCTCATCAAACAAATCATTAAACCTATAGTTAACTCAGCAACTGCTATGCTTAACGCCTCCGGAGACGAAATTACTTTTATCCCTTTGTTAGTAGCATAATCTACGTCGATGTTGTCAAGCCCTGCCCCAGCTCTAGCTATGACTTTTAAGTTCTCAGCGGCGTCTATGACTTCCTTAGTTACCTTAGTAGCACTCCTAACAATAATAGCGTCATACTTTCGAACTATGTCCTTCAATATCTCGGGAGGAGGGGATCTGACGAAGTCAACATCAAAACCTGCGCCTTTGAGCATCAATATAGCGGCTTCAGATATCGGGTCACATATCAAGACACGCGGCATAAGGATCCCATTAAGCTCTTCTTAACTCTGCCATAAAAGCTTATACCAAGAGTTTCTTAAAGCCTCTAGTAAGGGATCTATTAACATAACTGAGCCTATATCTGAAGGGAATCCTGTGGTTATTAAATCAGCTATTGAGAGACTTGAATAACCGATGAAGTGCGCGTAGTTAGCGAGAACAGAGTTCAAGTGACGAGGCGAAATTGTATGAATACCGATTATATTCGTAGAACGTCTATCTATAACTACTTTAACTACAACGTCGTCCATAGGCTCTCTTCCACGTAACCTAACGCTAACTGGCAATGCATTAATTAACTTAGCCTCCTTCACCGTAGAACCTAAAGTTAAAACTATGTAATCGCCACAACTACAGCACAGGCTTCCGAGAACCTTTCTAAGTTTCAATTTTTTAAGTCCTAATATGTTTGTAGCTGCTACTAAACTCTCTACTTCATGTAAGCCCTCAGATAGCGCTACGTATCTTATTCCATAGGAGAACATGTGCTCAGCACATCCGCCTACTACATATATGAAGTCACTACTGGACAGACACGTGTCGTCTACCATTATTCCGAATCTTCCAACTCTTAACTTAATCTCAGTCAATAAACGAGGTAAACGCCAATACCCACTACAAAGTACGAGGTCTGCCCTCTTAAGCTCGTTGAGATCCTTTGAAATAACGCGCTCTCCAATGATGCTCGTTATTAGCGTATAGATATCAGTGTCTAGATAGCGTATTGAGTAATCGTCAACGAATATGCGACACTCATAGTTTAACTCTTTTAAGAGATTGTATAGAGATACTGAAGTCAAGAAGTCGCCTACTAGAACCACTCTAGAGACATCGTCTATCCAGTCCCTTATTTCTCTCACGTCATTTAGACTCCAAGGACACTTTACTCTGTCAGTAGATGAGTAAACTGGAGTGAACGGCACTAAGTTTAACGCTAAGACGAGAAAGTCAAACGCTCGCTTCTCGTGATCTAAGAGCACGACTCTCTTACTTAGATCTAACTCATACCCCTCAAGGATTACATTGGCTCTAATTACGCTCTCAACGTACTTTAAGGGTATCGGGATCAACTCCTTAAAGGAGAGTTTTTTCACAGCATATAGGGGAAGTAAGTTTATGGAGTAGCCTAACCTGTCCTTCCAAGAGAGTATTGTTATGTCAACTGTACTGCTTAGTTTCCTTAACCACTGAGCTACGAATACTGGACTGAGACCTTCTCCCCATATGACTATGTGCATTTGTTAATCACCCTAATATTGTATTCAGTGGAATATTTATAGTGAGAAGGTTATGGAATTAGCATCTACTGCTCGAGAGTAAAGTCACATGATGTTTCTGTACATGAGAGCAAAAGTACATCCTCAAAAGAAATTTGTCACTCTCAAGAGTTGCGCTTATCCTTAAAATAACAATTAACCTTAACGCTCTTGTCTCTAATTTACATGATGTATGCTTACTCGTTGTTTGAAAAGTATAATTAAGGTTAAGAGCGTCGCCTTCCTCTCCCCCATAACTATGACAATTAATAAGAACAGTAAAACAAAATCACACAACAGAGAAACAAGAGCGAACCTTAAAATAACTCGTTGATCTTGTAAAGGACTTCACCGTACTTTCGTCTCATAATCTTCATCAGCGTACACTTCCACTATATTTCCGAAGTAGATTCTGTGGTAGTCGTTTGAAGGATACCATGATGACAACACGTCCTCTGGCATAAGCTCAGCCATTAAGTCATAATGATACTTAATTACGCACTCATAGTGAATTACGCACTCCTTTATAATTGGTGATTTTGTCACTTTAGCTTTTAAAGGGGTCAAGCCACACCTCTTGAACTTATCAACGTCTCTCCCTGAGAAAGTACCACAGTATTCGACGACTCTCTCCATTCCTTTAGAAGGAACGTTTACAGTGAAGTCTAAACTCCTTTCAAGTAACGTGTATGTGTATCTTGAGGGCCTTACAGCTATAATGAAATAAGGCTCTCCCCATAATATCCCTATGAACCCCCACCCTATAGTCATGACGTTTGGCTTACCATCTCTATTCACTGAAACTAAGAGCAGTCCCGTCCTCCTCATGACATCTATAGTGATGCCGCTGACATCCCTTAATGATACTGGAACCTTCAATTCGCTCACCTCATTCTCAATGCGAAAACCCTCTTAAAAGACTGCTCACACATACAGAATTCGCTCAATAGTTCCTTTTAATAATTCTATGAGGTATCCCTCCTCTCCCGGAACTCCCTCAAAAACAAACACATTATTTACGTAGACCCTTGGAAGGGTAGAGTCCTCTTCTCGAGTTAAAATGCACACCTTAACATTGTACTCCTGCTCAATTAACTCCTTTACCTCATAACACCACAAAGTTAAAGTGTACTTCCAATAATCCTCTCCCCTTCCTGCTACAGTGATTAGTAATATTCGCTTAGAAGAGTTGTCACTGTGTCGTCTATGTGGCTTATTACCCTGCGCTCTTTTCTCGCTCATCTAACTACCCATTAATAATTCATAAACTGCTCTCTCATTTTAACCGTAAAGCTTGCTCATCAATGTTAAGTAATCTTGATAATACTTTTCTTTTAACCAAGTCAAATAGGCATCGTTTATGTCCTCACTTAATAGCACGTAGTTCCAGAGGAAATCCACGTGAGCTCGTACTAAGTCTATTGCTACATCTGCAGATAATGAACTGTAAAGGTACTTCCGCACAAGTCTCTCAAGTGGAGTAAACACGTAAGGAGTTATGTACAATAGTTTGACGTCCTCAATTCCATATTCTCTGAGGCTTGAGGCTAAGTAACGACCTTTAAAGTCTGAGATCATGAGCCAGCAACCTTTGAACGAGAACAGTACCTCCTTAACTTTCCCAGTCAGCTTCCTTAATGCTTTGTTGGAAGCGTTTAGGTATTTTGAGAGAATCCCAATCAACTTATCAAAGTTAAAGCGACCTGTAGTCCGAGCTCTTATGATCAAGGAAATTAATTCTGCAAGTGACATTAATTCGGCATGAGTTGAAGAGACATCGCTATAACACCTTACCTTGAACTTGACAGTAGAAGACATTCGCTTGAGTACCTCAAGAACGGGTCTCATGTTTATATATTGTCTTGATAGCACAGAACACCACGGATAGGTCGACATAATTGAGTTGACCAATTCTTCATACGTTTTCTCACCGATCAAGTAGCTCAACAATAAGCTCTCCACTTCTTCAGGAAGGGGTACTAGGACGTATTCAAAGGAGAATGCGTTGAACAACTTTATAATCTCTTTGGAAGCTATAGTGTGATAAGGCCTTAAGTTAGGAGTTACTAATATGACCCCTTTTACCCCTCTCATATCCCACTATGAACAATTATTTAAGTCTTGATTAGAACATTTCTCTACTGTGGAGTGGTATGGCTACGTAGGAAAGATATTGAGAGTCAACTTATCAAAGGAAAAAGTTAAAGTAGAGGACTTAAAGCTCGACGATGTCAACTTATTCATAGGAGGAAGTGGCTTAGCTGCCAAGATCATTTACACAGAAGTAGATCCTAAAGTCAGTCCATTCGATAAAAGAAATAAAGTAGTATGCATGACTGGCCCCTTGACTGGAACAATAGTCCCAGGAGGAAATAAGACGACTATTGCTGCAAAGTCTCCTTTAACTAATGCCTGGGGAGAAGCTCACTTGGGAGGCTTCTGGGGACCCGAACTGAAGTTTGCAGGTTATGATGGTGTGGTAATCGAGGGGAAAGCGTCGTCGCCAGTTTACGTCTTAATTCGCGATGACGAAGTAGAACTACGTGATGCGAGCAAACTATGGGGACTCACAACTTCAAATACTGAGAAGCTAATAAGAGAGGAGAACAAAGACAACAAGATAAGAGTTCTAACCATAGGACCAGCTGGTGAGAAACTCGTACGTTTCTCAGTAGTTGTTAGCGATGAAAGAGTAGCAGGGAGAACTGGTATGGGAGCGATATTTGGATCTAAGAACTTAAAAGCCATAGCTGTGAGGGGTACGGGGAAAGTCAAAGTTAAAGAATACGCTAGACTGAGGAGCTTGATCAGAAGGCTCTATCCGGTCATAATGTCTGATCCTACAACTCAAATAAGGGCGCTATACGGGACTAATGGCGAGATGGAAGTTTTCTACGAATATGGAGACGTCCCATTGAAGAACTTCTCTAAGGGTATTTGGGATGGCATATCAAAAATCAGTGGACAGGCCATAGTGAAGTTAATGCTCAAACGTCACAGAGCATGCTTTAACTGTCCAATACACTGTTGGAAAGAAGTAGTCATAAAGGAAGGTCCTTATGCTGGCGTAGTGACGAGAGCTCCAGAGTACGAGACAGCAGCCTCTTTAGGAAGCCTCCTCCTAATAGATGACCCTAACTACTTAGCCACTGCAGAGTACTTATGTAACGAGTATGGAATTGACGTGATATCAACTGGAGTCACAATTGCTTGGGCTATGGAGGCGTTCGAAAGAGGAGTGATAAGTGAGAAAGACACAGGAGGTCTTAAGTTAGAATGGGGTAATGCCGAGGTAGCCATAGAGTTAATTAGAATGATATCGTTGAGAAAAGGATTCGGAGACATCTTGGCAGAGGGTTGTATGAGAGCCTCTATGACTATCAATAAAGGTGGAGAGGACTTTGCAATACAAATTAAAGGAGTCGAAGTTCCAATGCACGATCCAAGAGCTTTTAAAGGGTTAGGCCTTCAATACGCTACTTCAAATAGGGGGGCAGATCACCTTCAGGGAGCGTTCTTCAGAATAGAACAGGGAGAACGAGTTCCAGATTTGAAAATCTATGAAAGAGTTGATAGATTCTCTGTTAAGGGAAAAGGGTGGATGGTAGCCGTCATGCAAGACTGGCACGAAGTTCTCGAATCCGTAGGACTGTGTAAGTTCGTTAGGTTAGCGCCTGGTCATATAGCGTCATTTTATACATTAGTCACTGGGATAGTTAAGAGAGTCCCAGAACTGAGGGAAGCAGGAGAGCGCATCTTTAACTTGAAGAGAATGTTTAATATTGAAGCAGGCTTATCTAGTGAAAGCGACGTCTTGCCGAGGAGATTCACTCGAGAGCCTTTAAGCGAAGGTGGAGCTAAAGGTCAAGTAGTAGAGTTGAAAGCCATGTTACGTGAATACTACGAACATCGAGGATGGAGTGAAAACGGAATTCCTACTAAAGAGACGTTAACTAAGTTAAAGCTCTTAAGCCTAGTTAGAATAGCATCAACGAATTGCTTTTAATTCAATTACTCCTTTCTTAAGGCAATACTCTCTTTCTTTTAGTATACTTATCAACTTCTTTTTATCAAATAACACGTGTTTCCTGTGGTTTTTCACTCGTATTTCAACAATGGCTTCTTTATAGTCATTTAGAATAACGCTCCATATAACGCTCATGTCAACGGGGTGAATTCTTCTCTTTCCTAAATAACTCGAAAACCTCTTGTGATTAAAGCCAAAGACGCTACCTCTCTCCTTTGAGGAGGCTTCAATCAAGTAGTCTCTAACTAACCTCCTGATGTACTCGTAGTTCAGTATCATATTTGAGACCCTTTAGTATCCCTCTGAAAGATAGATATATCTACCACAGGAAGAGAGAGACGAGTGAACATATTCTCACCTCATCAGTTTTAATATGCTCAGGCTAATAGAGTGAATGATAGTCGTTTCAAAAACTCAAGGAGAGGCTTTTAAAAATTTGACAAGAGAGGGGTACAGTGGAACTTGCGAAGTCACAGGGGTCAACGAGAAGAACGTTAGTTATCTTAGTTAACGATTAATAAAGCAAGGTCGAATTACTACGTTAAGGTGTTATGAATGCACATAGGGATTATAGGAGTAGGGAGAGTGGGGAAGGCTATAGCATATACGCTCATTCACGAACACTATGTAACTGAGCTATCTCTTGTAGACATAATCCCAAACCTTACCAAAACGTTTGCAGAAGAGATAAGACATGTAACCGCGAGCTTAAGTAAGGACATTATGATAAATGCTTACGAGAGGTCCTCAGACATTTCTGGCGCTGATATAGTCCTAATAACGGCTGGTAAACCTAGGACTGCAGACATGACGAGGCGAGATCTAGTTTTCACGAACGCCAAGGTAATGAAGAGTATAGCAGAAGAGATATTTCCGAATAACAAAAAGGCTAGATACGTAATAATAGCTAATCCAGTCGACGCCATGGCAACACTCTTTAAAAAACTAACTAAAGCGGATTACGTGATAAGCTCAGGGACTCACTTAGACACATTAAGGTTTAGAGTTGAATTAGCTAAAGCGCTTAATGTTCCTATCTCGAGTGTTGAAACGTATGTAGCTGGAGAACACGGTCCTAATTCAGTATTCCTCTGGTCTCTTACTAAAATTGATGGAGTTCCCTTCAATGACTTTGCAGCTAAAAGGGGGTTAAACGTTAGAAAACGCGAGATAGAGCTCAGAGTCAAAGAGATTTCAAGAGAGATAATAGCTGTTCTAGGAGGGACGTGTTACGGCCCTGCAGCCGCCTTTAGAGACATAGTAAGAGCTATCGCACTCAACACTGGTAGAGTGTTGAGTGTCGCAACTCCCTTAAAGATTCCAGGAGTCCCAACAGAAGTAATGGTCAGTGTCCCACAAAGAGTGGGAAGGACTTTAGGGTACACTCTTCTATCTTACTTAACAGAGGAAGAGAGAAATCAAATATACCGTGCAGGAAGAGCTATATACGAGACTTACACCGAGGCCATTAAACTCTTAAGTCAAAAATAGGGGAAAGTTTTTCTTTATATGAAACAATACAGGAAAAGTGAGGTTCATAAAAAGTCAGTGACTCTTCATGAGAGTACCACAAGCAGGGGTCGTTGGAAAGCCTAACGTAGGCAAGTCAACATTCTTCGCAGCAGCCACTCTAATAGACGTTAAGATAGCTCCTTATCCTTTCACTACTATTGACTCTAACAAAGGAATAGGATACGTTAGAGTCCCCTGTGTCTGCAGAGAACTAGGAGTAAAAGACAATCCAAGGAACTCGATGTGCATAGACGGAAATAGGTTCATTCCCATAGAACTAATAGACGTAGCTGGTCTAGTTCCTGATGCTTGGAAAGGTAGAGGGCTGGGAAACAGGTTCTTAGATGAGCTTAGACGAGCTGACGTTTTAATTCACGTAGTGGACGCAGCCGGAGCTACGGACTTTGAAGGAAGACCTGTTAAACCCGGAGACCACGACCCGATGGAAGACGTAAAGTTCCTCGAAAGAGAGATAGATATGTGGTTCTTCAGCATAGTGAAAAGGAATTGGAGGCGCATATCTCGTCCTACTTCACCTGATCTAGTTAGTCACGTGGCTGAGAAGTTAAGTGGACTGGGTGTGAAGAGGGATCACGTTGATTTAGCCCTAAAACGTTCTGAGTTAGATAGCAAGAAAATTCACTTGTGGAATGACGATGACATTTTAAGATTCGTCTCAGAGCTGAGAAAACTGTCTAAACCTACGATAATTGCTGCTAATAAGGCTGACTTAGAAGAGTCAAAGTATAACATAAGAGAGATGCAAAGAGAACTTAAGGACTACGTAGTAGTTCCTGTATCAGCAGAAGCTGAACTGGCATTGAGAAGAGCATCGAAAGCTGGCTATATAAAGTACTTGCCTGGAGATAGCGACTTCGAAATTCGTGACGTTAAAAAACTGACTCAAAGACAAATGAAAGCTCTTGAATACATAAGGAGTAGAGTCCTTAGGACATGGGGTTCAACGGGAGTTCAAAGAGTAATCAACGATGCTTTCTTAAAGGTCTTAAAAATGATCGTCGTCTTCCCAGTAGAGGACGAGAACAGGTTAACTGACCATGAAGGAAATGTACTTCCTGACGCCTTTTTAGTACCGTCGTCCACTAAGCCGAGAGACTTAGCCTACATGATCCACACAGACTTAGGTAAAGGATTTATAGCGGCTCTTGACGTAAGAACTAAGATGAGGATTCCATCAAACGAACCACTACGTCACAGAGCTGTAGTTAAGATATTCGCTAGAAAGTGAGTAAACTATGAAGGAACGGTTGATATCTATTGAGAACGTCACGTTTTACTATACTGGCTCGAGAACTCCGGCGTTAAAGGACGTGAGTTTAAGTGTGTATAGAGGAGACTTCTTATTAGTAACAGGCCCCTCAGGTTGCGGAAAAAGTACGCTCTGTCGTCTTCTTAACGGTTTAATACCTCATTTCTTTTCAGGCGAGTTAAGAGGCAAAGTCCAAGTCCTTGATTATGACGTGAAGAGTACACCAACTCACGTACTCGCTAGGCACGTTGGCATGGTATTTCAGAACCCAGAAAATCAACTTTTCCTCTCATCTGTAGAGAAAGAGATAGTCTTCGGACTCGAGAACTTAGGTTTACCTAAGAAGGAAATTAAGAGAAGATTAGAGGAAGTGATAGACTTACTCGAGCTAAACGACATCAGGGACAAACCACCATATGAACTTAGTGGAGGTCAACAGCAGAAAGTAGCTATAGCGGCCGTTGTAGCTATGGGACCTGAAATCATGGTACTCGATGAACCTACAGCGCACCTAGACCCACTAAGCTCTAAAGAAGTACTTAGTCTAGTCTTTAAGTTGAATAAAGAACTAGGAGTTACAGTGATATTAGTAGAACACAGACTAGACATGACGATCAATCGAGTTTCAAAGATCCTCGTAATGAATAAAGGAGAAATAATCCTCATAGGTGAACCTAGAGATGTACTCAACAATAAACATTTAGAGGAACTAGGAGTGAACACACCGAAAGTAGTAAAAGTATACAACGAGCTCAAGGAAAAGGGCATAGTATTAAGCCAAATTCCCTTAACTCCCGAAGAATTGGCTAGTCAAGTGAAGTTAAGGAGAGCGAGGTTGATCCACGATGTTAGCAATAGAAGTTAAGGGTTTATACTTCTACTACGTAAAAGGCGAATACGTATTAGAGGATATAAACTTTGAAATTGAAGAGGGCGAGAGTGTAGTCATAATGGGCAGTAATGGCGCTGGGAAGACGACGCTGATAAAACACTTCAACGGATTACTTAAACCGATTAAAGGTCACGTTAAAGTGTTAGGGAAAGACACTAAGGAGTGCACAGTTGCTGAGTTGTCAAAGCTCGTAGGAATAGTGTTCCAAAATCCGGGTCATCAGTTATTCGCTGAAACTGTTGAGAAGGAGGTTAGGTTTGCACTAGAGAACTTCGGTTTCTCTGAAAACGAGATTAGAAGAAGAGTGAGTGAAATACTTAAATATTTTGCACTCGAAAAGTACAAGAATTTATCTCCTTTTAATTTAAGCGAGGGAGAGAAAAAGAGGTTAGCTATAGCGTCTGTATTAGTCTACGAACCTGATATAGTAGTCCTCGATGAACCGACTATAGGTCAAGACGCTATTCAGAGAAAGAAGATAGCAGAAGTGTTGAGGGGTTTAATTAGGGATGGAAAAACAGTAATTGCCGTGACACATGACGTAGAGTTCGCAGTAGAACTCTTCCAGAGAGCGATAATCCTCTCAAGAGGTCGCCTAATAGCGGATGGCGATGTTAAGGATGTCTTAACAGACCAGGAGATATTAAAAGCGGCAAATCTACTACCATCACAGATAACTGAGTGTGCATGGCTACTAAGAGACTTAGGATTTCCTAACTGCATAGTCTCAATTCAGGAATTAGAGGAGCATATAATTAAAGCGCTCAGAGGGTAAACCCATGTCGCACTTTAGAACCACTGTACTTAGAGGCTTTGAGTTCAAGAAAAAGGACACGATAATTCATAGACTAGATCCAAGAGCTAAAGCCGTCTATGTTTTTGTCATGTCCGCTATAACCTTACTATTTACTACGCCAATCCCAATTATAATGACGTTTTTATCCTCATTAATTGTAGTAGTGTTCGCTAAGGTAGTTAAGGAGTGGTCTAGTACTATGAAGGGGATAATAATACTTTCCCTGTTCATCTTCGTAGTGAATTACTTAGTAGCCCCTACAGATAAGTTGAACTACGCAGTATCCATGACCATGAGACTAATTGCGCTAACATCAATTTTCTCAATATTCTTTCTAACTACAAGTCCAGAAGACTTCTCCCTAGCCTTACTTAAACTTGGTGTACCTTATGAATACACCTTGATATTCACCATGGCGTTGCGGTTCATCCCAACACTAGCCAAGGATCTACAAATGATAATCGATGCACAACGTAGTAGGGGACTAGAATTAGAAAAGGGGAATATAATTCAAAGGATCAAGAGATTCTTACCTATATTAGTCCCTTTAGTGATTTATGAGATTAAGAGGAGTTTCATGGTAGCTGAGGCACTTGAAGCTAGAGCATTCGGCGCAGTTGAGTCTAGAACGTATTTCTATGAAATAAGAATGAAGTTAATCGACTGGGCACTATCTACTTCACTAATTATTTCACTAGTGTTAATCCTTTACTTATATTTCATGAACATATTACCTGAGTGGCTCTTTTGGAAAGTACCGGGTTAACCTCAACTCACTGTTAAGATGGTGTATAAGGAGTATTAATCGATTAAAGTTGTCCTCTGAGTTAATCGCTAAGGAGGGATTTTCCAAGATACTAGGCTAGTCCTTTCCTCGCATTCTAAGAACTTCAATCCAAGGGTTGTCTAACAAGTACGAAGGAATTGAGCGTTCACTCCTCTCGACTAAGGATATGCTTCGACGAAAACCTACCTCACCTACCTCGCTCAAGCGCTCTCTTAATAAGGCTATTTCTTCACTTAATTTGTTTAAGACTACTTTGAGTTCACTGATGTTCTTGTTAAAATCTCTAAGTAAACTACACAATTCTCCAATGGTAGCTTTAACTGAAGAGTCCACTTGAGGACTAGAAACGCTGAAGAGTCGTTCGTAAACGATGTTTGCCAAGGCCTTAGCAACAGCGCTCTCTATGGATTTGCTGATAGTCTCAGGCGAAAGTCGTTCTCTCGAACTAACTAAGGTGTTGTTGCCTCTACTCCTCCTCTTCCTAACTTTAAGCATTTCTGCCTCTTTCTCAAGACCCATTTCTCTTAAGTTCTTCCTGTACTTGTAGAGGGCTTTATATACCGTTCTTATCGACACTCCAAGTTTTTGAGAAATCTCTTTAGGTTCATGTCCATCGAGGAATTCCTTGACTATCCTCTGCTCTGTAACTGTCAATCCAGCGAACTCACTCATCAAACACGACACCTTCAAAGAATAAAAGCGATGGAGCCTTTTATCTCTTATCGCAAAGAGAGGATAATATAGACTATCTCTTATACTCAGACTCCTCTGCTTATGGCTTCACGTACTCCTCTGGCCTCGGTATTTCTAATTTAAGTCCCTTTCTCTTCCTTATCTTCATGATTAAATCTCTTAACATAGACTCAGGCACGGGAGCCCATTTCTCAAATTGAGTACTCCAAAACGCCTTCCCCATAGTGGAACTTCTCATAGCGTCAGCTAAATCGAAGGTCTCTGATACTGGTATTTCTCCTCTTACATGCATCAACAATCCACTTTGTTCTATACTGACTATTCTACCTCTCCTCTTCGTTAATACACTAAGCGCTCCACTCAAGTGTTCTTGAGGGACCTTTATGTCTATCCTCAGTATAGGTTCTAGTAACGTAGGCCTAGCTGAGAGGAAAGCAGCAAAGATAGCGTTTTTAGTTGCAGGCATTATCTGAGCTGGTCCTCTGTGAGCCGGGTCCTCATGGATTATAGCATCATGTAGGATCACTTTTACTCCTCTAACAGGCTCTTGGGCTAATGGACCTGCTTCAAAAGCCCACCTAAAGCCCATAATTATAGTATCCCTAACCTCTCTTAAGTGTTGAACACCACTAGTCATGTTAACCAGTATGTTCAAGTTATCGTCTATCGACCATATACCTCTAGCTTCGTCACTCTCCCATCCAGCTTGTTCCCTGAGTATTTTAGCTCTCTCTCTCCAGTCTTGTCCATCATAAATCACTCCTCTTTGCAATAACTCCATCGTCTCCTCATTTAACGGTTCAACGCTGAAGTATAACTTATTATGCTTATTCGGACTCTTCCCTTCAAAGATGTCACTGTACTCCTTAATTGTCTCTCTGTACCTAACTATCGGTGGGCTAGTTATTACCTCTATATTTGACCTCTGTTTCAGTTGCCATAAGACGATCTCTAAGTGTAGGGTACCCATGCCGCTTATCAAATACTCTCCTGTCTCCTCATTTATGAACACGTGTAACGTTGGGTCCTCTATAGCTAATTTCCTAAGTATATCGACTAACCTAGGCAAGTCACTACTCCTCTTAGGTTCTATGGCTATAGTGACGACGGGCTCACTTATGTAGAAGAGTCTTTCAAAGGGGGCCATGCTATCCTTATAGTCTACGTCAACTACTGTCTCACCAGCTCTAGCTTTCTCTAATCCTAATGTAGCTACTATGTTTCCTGCTGTTACTGCATCAGCTACCTCCCTGTAAGGACCCATGTATAGGCCTACTTGAAGTATACGCCCCCCAGTCCTAGCGTTGACTAAGTAGACTTCCTCGCCAGCTCTTGCAGTACCACTGAAGACCCTGCCTGTCGCAACAAATCCTGCATGAGGGTCGACGACAACTTTACTTATACCTATCACTAATGGCCCCTCTGGATCCGCGTTTAACATTGCTCTTCCTAGTTCACTATCTAAGTCTCCGTGCCAGAGTTTAGGAATTCTGTATTTCTGAGCTTCTTTGGGATTAGGGACATGTTCGACTATCATGTCTAAGACAGCTATGTATAGTGGCATCTCTTTAGCTAGCTCATCTACATAACCATGTTGATAAGCGTCAACTACATCACTGAATTTGAAGCCCTTTTCTCTAGCTATCGGGACAGTGAAGCCCCACTTGTGTAACGCACTACCAAAGGCTACTTGTCCTTTGGCTGGATCTACCTTCCACTTTTCCTTGAACCCTTTCTCTCCGTATAGCTCTATTAGGTTATTAAAGTCCCTTATTATCTCAATGAACCTCTTTTGAACTTCACTCGATGACAACTTGAGCTCTCTTATTAGCCTATCAACTTTATTTATGAATAGTAACGGCCTAACTCTTTCGGCTAAAGCTTGTCTAACTACAGTCTCAGTCTGAGTCATGACTCCTTCAACAGCATCTACTACGACTAAAGCGCCGTCCATTACGCGTAGTGACCTAGTTACGTGACCAGTAAAGTCTACGTGTCCTGGAGTGTCAACTAAGTTGATGACATAAGGCTTCCCCTCCCACTCGTGGTATAGGGAAATGTTAGCTGCCTTGACAGTCATCTGTCTAAGTTGTTCTATTTCGACATAGTCTAATGCTAACGCTTTCCCAGCCACTTTGGGACTTAGTAGTCCTGCAGCCATTAGTAAGCTATCGGTGGTAGTGGTTTTACCGTGATCTACGTGGGCAAGGGTCCCTATGTTCCTGACCTGCTCTACGTTTCTCATTATCTTCAATATCTCGACAGTTTGCTTGAATTTGACCACTAGTCACACCCCTGTTATTTAGGCAAAATGATAAGTTTTTATTAAACTTTTCCTACCATCAACTAGCTCGTTAAATGAGGGAATTGCTCGTTAAGAGGTTAGCTTGAATATTAATGGGACTATAGGAAGTCTTCAAGAGTTACCTTCTTAATACTCCTCATTACCCTAACCTTCTCCTCGCTCACTCTTTCTCCAAGGTACTCTTTTATGCGCTTGACTACCTCTATCCCTACTCCCGGTACTGAAACTAATTGCTCGATAGTTGCTTTCTTAAGGTCTTCAAGAGTCCTAAAGCCATGTCTAAAGAGTAATCTAGCTCTGACTCTACCCACTCCCTTTATTCTAACTAATTCGAGGAGCTCCTTCCTCACTCCATGCTTAACTCTTTCCCTCAATATAGCCAGATTTCTGTAATGTTCAAACATTCCCTCTACTTTGGCTAACTCTGAGGCTGAGTATAACAACCACTCAGCTGTTTGAGTTAAGCTATAGATGTCTCCAGGTCCTACATCGTAAATTTCGACAAGCCTTTCTTCCGGGACTTCATTTATCCAGTCATATAACAGTTTAACGGTTTTTAGCTCAGAGAGTAGGTATTCGTAGTCATAATCTAGGTCTTCATCGCTCACTAAGATCTCGCTCTCAAACTCTTTCAAGAACTTTTCGTACAATTCCTCTTCCCTCCTCCTGATGTAGAGCTTTGGCATGTCGGGAGTCTTCACTATCAAGTGAAGACATGTTAAGTCGCTAAGTTCGTCTCTGTCTCTCATCGCCGATAACATTATCACAGCTGACATAGGGTCTATGTACAGCTGAGCAACCCTTCTCCCTATAGGTGTGGCTTTAAGACTCTCTCCCTCTCCGACCCCCTCATATATCATGTTGATGTTCTTTAGGAACTCCACGACGTTATTCACTTTCTCCTCTATCCCATAGCCCTTAAACTGATAGCCGTAAAGCGTAGAGTCAATGAGTTGACCAAGTTCACGAGAATTAGAGGCGTAACCGGATGAAATAGCAGCTAGTACATGAGACCTCAAACTCCTCTCTGACGCTAATTTTGATATTATCCTCTCAGGTTCTGCTCTAACGTACTCCTCAAATAAGAGGTCGAATTCCTTAGTGTTCCTAGCTATGAGGATGCTCTCACCATAATCATCGTACTTCGGTCTTCCAGCTCTTCCAGCCATTTGTTTGTACTCTAGTACTGGTATAGGTTCGTGATACCCTAACTCTGCATTGAATCTCCTATAGTGACTGATTATGACTCTCCTAGCAGGCAAGTTAACTCCAGCGGCCAAAGTTGGTGTAGCGACTACTGTCTGAATAGTGTTTTCTCTGAAGTTGCTCTCGATAATTTTACGTACTACTCGAGAGAGTCCGGCATGATGAAAAGCAACTCCACACCTCAAACACTCAGAAAGTACCTCACTAATCTTGTTCCTCTCATGAGCTAAGACATCACTTGATATACGGTTGAGCTTAGACTTTAGTTCAGGGCTCAGAAACCTCCTTACATATTTAGCTAACCTCCTAGCCGTTGAGACTGCACTGTGTCTAGTGTTGGTGAACACTAAAACTTGTCCTCCTCCCTCTAGGGAGCTTAACACTAAGTCCACTATTGGACTGAATCGTTTCCCGATGTACTTAATACTCCCGTCGCTGTAGAACACATCTCCATCGAAATAAACTCCCTCTTTTAAGGGAACTGGTCTCCACGAACTCTCTACCAGTTTCGCATTCAACCATTCTGCAATTTCTTCACAGTTCCTTATTGTAGCGCTAAGTCCTAAGAATTGCGGTTCTCTCTCCAATTTCCTAAACCTAGCTACAACCATTTCGAGAGTAGGACCCCTTTTGCCATCATGGAGTAGGTGTATCTCGTCAAGGACTACTAAAGCCACTCTGCTAAGCCAGGGAGCTTTATGTCTTAGTAAACTGTCCATCTTCTCATAAGTTGCTACTATTACATCATATTCTCCAAGCCAAGGGTCTGAAGAGTCATAGTCCCCCGTGCTCATAGCCACCTTAACTCCAAGTTGGCTATACTTGTTAAATTCTTCATACTTTTCAGAAGCCAACGCTCTCAATGGAGTTAAATAAACAGTCTTAACTCCTTCTTCAACAGCCCTCTTTACCATAACTAACTCGGCTACAAGAGTCTTGCCAGAAGCTGTTGGAGCGCTTATGACTATGTTTTCTCCCTCTAGAACTCCCGCTTTAATGGCCGCCTCTTGAGGAGGGTATAAACTTAAATAACCTAACTTTGAAAGTAGTGACTTAACTTCACTCGGTATAGGCAACTCTGTTATCAACTTAATCTCTGGTCCCTCTTGAGACGTTGAGAGTTAAAGCTAGTTACAACTTCTCTAAGTTACGACGTTATAAAAGCCTATCTTCCATTCTAAATGATTACGTGCGTTTAAGGAACCCGGGCTTAGGCTCGTATATTTCTCCCTCTCTACGTAAGTGGTCTAACGCTCTCTCAACGAACTCCTTATCAAGTCCTTGACTAGTAGCCTCATCGATTAATTCACTCATCTTAACTAGTCCATCTTTACTCCTCTCCTCCATCTCTCGCATTATGTCAATTAACTTGATTAGTTTCTCACGTTGTGACATAGGCTTTCCAGTCATGACTATGTCTATGTCTATAGTCTCAGTTTCGACGTCTAACCCTACGCTCTGTAGGAAGTACATCATTAACTCTATTGCTGCCTCTGCGTCCTTTTCATTCACTACATCGCTAAGGGCCATCTTAGCATGGGCCTCAGCTAACCTTATGAGGGCTTCGAGTTGCCTTGGAGTTATAGTGATAGGAGAGTTAGGATTTTCGCTCTTAGCGCGCATCTCTGTGTAGAACTGAATTATCTTACTTTTCGC
>Ga0180302_10000496_pt1 | contig 17381 bp, 13 predicted proteins | sample GuaBasSediGuay17_FD_121794 | JGI IMG/M metagenome (GOLD analysis project Ga0180302, IMG submission 121794) | Subseafloor sediment microbial communities from Guaymas Basin, Gulf of California, Mexico - Guay17, Core 4571-4, 12-15 cm | ecosystem: Environmental > Aquatic > Marine > Hydrothermal... | reverse complement strand
GCTCAGGCCGATACATCTTTATCACGCTTTTAAGGTTCTTGATCCATCAAAAAGGGCAAGTTGGGTAATCGAAAATCTTGTGTCTAAGCCTCAACTAGTCAGAGCTGGGGATACATGGGCTGAATACTTCCTAGGGGAGTTGAAAGAGCTAGGCATAATTATCCACAGACTTGAATTTTTGAAGAAGATTTTCAACAATACTAATGGTAAATTTCATATATTAACTCTCGTTAGTGGAGAGGAAATATCAATAGTAGCAGATTCAGATCCCAGAAGGAAGCTAAGGCTGAGGTTCTCGGAGACGGCTTTAGTGCCAGCATGCATCAAAAACTACGAGCTTATCAATTTAGGAAGAAGTCCTTGTAAGGTGATTAAGGTTTTTATGAGGTGAAAAACTTTGCGTTCAAACAATTACATTCTCGCACTGGATGTAGGTGGTACATCACTTAAGTCGGCGATTATATCAGATGATGGACATTGCTTAAGAAAGACCTTTAGGACCGTCGCCATAAATTCAGCAGGTAGTAGGGAGGAGATATTAAACACTTTAACTGGAACATTGAGAAAATCTCTAATAGATGCTCAGAGTAAAGATTTACGAATTAGGGCTATAGGCATATCTATGCCAGGCCCATTCGACTATGAAAGAGGCATAAGTTTAATGAAACATAAGTTTGCCTCAATATATAAGCTCAACCTGAAAAAAGTCATAATCAAAAGCCTGAGTCTGGGTAGTGATATAAGCGTGATATTTAAGCCGGATTCTTGGGCTTTCCTAGTAGGTGAAGCATGGCGCGGTGCCGCTAGAGGTTATCAGAGAGTGATAGGGATTACTTTAGGTACCGGTCTAGGCTCAGCTTTTATGGTTAGAGGACATATTGTTGTTGAGGGAGCAGGAATACCTCCTAGAGGATGGCTCTGGAATCTTCCTTACAAAGAGGGGATACTTGAAGACTGGATATCAAGAAGAGGAATTATCAGGAGATATAAGGAGCTTACAGGAGAAGAACTTGACGTCAAGGAGATAGCTTTTAGGAGTTTACATGGAGATAAAAAAGGACTACTCGTTTTTAGAGAACTGGGAGAAATCCTGGGCAAGTGCCTAAGTCAAATAGCATTGAAATTTAAGCCTGATTGTATAGTCCTCGGAGGCCAGATATCAAAATCATTCAATCTTTTTAAGGAGTCAATGGTTAAGCAACTTGAATCTGTGAAGAGCTTAAAGAAGGTGGCCCGAGCCGAGCATATAGACTTAGCTCCGTTATATGGTATTGCCAAAATGGCCCTTGATGAAATAGAGAACAAACTCCATTATCCTAGAGAGATGAGTAACGAAGTGATATGACGTAGCTTAAAAACAAGCAATTTGTGCGGGCCGTTAAAGTATTTAAGCTAGCTTAAAGCTTATATGCAAGACCTAACTTAATGATTTTCTGAATTCACTCTATTCCGATAGATTACTCGTGATAAGCTAATCCTGTCTCAAACTTGTCGAATTAGACAAAGATATAAACTCGGGGAACTAACGATATGAACTTCCTTCGAAGAGAATGGAGATAAGATTCCGATGATTTTAAAGGAAAGAGTTACTAGAATGGCCTTTGCTAAGAGATTGCTAATACTGAAGAGTATTTGGAATCATTCCTTGAAGATTTTATACTAAACCGACCGTGAAGAGTAAAAGCAAAGATTAAAAATGAGAAAAAAGTAGAGAATTTATTCTAACCTAGCCAGGCCTCGACAAGTTTAACCCAACTGTATTTCTTAAACTCCGGAAGCGTTTCTGGGATAACTATTGAAGCCCCGGTGTTGAGTCTTCTATGATAGTTCTTATACATAGTAACCTTTGCTGGCGCCCAAGGTGCAAGAGCCCAAGGATTAACACCCTTTATGGTCTTTTGTGCCTGGGGTAGATTCCACGTGCCATCAGGCTGCGGTCCAAAAGGTTTGCTCGGATCAGATATTATCGTCGTCCCTACATCTGGTAATGCATCAACTCCTTGCTCTTTAATTATGCATAGTAAATCTTGAGCTATGCAGTCTATATGAGGATTCGCTATATCCGCAAAACAATCGAGAAGTCCTTCTTCCATGGCATCTTGTATACTCTTACATCCGTCAAATGATGCAAGGTAGACATGCCCCTCCTTACCGCGTGGAACAGCTATTCCTGCAGTTTTTACACCTTCGACTATCCCGACTCCTGTCGTCATATTGTTTGCTAAGATTGCAAAGGGCCTTCCATATCCATGATAGCCTTCCACCACTCTACTGATAGCTTCGTCAGTTCCCCAATTGGGACACTCTAATCTAATCACCTCTAGATCAGGATAGTTCTTTAGATACTCCATTTCTCCCTCAGTTAATGTCTTTGATTGATAATCGACTGATGGCCCTGTAACTATGAAAACTGGCCCGCTAATGTCAACTCCATCCTTCTTTGCTCTTTTTATAAGCTCTTCTGCCATTCGTTTCCCGATAAAGTGGAAGTCAGGTATTATAGAGAGGTCAACAGCATCGGTGTCCACGTCATAGAAAGTTGCTATTATTGGCACACCCTGATCTTTCACCCATTCTAGCGTGTCGACTATTACTACAAGATCACATGGTGTTACTATTAGTCCTTCAATACCCATTCCGGTGACCATGTATCGTATTTGTTTTATCTGTTCTTCTATCTTCCCATGTGGATTTTGTACAACTAATTCGTAACCTCTCATATCCGCATAATATTTAGCTCCCATAACATCTGTCCTGTACCAGTCATCATCTATGTAATATGGAGCTAGACCCCATTTGTATCTTTTCTTCGGCTTAAAAACATACGTTGGCGTTTGGGTAATGGTTTTAGTTACAGTTTTAGTTACAGTCTTAGTTATGGTAGTTGGTGTGCCAGCTACAGTTTTAGTTACGGTAGTTGGCGTTCCTACTTTGGTAGTAATGGTTATTTTTTTAGTTACCGTTTTTGCGGGAGCTATAGCAGAACCAACATAATAACCGCCGACTCCTGCAACAGCCCCAGCCACTACCGCAGTAATAGCAATTTTTCCAATCGTCGATAATGCTTTTCTTCTTGAAATCTTCTTATGCTCATACATTCTTCTTTCCCTCCGCAATCGATTTATCTTCTGGAGCTAAATATAAACCTTGACCACTATATTTAAATTCTAGCAACATTTGGAACTGTGTGGTGAATTTAGTGAACAACGATGTGCTAATGTCCGTCAGAAATATCAATAAGTGGTTTGGGAAGGTGCACGCTCTGAAAAATTTTAATCTAGATGTTCGAAAAGGAGAGATTATAGGTCTTTTGGGCGATAATGGAGCTGGCAAATCGACTTTTATTAAAATAATCTCAGGCTTAATTCGACCTAATACTGGAGAGATTTACTGGGAGGGAAGGAGGGTCAATATAAGGTCCATCCAAGATGCTAGGAGACTTGGTATAGAGACAGTTTTCCAAGAAAAAGGATTGATAGAATGCTTTCCAGTAAGTAAGAACATATTCTTAGGAAGAGAGCCCACAAAGTTCCGCTTTTTCATGAACCTAAAAGAAATGAATGCAAAGTGTGAGAAACTATTAAAGCAGCTTGGATTGAACGTCTCTCCAGAACAAGAGGTGCGATTTTGTTCAGGAGGTGAAAAACAGGGGGTGGTCATCGCTAGAGCTATGTATTTCAGAGCTAAGCTGGTTAACTTAGATGAGCCCACTAGAGCACTGTCGATAAAAGGTGTCAAGGAGGTTTTAGAATTTGTAAAGGAATTGAAGAAAAGCAATATATCATGTATATTCGTAACGCATAACGTATATCACGTGTATCCAATTGCGGATAGATTTGTCTTCCTACATAGAGGAGAGAAAATTTTAGAAATTGAAAAAGATAAGGTATCTTCACCGGAAGAGCTCAATGACATTATAATTAGTCGTATTGCTGTGTAGGTGATGTGTATGGAGATGAAGGTACTTAAAAGGCGGTTTGGGCTATTCTTCGTGAACCAGCTTGCGTGGTTTGTGTTAATAATGTTTTACGCCGGATTTGCTACCATCAAGCCCCATGCATTTCTAAACTTCGAAATCCCGGTGTTCCTCGTATACTCCTCGGTTCATTTAGGTTTATTGGTTCTAGCCGAGTCAGTAGCTCTATTTACCGGGAATTTCGATTTATCAATAGAAAGTCAAGTTGCCTTGATAGGAATGGCATCAGGAGTAATACTAATGCATTTGCCGAAAGAATCCATTCTATCCAACGTTCTGGGGATAATTCTGCCTATTCTGATAGGGCTTGCATTAGGGTTAATAAATGGGACATTTGTAGGGTTATGTGAACTTAATCCCTTCTTAGTGACATTAGGAACTTTCATGGCGTATAGAGGTGCCAGCTTACTTATCAGACCTCAATCAATTTGGGCTCGTGAGCTGGTGCCTTCCTTCATAGCCGCTGGAGCTGATCCAACAATAACTGTTGCTTGGTTTGCTGTACTTCTTATAGTGTTAGGAATTTTCTTCAAATATACAAAGCTGGGCAATTATATATATGCGGTAGGTGGAGACCCGGAAACATGTAAGATGATGGGAGTTTCCCCGAGAAAAATAACTTTCATAGCGTATGGAATCGTTGGTATCTTATGCGGGTTAGCGACTCTCGCATATGCTGGTTTCAATAAGGGAGTACCAATAAATGTAGCACTAGGTGCTACTTTCCCAGCCTTCGCGGGAGCCGTCATTGGTGGCGTATCATTGTCCGGCGGTAGGGGGTCATTGATTAATGCTTTTGCGGGCGCATTGCTGGTAGGCACGTTGGAGGGTGGATTAACTATGTTTAATGTCTCTCCTGATGCAAGAAAAGTTGCCTTTGGAATGCTGGTTATTGCGGCCATTGTAATAGATAGGTTTAGAGAAAGGATAAGAGACGCCATGCTACGTCCTGTTTAAGAATTTGGGAAATATATTTATAGAACCAGTAAGACAGATTACTACGGTGTTCCTGAATGACTAAGCCTAAGTTAATATTTATGTTAACGCACCACGATAGAACTGTTCCTAATGCTATAGAAATTTTTGAGGAGATAAAGGATCTAGGGCTCTATAATGTAGGCTTTAAGGATGTCGGACTACCTTTTGAGGATCTCGCAAAGTTGACCAAGAGAATTAATCGTGAAGGATTAAACTCCTTCATAGAAGTTGTTAGTGAAACTGAAGAGGCCTGTATTGCGACTGTTAAGCAGGCTGTGAAGATGGGTGTTAAGAATATAATCGGTGTTAAGAAGGAGTATGCTGAAAAAGCCTTTCAGCTCATAAAAGGGAGCGGAATAAAATTCTATCCTTATGTAGGAAGGGTGGTAGGGATACCAGAGACCCTTGAAGGAAGCATAGAAGAGATAGTCGAGGATGTTAGACGCTTCCATAAGATGGGAGTAGATGGCATAAATCTCATAGCCTACCGTTACACGGGCGATCCTGAAGAGCTTATGAGAGCTGTTATAAAAGTTGCTGAGATGGACGTAATTGTTGCTGGAAGCATAAACAGCTTCGAAAGGATAAGAAGAGTGATAACGTCTGGGGCAAGCTTATATACGATTGGTAGCGCTATATTCGAGAAAAAATTCGTCCCAGGTAAGAGTATAGCTGATCAAATCAAAGCAATTCTAGAGTTCGAGAAGAAACTTTTAGCATGATCATAATGTGGTGTCGAGAAATGAATTCTGCCAAGCCGAAAATTGGCTTAATTATAATGGCTAATGAGTGGTTTTGGAAATATAAAATGTTTGGATCAGAGTTTTTAGAAAAGATAGAGAATGATTGTAGATATATATGTAATGAACTTGCAAAGTTTGCCAAAGTGCATTACAGCGGTCTCATACTAAATGATCAGCAATCAAGAGTTGCTATCAGGAAAATTAAGAAAAATGATGTTGATTTAATAGTTTTATGCCCAATAATATGGACATCGGATATTCCCTTAATTGAGATGTTAAAAGAAACTCCAAGGAATCTGCCAATGATTCTATGGTTTTATTCTCCTTATAAGGAATTGCCGGATAAACTAAGTGTTAGCGAATTTATCAGATGTACAGGCGCTGTTGGAGCCTCTCAGTTCTCAAACGTCTTAAAACGTCAGAAAAGGAGGTTTAAAGTAATAGTAGGTTCAAAGGAATATGAAAACACGTTCAAAGAGATTTATGAATATGCAATCGCCGCAAAAGTTGCTAATGATCTAAAGAAGGCTAGGGTGGGTTTATTGCCTGCAGGCTATCAGGATATAGCAAACACTTGGTCTGATGAATTTAAAATTACCTCTTACTTAGGTCCTCGGATCATTAGAATTTCAGTGTACGAGCTTTACGAAGCTGCTAAGAATTTGCCGGATGAAGAAGTAAATTCCTTTGTAAATGAGCTAAAGAAGCGTTATAAGATAGAGGTCTCAGAAAGAAGCTTACGTGTGGTAGCTCGAGCATCTCTTGGCCTAGCTAAAATCTTTGATAAGTACTCGTTAAATGCTATTGCCATCCAAGATTTGGACGACGAGATGCATAAGTTACTCAAAACACGGCCAAGCCTGTACGTCTCTTCGATATTTGAAAAAGGTAGAGTCGTTGGCATGGAAGGGGATATTCATACAACGATCGCGATGCTTATTCTTAGAAAACTGACTGAGCAACCGGTGCTATTTGCCGAAACTTATACGTTTGATACTGTTAAAAATACGATTTTAATGGGTCATATAGGGATGGTAGACATCAACATTGCCAAGGATCCAAGCAGTATTACAGTTATACCTGACTGTGAATATCGGGGTTTTGACGAGGTTGAGGGAGCTTATATGTACTTCGTGGGGAAAGAGGGAACGATAACTTTGCTTTCGCTTATAGATGAAGTTCAAGGCTATAGGCTCGTCATAGCGAGAGGTGAATCGATTCCTTTGAAAGAGGCGAAAGTTGAGGGTTATTCACATATTCTAGTTAGACCGACGGTATCAGTGGAAGAATTTTTCAAGAAAGCGGGTGAGATAGGAGTAGGTCAGCACTGGGCCGTTACATATGGAGACCATGTGTCTCTTTTGGAGAAATTTGCTGAAATAGTAGGATTAAATAAGACGGTAATAATGTGAATTCCAACTAAAGGAGGTGAGTCGTATTTGGTTTTAGAATTTTTAGCGGGAAAGCGGTTAACAGTAATACTTTCCCTCCCTCTTACTGTACTTAGGAGGGTAGGAGCGAGGATCCTAACGAAGCATGAGCCAAAGACCTTTTTAGATGCAGGAGCACATATAGATGAAAAAAGTGATATTGCGAAGTTGCCATTTTTAGGAGCTAAAACAGCCGACCAGGTAGCTAAGGAAGGGACTAAGAAAATTTTTGTCCGAATATGGATCTATACCCTTCCTCGAAGAAGAAAAAAGACCTTAAACAGCAGTTTAAAATTTAAAAGGAAATATCGAAAAAGTTGGTGAAATGATGAGTGAGAAGTTATACTTGATGGGAGTAGATGTCGGGAGCACAGTCTGTAAAGTAACTATCTATGATATAGCAGGACATGTTTTTTCAATCGCGAGTAAAGAATATCAAGGTTTACTTGTGAGTCCGAGAAAGAATTGGTATGAATTCGATCCCGAAGTATTATGGAGAACTGTAGCAGATTGCATAAGAAAGAGTATTGCCGCTCGAAAACTCGATCCGAAAGATATTATTGCATTGAGTGTATCAGTTAGTGGTGAATCCGTGATTCCCATGGGGAAAAATGGTAAGGCGGTTTATAATGGAATATATTGGACAGACAAGCGGGGGCGATCATATATGTCAGAACGCGAGATTCTAAATAAAAAGATAGGTTCGCTAAAGATATACCAGATTACCGGTTATCCTTTGAATTATATTCCATCTTCGGTTAAAATACTCTGGCTTAAGGGTAAGATGCCTGAAGTCTATAATAAAGTTTGGAAATTCATGCTCTGGGAAGATTTCATAAACTGGAAGCTCACTGGTGAAGATTTTATAAGTTATTCGACAGCATCCTCCTCGCAGTTATTTGACATAAGAGCGAAAAAATGGTCATCTGAAATACTTGAGGCTCTAGACATAGATGCTGACATCTTGCCAGAATGTCTGCCTTCTGGAAAGATCATCGGTGAAGTATGCCCGGAAGCTTCTAGGATCACCAGGCTTTCGAGAAAAACTGTAGTAGTAACTGGAGGGTGGGATCAGGCATGTTGCGCCCTCGGAGCTGGAGTAGTGAAGGAAGGTGACGCATGCGATGTTGCGGGCACCGTAGAATGCATTACTCCTGCGGTGAAGAAACCTTTACTTAATGAAAGAGCCTTATCTATAGGATTATATTGCTCTACACATGTTATCGAAAATCTTTATCTCTACTTTGCGTTCTTTCCCACTTCCGGCGCAGTGTTAAAATGGTTCAAAGATACTCTCGCTGAGAAAGAGGTTGAAGTGGCAAACAAGTTAGGACGTGATGTTTATGAAATATTAGTCGAAAGAGCTGCTAAAGCTGAACTTGGCGCGAGTGGTTTATTTGTACTACCATTTTTCGGAGGAAGCGGAACTGGGCAACGGCCAGCTTTTAACCCGAATGCTAGAGGCGCTTTTATAGGATTCACTCTCTCACATAGAAAGAACGATATTGTTAGAGCTATACTAGAGGGAATAGCCTTTCAAACTCGTCTCATAATTGAGGAAATTGAGAACCTAGGGGTAAATATTCGTGAATTGAGGGCTGTCGGTGGCGGGGCGAAATCAAGATTTTGGATGCAAATCAAAGCGGATGTCACTCGGAAAAAAATAGTCTTACCAGATGTGACTGAAGCTGGAACACTTGGCGCGGCAATACTGGCAGGGGTCGGTAGCCAAGTGTATCCTAATCTAAAGAAGGCCGTAGGAAATATGTGTAAAGTGAAGGATATACTCCATCCTCGAAATAACATCGCAACAATTTATAATAGATATTATGAAATTTACAAAGAGCTTTATCCCAGCCTCATGCCGATATTTAACAAGATGGCGGAGAAGCTGACGTCCCAATGATGTGAAGAGAACATATTCTCAAAGAAAGTTTATATTCTTCTTACATTTCCTAAAATTGGAAAGAATTATGGTTGATGGAAGCATTATACGAATGAGCAGAATTATAAATCCTGTAAGTAAGAAAACCCTTATATTGAAGGTTGACTGGGCGAATAAAAATCAAGCCAAAGAAATTGTAAGAACCTGTAAAGACTATTGTGAAGGAATAGTGGTTAATCGGGAGCAAGCGGGCGATCTTTCCCTTTACTTTTCAGGTAAGGAGGCTCCAGCACTAATAGCTCGAATTCATTGGACTTGCCTGTATAAAGAGGGGTTATCTTCACTTTATGAAAATATTGATATTGTAGCCTCTGCCGTAGAAGAGGCTATGATGTTTGGAGCCTCAGCAATATTTAGCTCATTTATTATTGGTCATAAGAGAGATATGGATGAAGCAAGAAATGTTGAATCGATATCGTTCCTTTCTCGTGCATGCGAAAAACTGGGGATGCCATTGATAGTTGAATGCCTTCCTATAGGAGAAAGAATAACGAGAGAGAATTTCTCCAAATCTATAGAATTGGCGGCAAGAGTATCTATGGAAGCAGGAGCGGATATAATCGCTATACCTTATACTGGGAACCCGGAATCATTTAAGAATATGCTTTATAGTGCTAACGTACCTATCTTGTTATTAGACGTTGAAACGCCCTTCGGCAGAAGCATTAATAACCTTGAATTAGCACTAAAAGTTGGAGTAAGGGGACTCGTTATAGGAGAAGAAATGCTTAGGAGCCTTGACGTCCTAGACATTAAAAGTTTATATAAGTCTCTTCATGGGAGGTTTGATCGATGAGGAGAAAGGACGTCCGATTGAATAGCATCTTAAACCTTAATGACGGTAAATGCGTAATATTAGCAGTTGATCATGGCTTCATATTTGGTCCGATAAAAGGATTAGAAAATGTTGAAAGTACCTTGAAGCGAGCGCTTAAGGGTAGGCTGGATGCCGTGATGGTAAGCCCTGGGCAGGCAAAAAGATTAAGTCACATTTTTGGTAAGCGTGGGGCACCAGCATTAATTGTAAGAGGAGATTGGTCGAATGCCTTTAGGGATAAAACTTATGCTCTTCCGGTAAGAAAAGTGCAGGAAGTTCTAATAGCTCATCCGAAAGATCTGATTCATTTAGGAGCCACGGGAGCTGTAGTTTATTTCTTTACTGGTTACGGTGATGAAAATGAGCAAGATCAGCATTATAAGCGAATTAAGTGGTTTATAGAAAATTGTGAAAAAGTAGGGCTACCTTGCCAGGTATGTGTTATACCTGTGGGCGAAAGAGTTACTGGTGCTAATTTTGTAGATCTTCTTGAACTCGGAGTCCGTATGGCTGTGGAGGCAGGAGCAGATATACTAGAAGTTCCTTATACACAAGATATTACCACGTTCAAAAGAATAGTTTCTGCTGCGAAGGGAGTACCCGTCCTATGTGCCGGTGGGCCTAAGGCTACCAGACTTCGTGACTCTTTAGAAATAGTTGTTGAGCTTTTAGAAGCTGGAGCTTCAGGAGTCGTTTTTGGCCGTCAAGTCTTTCAGTCAGATGATCCTTCAAGCTTTTTAAATATGCTCTACGCACTTGTTCATGAGGGAAAGAGTGTTGATGAGGTAATCGGTATATTAGGAAGACCTTCAAGGTTGAAAGTTCTTCCAGAGAAATGTATTGGCTGTAGATTATGCGAAATTATCTGTAGTTTAAGTCATGGTAACTCCTTTTCTCCATATAAGTCTAGGCTTCGTGTCGAGGAAACTCAGGGCATGCTTAAAAAGTTTAAACCAGTAGTATGTACTTTATGTGGCTCCTGTGTTGAAGCCTGTCCGACAGGGGCTCTTAAGTTAAATCCAGAGTTGGGATATCTACAACTTAACGAAGAGGAGTGTACTGGATGTAAAAAATGTGTCGAAGCATGTCCTATAAAAGTTCTGAAATTTGATGAAGAGGCAGGAATACCACTAATCTGCGATGGGTGTTCAGGGAATCCCCAATGTGTGAAATGGTGTCCAGTTGAAGCGATAGTTATGGAGGTGCGTTAGTAGATGAGTTTGGAGGGCCGTGGTTATACTGGAAAAATTTTATACATTGATCTAACGACTGAGAAAATCAAAACAGAAAGCTTAGATAAAAAAGTTGCATACTTACTGTTAGGAGGAAAGGGATTAGGAATCTGGTTGCTATATAAGCTGTCCAGACCGCGAGAAAACCCGCTATCTCCAAACATCCCATTAATCTTTGCTACTGGTCCATTGACAGGGACGAGCGCGCCAACCAGTAGTAAGATATGTGTTGTAACTAAGAGCCCAGCAACCGGAACCGTGCTTGATTCCTATTGCGGTGGGTTCTTTGCCTCAGAATTAAAATATTCAGGCTATGACTGTCTTGTTATAACGGGGCGTGCTGAGCGTCCATCTATCATAGTGATAGATAACGGTGAGGTTGACATACGTACTGCAGAACGTCTTTGGGGGCTTACCACGGTTAAAGTTGAGGAAGAGATAAGGAAATCGCTTGGAGAAAATTTCAAAACTATGGTGATCGGTCCTGCTGGTGAAAGACTTTCACCTATAGCAGGAATCTTCTCAAATTTACGATCTGCTGGAAGAGGTGGGGCTGGAGCAGTAATGGGCTCGAAAAAATTGAAAGCAATTGCTGTAAGAGGCAAGGAGCCAGTGCTAGTATATGATGAAAGGAAATTCACTAAAATGGCTTGGATTGCGCATAGAACTTTAAGGATGAGTGAGATGACGGCTAGATCTATGCCAGCTTATGGTACCGCAAATATATTATCAGTTGTTAACGAGAGTGGAGCACTTCCTACAAGGAATTTTAAATCAGGAAGATTCGAGAAGGCTGAAGAGATATCTGGTAAAAGCTTTCGTGAAAAATTATGGATAAGAAGCTATAGCTGTAGCCTTAATTGTCCGATAGCATGTAGTAAAATTGCCATAATAAACGAGGGAAAATTTAAGGGGACTATGGTGGATGGACCTGATTATGAGACTATATTCAGCTTTGGCTCTAATTGTGGGATAAGCGATAAAAATGCGATAAGCTATGCGAACTATATTTGTGATATGTATGGCATTGACACCATAAGCACAGGTGGTATAATTGCATTTGTAATGGAATTATATGAAAAGGGATTAATCAAAAGTCAGGATTTAGACGGTATTAAGGCAACGTGGGGGAACGTAGAAGCTCTGATAAGGCTTGTTGAGAAAATAGCGAAGGGAGAGGGGGTAGGTAAATTTTTGCAGTTAGGTGTTAAAAGAATTAGCGAGAAATATCCAGACAGCACAAAATATGCTATGCAAGTTAAAGGATTAGAAGTTCCCGGCTATGAACCCCGAGCGGCTCAAGGTATGGGTCTTTGCTACGCAGTATCTGAGCGTGGAGCATGTCATCTGAGAGCCTATACTGCTGGAGGAGAACTTCTCGGGCATTTAGGAGGAATAGACCCATCCTCTCATAACAGACTAAAGGTACTTTATGCCATAGACAGACAAGATGAAAAAGCCGTTGTCGATTCGTCCGTGCTTTGTTTTTTCACGCTCTTTGGGCTTACACTGAAAGAGATTTATCAAATGATCGTCCCTTGTACAGGCTTCAATTACGAAAACGAAATGGAGCTAAAAATCTTAGGAGAACGAGTAATCACGCTTGCGAGACTATTTAATGTTAGAGAAGGATTCGGTAAAAAAGATGACAAACTTCCAGAAAGATTCTTAAAGGAGCCTCTCCCAGAGGGTCCTCTCAAAGGTCAAACAGTTCATTTAGACCAAATGTTGAGTGAGTATTATAGTGCTAGAGGATGGGATGAAGAGGGTATCCCGACGAAGGAAAAGTTGAAGCAATTAAAGCTTATGGAAATACTTTAAGCATCTTAAAATGAGGACGTCAGCAAGTTTCTCTAAACTTCGATTTCCATGGTAACACGATTAGCGTTGTTCGGTTTGCACTTTTTTATTCTGAATCCAATTAGCTTGTTCAATCGTATTACGTAGCCTCTAGACGTTCTCAGATATAAATCCTATAGGCTTATACCTTTTCCGGTCCCGAGCTTATGAATTCAGTTTTTAATTATTCTCCAGGAGTGTAGTGAGTGTCTATATATTCGAGCAACCGTGCTATCAGCTCAATAATTTCTTTATTGCGACATCGTTCACATGATGGATCATACTTATAGCCACCGATATTAAGCAGGGGGCTCAAGTTGGTTTGTTACGGGGCGTCAAACCAACCCGCTAATATCCCTCGTGTAACTTATTTGTTAATTCAGAGGATAGGCGAGAGCTTAGCGAACTTCTTTCCCACTTCAACGGTTCAGTGATTATAACACTAGTAACTATGACTTCCAATTTCTTCTGAATCACTCATCTTCATAAATCTTTAACTGCTTCACACTCTCTATCATCGAATCGCAAGGTCTTCATCTTTTATCCATGAGTATCGGAGTTGGCGGCCATCGCTATCTACGGATTCATTTTCTACTTCTTTGCTATTTTCCTACGATTAAGACCTTCAGCGGATAGTCTCAACGTTTTCGGTATAAAACTTTCTGGACTGAAGATAGATCTACATAATCGGCATCTTTGATTTTAGGACAAACCCTTTCTATCAGGTTAGCTGGTTTCAGGAATTACTCGCGGCTACTTTTTGCTTGGCGACAAGTCCGCATAACATCTTGACCCACTCATCTAACTACTTTTAACATCATTCATGATCCGTTATTGCCTACACTACGTTATGTCCTGTCGAGGACTTCATAGACCTCATGTTTCAACCGCTCTATTAGTGACTCTTCAAGCCACTTAATGTAAAGTCGGCAGATGTCAAAGATATCTATTCTTACCTTAGCTTAGTCCTGAAGTCGGTTTCCATAAAGCATTGGAAATACCGCTTCTTCCCCTAACAATCTTAGTAAATTCCCTAAAAGATTGGAGAAACCTTGGGAGTTTGTCCGCCTGGGCCTTATCCCAACCTCCTCCGGGCATCCAGCCTCTTCCCGAATAGGGGTTCGGAAAAGTGGGGATGTTTAAGAGGTTTATCGGCAGCTTACAGGAATGACATCAATATTGATGTCACTGTTCAGAATCTGAGCCGGCCAATACTTCATTATGTTTATCACTTTTAAGTAGGATTTCATTTTCTCAGCTTTATATATGAGCTGTCGGCGTTTCTGCTCACTTGATGAAGTTCTGATAGAATTTCTGTTAAAGTTTAGAGTTGCTAAGTGACATTAGATAAAATGTTAAAAAAGTTTAAAATTAAGAAATAATAAATTCATAATGACTGAGTGATGGCTGATGTTCATGAGTAATGGTCTTAGGATTGTCGTGTTATTAAAGCAAGTTCCGGATATCGAGAAGGTACGGTTTGATGTTGAGACTGGTAGGATTGATCGAAGTTCTGCTCCTGCTGAAACGAACCCCTTTGATCTTAACGCACTTGAAGCGGCTCTGCAGATAAAGGAGAAGCACGGCGGTGAAGTTACGGTAATCAGTATGGGGCCGAAGCAGGCCGAGTCGTCTTTAAGGGATGCGTTAGCGCGAGGAGCCGACAAAGCTATACTCTTATCTGATCCGAAGCTGGCTGGAGCGGACACTATAGCTACTGCTAAAGCTCTGGCGGCTGCTATCAGGAAAATTTCAAACTATGATCTCATTTTATGTGGAGAGAAAACTGTTGACGGAGATACCGGTCAGGTTGGGCCGGAAGTCGCTGAGTTCCTAGGACTGCCGCATGCAGCCTATGTCTGCGAGATCAGGGAAATCACTAAGGAGAAGATAACTGTGGTATCAGATATGGGTGATAAGTATCTCTATGAGTTGAAGCTTCCAGCCCTCCTCACAGTAACTAAAGAGCTCAATTCGCCGAGACTTCCAACCTTAAGGGATTTACTAAAGGCTAGGCGTCTTCCTGTGGAAGTTTGGACTGCCGAGGATCTCTCAGAATACGTCTCACCGAATGAGTTAGGTTATGAAGGATCAAAGACGCGTGTTGTGAAAGTTGTGATCCCGACAACTGAGCATAGGAAAGGTATAATCTTTCGGGGAGATGACGCCGTAGAAAGGATAGCGAAAATTTTGTTAGAGGAGGGGTTCGTAGCATGAGCGAGCTGAAAGGTATATTGGTCTACGCGGAAGTAGCCGAGTCGGGGATTCATCCAATATCTTTTGAACTTTTAGGAAAGGCGCGCGAAATAGCGGATAAACTAGATTTCAAAGTTTGGAGCGTAATCCTCGGACACAACATATCTGATAAAGCTTCTGAGCTGATTTACTATGGTGCTGACAAAGTATATGTGTATGATGATGAACGCCTCCGAGACCTAAACGTGATAACATACAAAACCTTGTTAACGGCTCTCGTTAAGGAGATCAAGCCCGAAATCTTCTTAATGGGTGCGACTCCTTGGGGAAGAAATCTCGCGCCGCGTATCGCCGCAGCTCTCAATACCGGGCTTACCGCTGACTGCACGGATCTACAAGTCGATGAGAACGGTAAAATTATTCAGATAAGACCCGCCTTTACGGGAAACATTCTAGCTCACATAGAGACTGTTAGCAAACCCGTAATGGCGACCATAAGATACAAGGTTATGAAGCCGATTGAGCGTAACACAAGAAGAAAAGGCGAGATCATAATTAGGAGACCTGAAAAAATTGAAGCAGATGGAATAAAGTGCCTTGGAAAGATTTCGAGAAGAGAAGTAAATCTTCCTGATGCAGATGTAATCGTGGCTGGAGGTAGAGGCTTAAAGAAGAAGGAAGACTTAAAACTTCTTGAAGAATTGGCAGATCTCCTTGGAGGCGTTATTGGAGCCAGCAGACCCTTAGTGGATGAGGGCTGGATCTCAAAAGATCATCAAGTTGGATTTAGTGGAAATACTGTTAAGCCGAAGCTTTATATAGCTTGCGGAATTTCAGGCTCACCTCAACACCTGGCCGGAATGAGAGATTCGAGAATGATTATCGCAATAAACACCGATCCATCAGCACCCATATTTAGGCACGCAGATTATGGAGTCGTTGCAGATTTGTATGAGTTCATACCCAGATTAATCGCATTACTTAAAAAGGTGAAGAAGCATGGAAAACAAGGTTCTTGAGGAGTTAAAGTCCATACTTGGAGCAGATTGGGTGATAACTGACAAGGAATCTATAGCGGGCTATCTATATGATGAAACTCCTCCATTGCTTAGACCCAAGGCTAGCGAAGATGTTGTGGTCGTTAAGCCGAAAAATGCAGAGGAAGTATCTAAGATAATGAAGCTCGCGAACAAATACAAGATCCCGGTCTTTCCAAGAGGGGGAGGCACGGGGCTCGTCGGAGCATGCATACCTACGATGAACGGGATAGTCTTATCCCTAGAGCGCATGAATGAGATAAAAGTAGATGCTGAAAACTTGATAGCAGAAGCTGGTGCAGGAGCGACTTTGCGAGATTTAATTGACGCCGCTGAGGAAGCTGGACTATCTTTTCTACTCCATCCAGGAGATGAGGGAGCCCACATAGGCGGCCTGATATCTTGTAATGCAGGTGGAGCTAGGGCGATTAAGACTGGTATAATGAGAAATTGCGTCAAAGGAATAGAAGTTGTTCTTCCAACAGGCGAAATCCTGACGCTTGGCGGGAAGATTTTGAAGAATAATGCTGGCTACGATCTGATGCATTTAATCATCGGAAGCGAAGGAACCCTAGGAATAATAACAAAAGCATGGATAAGGCTGCAGCCGAGAGAAATAGCCTCCGCGACGATAATCTTGCCCTTTGACTCTAGAGAAAAAGCGTTAACGCTCGTTCCGAAAATCTTTCAGGAAGGACTTATCCCACTAGCAATCGAGTATATTGAGAAGAATCTAGTCGAACAAGTGGCTGAAAAACTAGGCTTAACATGGCCTTGTACCTCAGCCGAATACCAGCTAATGATAATCCTATCTGAGCCGAGCGAAGAAACTCTCCTAGCGGAATTAGAAAAGCTTCTAGATCTCTGCGAGAAGATGAGCGCTAAGGAGCCAGTTGTAGCGCAAACCAGGAAGGAGCAGGAGGAAGTTCTCAAGATTAGGAGCGAAATATATTCGATCCTAAAACCGAACACTGTAGACATTCTTGATACAACAGTTCCTCCCGCAAAGCTCGTTGAATTGATAAAGACTATAAATAAGCTGGAAGCAAAATACGACGTCTACATACCGACATACGGACATGCTGGAGACGGCAACCTCCATCTTCACTTCATGAAATGGAATGGATGGACCGAGGATAAATATAATGAACTTCGCGACATAATCTATCAGAAGGCGATAGAGCTCGG
>Ga0180302_10000494_pt1 | contig 17411 bp, 19 predicted proteins | sample GuaBasSediGuay17_FD_121794 | JGI IMG/M metagenome (GOLD analysis project Ga0180302, IMG submission 121794) | Subseafloor sediment microbial communities from Guaymas Basin, Gulf of California, Mexico - Guay17, Core 4571-4, 12-15 cm | ecosystem: Environmental > Aquatic > Marine > Hydrothermal... | reverse complement strand
GGCCTCCCGATGATCCTGATTGGTGGTATATGAGGGCAGCAAGTTTATTGAGGAAATTATACTTATATGGGCCAATAGGTGTGGAAAGACTCAGATCATTTTACGGCGGTAGGAAGGATAGAGGTGTTAGACCTGAGCATCACGCTGACGGTGGAGGGTCAAATATTAGAAAAATTCTTCAGCAACTTGAAGCTGCAGGTTTGGTGGAGAAGGTTGAGAAGGGTAGAATCCTAACGAGGGAAGGTAGATCGTTACTTGATAAATTAGCAGCTGAGGTTAGACGTGAGATAGTTATTAAGCCATGGTATGAGCAGTATAGTGGGGAGGAATAAAATTAATTTTTAAGGTTAAACTTCTTTATAATAGTTAACTTATAAGGAGGGTATTTTGGAGGATTATCTGTAAAATGGCTCGATATAAACTACTAAGTATTAAGAAAAGGCTAGCCCACGCATGGAAACAGAATAGGCCAGTTCCAATCTGGGTTGTGGCTAGAACGATGGGTAGGGTAAGAACTACTCCGAAGAGAAGACATTGGAGACGGAGTAAATTAAAACTTAAAACTAAAACATTTTTTAGATAAGGCTTTTAGTTAATAAAAGGGGTAAGCTAATTTGAGTGAAAAAGCGGGAAAACCAAATATCGAGGAGCTCGAAATCATAGAAGAGAGAGTATACACCGTTCCACTATGGATAAAGTTAAGGAAAATGAGAGGATTACATAGGGCTAAGAAGGTAGTAAAGTTTCTAAGGGAATTTATAGCTAGGCATATGAAGAATCCAAATGTGAAGATAAGTACTGAAGTTAATGAAATAATTTGGTCGAGAGGAATTAGAAATCCTCCAAGAAGAATTAAGGTTAGAGTTGTGAAGACTAAAGACGAAATAATCTGGGTCTTACCATATAAAGAAAGCAAGTGATAGAGGTAAAAATACCTTGGAAATTAATAGACTAAAAATCCTAGGTAGTGTAAATATCGGTCTATACGCTAAAGCCAACAATAATTTTCTAATATATTACTCAGGTATTACCAGTAGAAAGGTTAAGAAGCTTATTAATGGTTTAAAGGTAGAACCGATTCCAATTAAACCATTAAATACTCGGATTATCTCACCATTTATAGCTTTAAACAGTAGAGGATTAATAATATCTCGTTATTTAGATTTAGACTTAAAGGATAATATAAAGAGTGCAATCAAGGGTAAGGATCTCGAGCTTGTAGAATTAGACACTAAATATACAGCGATAGGCAATTTAGTTATTATAAATGATCATGCCGCTTTAACATCACCTATTTTACCAAATAGAGTTAGAAGGGAAATAGCTGATAAGCTGGATGTTGAGGTTTCATCAATAACTATCGGTAGATTTTCCTATATCGGTTCCCTAATGGTAGTTAATAACATAGGTGGACTAGCCGCTCCAGTAATTAAAGAGGACGAGCTTAATTTCATACGATCCTTATTTAAGATAGATGTTTTAACAGGAACCGTTAATAACGGTATTTATTTCGTCTCATCTGGTATTATTCTAAATGATAAAGCTATTTATGTCGGCGAGAATACTGTTGGTAGAGAACTATTATTAATTTCACAGGCATTTAGTAGGTGATGTTAATTGGAGAGAGAATTAGCTAGGCTATTAGTCGAACAGAGAATTTTACAGCAAGAGATCGAGAGACTATACTCTGAAATAGCTATTTTAGAGAGAGCTATTCTAGAACGGCAACTAGCACTAACTTCATTAAATGAGTATAAAAATATGAGAGAAGAAAAAGAGACCCTAGTACCTATAGGTGGTAATATTTATATATCATCGAAATTACAGCCAAATAAAAAGTTACTGGTAGGAGTTGGAGCGAATATATATGTAGCTAAGACGATTGAGGACACCATTGAGTTTATCAATAATTCATTAGCAAATTTAAATAGGGCATATAGAGAAAGAGTAAATACATTAAATGAATTAAGAAAGAGATATGAAGAGCTTACCGCCGCTATTGCTGAAATTAGGCTTAGGCAAGAGGGTGCGAGGAAGTAATGTTTAAGAGCTTTAAGGAAGGAATTTTTAAGTTAGTCCACAAACTTAAGGAAAAAAGTTTAACTGAAAAAGAAATAGAGAGTATAATTGATGATTTTTACATAACCCTAATTTCTAATGATGTCGCACTTAATGTAGCAGATGAAATTATAAATGAAGTTAAGTTATCATTAATAGGTAAGTCTGTATCTCGCTTTACAAATATTAGTGAATTATTCTTAGATAGTTTAAGATCTGCACTATATAATACCTTAAAATTAGGTCAAGGGGGAGATTTATGTGACATTATTAAAAGGTCTGATAAACCATTTAGTATAGTTTTTTTCGGCGTAAACGGTGTAGGTAAAACTACTACTATAGCTAAGGTTGCTTGGATGCTTAAAAATAAAGGTTTCTCCGTTGTTATGGCATGTTCAGATACATTTAGGGCCGCAGCAATTGAACAATTAGAATATCACGCAGATAAACTAGGTGTCAAAATGATAAGGCATAATTATGGATCTGACCCGGCAGCTGTAGCATTTGACGCAATTTCTCACGCTAAGAGTAAGAAAATTGATGTAGTATTAATAGATACCGCCGGACGTCAACATAGCAATATAAACTTAATGGATGAGCTAAGGAAGATAGTTAGAGTAATAAATCCAAGCTATAAAATACTTGTCTTAGATGCACTAACTGGAAACGACGCATATAATCAAGCTATATACTTTGAAGAAGGCGTCGGCGTTGATGCATTAATATTTACCAAAGTAGATGCTGACGTTAAGGGAGGCGCTATAATCACGGTTATAAGAACAATTAAGAAACCCGTTCTATACTTAGGTATTGGGCAAAAGTATGAGGACTTAATTCCATATGATCCTAATTATATTCTTAGCCGACTATTAATTTAATTCCTAATTCCTTAGTTCTTACAATAATTTTTCTAAGATAATAACTATTATTTTTGGTGTTCCTCGTGAAGAAAGACCTACTTACACTTGACGACTTAACACGAGAAGATATTCTTAACCTTATCGATGCTGCCAGAAGAATTAAGATAGGCGAATTAGATGTTTCACGTGATATGACAGGTAAAGTATTAGGAATGATTTTTCAGAAGCCCTCAACACGAACTAGAGTCTCGTTTGAAGTTGCAATGTTGGAAATGGGTGGTCATGCCATCTACCTAAGTTGGGATCAGCTACAACTCGCTAGAGGAGAATCTATAGCAGATACAGCAAGAGTATTAAGTAGATATTTAGATCTAATTGTAGCCAGAGTTTATGAGCACTACGACCTTATAGAGTTAGCTAAGCACTCAGATATCCCGGTTATTAATGGACTTTCTAACGATTACCATCCGGTTCAAATACTATCCGATTTATTCACTATATATGAGAGATTTAAAAAGCTAAGAGGATTAAAATTGGCGTTTATAGGTGATGGTAGAAGTAATATATGCCATTCACTGCTACTTGGCTGCACTAAAATAGGAATTGATATATCGCTTGGAGTTCCGAAGAAGTATATGCCTAAAGCTGATGTTTTAGAAAGGGCAAAAAGTTATTCATTGGAAAGTGGTTGTAGCATTGAGATTTATGAAGATCCTGTTAAAGCTGTTAAAGGTGCAAATATCGTATATACAGATACCTTCGTTTCAATGGGCTTTGAAGAGGAGAGAGAGGAAAGAATTAAAGTATTTATACCTAAATATCAAGTAAATAGCTCACTTGTAAAATACGCTGCTGACGACTATGTGTTCATGCATTGTCTACCAGCTCATAGAGGTGAGGAAGTAACTGACGATATTATAGATGGTCCTAATTCGATAGTGTGGGATCAAGCTGAAAATAGACTTCATATGCAAAAAGCGATCTTAAGATGGATAGTTTAAAGCTATTAAGGAGAGAGGGTATTAGTTGATGAGAGTAGAAAATATACTATTTGTATGTAGTGAAAGAGACCCCGCTGGAATGTCAATTGCTAGTGAACTGATAGGTTATTATGGGATGAATAAAGTGTCTCCTAACATCTATATAAAAGATAAGATTACATTAATCAAAATTAAGGGAGATATAGTATATGCTGATCGCGTAGATCAGAAGTTGGAAATAAAACCTGATGTACTAATTTTTCTATCGAGGCATAGTTCAGCTATGAAGAAGAAAACATTAAGCGTACATGTAAGTGGAAACCCGACAAGTAAGGCGGAATTAGGAGGTAAACCGTTTTCACTAGCCCCATCCCATCCCATAATTATGAAGTCAATACTAAGTAATTTAAATTATTTAGCATTAGAATATGATCTTCGAGAATATTCAGTTACAATGGAAGTAACACATCATGGCCCTACAGATATTACAACTCCAAGTTTATTTGTTGAAATTGGATCTACTTTAAGTGAGTGGAAGGACGCTAAAGCGGCAAAAGTAGTAGCGGAAGCTATCACAATATCACTAGAAAAGCCACTTAGGGGGTTGCCAGCCGTAGGTTTTGGAGGCCCACATTACGCACCGGTCTTCACAAGATATGTTCTAAATCACGAATATGCGGTCGGTCACATTTTCTCAAAATACGTGATAAGCGATGAAATAAATGATAAAGTAATTAAAGAAGCATTTGAAAAAACATTTAACGCTAAAATCGCATTAGTAGACTGGAAGGGTATTAAAGGAAGTTTTAGAAAACAACTTATAAATATGATATCTAAGTTAGACAAAAATATTCTGAGAATATGAGTCTTACCTTCACCATCAACTCTCATAATTTTTATTAATTTCAACTCCTATAGCTGAATTAGTTTGGTGAAAAGATATGGTGAATATAAAGAAGTACATTGAAGTATTGAAACTAGCGCAAAAACCCACTAAAAGCGAATTCTATAAATATTCACGGTTAGTTGTAATAGGAATAGCGATACTTGGACTGTTAGCTTTCATAATAAAAATAATCATGACTTTTGTAACATTACCGTTTTTAGGGTGAGCTTATGGCTGAGGAGAAGGTTGAAGAACATAAGTACTTTGTTGTTCGAGTTACAGGAGGGCAAGAGGAAAATGTAGCTAAAATTGTAAGGCAAAGAGTTAAGGCGACAAATATACCAATTTACTCAATTATAATTCCTCCTGCATCGAAAGGTCTATTAATCCTAGAGGCAGATAACGCAGCTGTCGTCTTAGAGGCGCTGAGCGGAATTAAATATTTTAAAAGATTGGTATACGGTACAATTCCAGAGGACGAAGTATTTAGCATAATTAAGGCTAAGGTAGAGGAGGAAGAATTTAAAATTGGCGATATCGTAGAGGTAATTTCAGGACCGTTTAGAGACATGAAGGCTAGAGTTTTACGTGTCGATAAAGATAAAAAGGAGGTTGTTATAGAATTCTTAGATAGATCAGTTACATTGCCAATTACCGTCTCAACTGATATGTTGAGAAAGGCTAAGGAGTAAAGGTGGCTACTATGGGAAGGAAACAAGTTGTTGAAGCATTAATTTCAGGTGGTGCAGCTACTGCTGGTCCACCATTAGGCCCTGCATTAGGTCCATTAGGAGTAAATGTTTTAGAAGTTGTTAATAAGATAAACGAGAAAACACAGGACTTTAAAGGCTTAAAGGTCCCAGTTAAGGTAATAGTCGATGTTGAAACTAAAGAATTTGAGATTGAGGTTGGCATTCCACCAACATCAGCTCTAATCGCTAAAGAAGCTGGCATTGAAAAAGGGTCGTCAAATCCGGGGTCTGATATGGTAGGAAATATAACATTTGAGCAGCTTATTAAAATTGCAAAAATAGTTAATCAGAAAATAGGTTTAAAGGATTTGAAAAAGGTTATTTTACAGGTTGTGGGTACGTGTGTAAGTATGGGTGTTACGATAGACGGTTTAAACCCTAGGGAGGTCACTAGAAAGATAAAGAATGGAGAGTATGATGATAAGATTTATGGTGGTGAACATGAGTAAAAGAGTTGAAATTACGAAAAATGAATTGATTGAAGCGATAAATATGGCTAAAAATAAAGCTAAAAAGCGGAGATTCAAACAGAGCATTGAACTTATAATTTCCATTAATGGTTTAGATTTAAGAAGACCTGAGAATAGGATTGTCGGGGTAATTAAATTGCCTCATAAGCCGAGTAAGAGTAAGAAAGTTGCTATATTTGCTGATGGAATTATAGCCGAAAAAGCTAAAGAAGCTGGTATTGATGCAATTATTTCAGAGAAGGAATTAGAAGCGATTTCTGGGTCTAAGAAGGAGGGTAAAAAGTTAGCTAAAGCATTCGATTTCTTTTTAGCAGAACCTAAACTTATGGCTAAAATAGGTAAGATATTAGGATTTGCATTAGGCCCTCGAGGGAAAATGCCTCAGATAGTAACTCCTGCTACTAATTTAAAGGAAGTCATTGAGAATTTACGGTCTTCTGTGAGAGTTAACGTTAGAAATAATCCAATGGTAGCATTATCAATTGGTGATGAAGATATGGATAATGATAAGTTAGCTGATAATGCTATGGCAGTAATTAACTTTATTAATAGTAAAATTATAGATAAAAATGCTAGGATAAAGAGGATATATGTAAAGACTACTATGGGGCCATCTATTAGGGTGATATAGCTTGGCTAGAGTATTTAAATCTAAGTTAGAAAGGAAAATATATTTCCGTAAAGTTTTCGAAGAATTATTACGGCAAAATAGGTTTCTTATAGTAATTAACTCTGCTGGACTAAGGGCAAAATTATTAGTTAAGTTAAGAAGATTAGCCGATGAGTATGGTTATATTCTTAAAGGAGGAAAAAATGGAGTATTGCTAAAAGCTATAGAAAATGTCTATCCTAAAGATGCTGATAAAATTAAGCCTTATTTGCATGGTCAAAATATGTTTATCTTTACAAATAACGATCCAGTTGATCTTGCAATTAAATTGAGTCAGATAGAAATATCACTACCCGCTTCTCCCGGTGATATCGCGCCTGACGATATTATAATTCCAGCTGGTAATACAGGAATCCCACCAGGACCTATAATCGGTCTCTTCTCTTCACTTAATATTCCAACAAAGATAATTAGCGGAACTATCCACATAACCCGTGATGTTCTCATAGCTAAGAAGGGCGATAAGATCTCACTAGATATAGCTAATATTCTATCAAAATTAGGCATTGAGCCAATAGTGGCCAAAGTAAAGTTTAGATTTGCATATGACTTTGCAGATAAGATTGTATTAACGGATAAAGATCTTGTTCCTAACCTTGAAGAAATCAAATCCTCGATCAGCGAATGTGCATCAAGAGCATTCTACCTATCAATTGGAATTAAGTATCCAGCTAGACAGACAGTTCCTATACTATTACTAAATGCTACTACTATAGCTAGAAATGTAGCTCTCAAGCTTAGATACGTAACAGATAAGAATATACCTGAAATGTTACATCTCGCTGTAAAGATTGCTAGAAAACTAGCTGAGCATACCGGCTAATAAAGTAAGTTACTATAAAAATTTATTTATGTTTGTATGAGATAATATGAAGGGGAGTGACCTCAATGAAGTACATATATGCTGCTCTATTACTGTATGAAGCTGGTAAAGAAATAAATGAAGAGAATTTAAAGAGGGTGATTGAAGCTACAGGTACAGAGGTGGATATGGCTAGAATTAAGTCCTTAACTGCGTCTCTAAAGAATGTTAATATAGAAGAAGTTATCAATTCGGCTATGAGTACTCCAATTGCCGCTCCAGCAGCCCCAGCTCCAACACAGGTCGAAGAAGAAAAACCAAAGGAGGTTGAGGAAGAGAAGAAGAAAGAGGAAGAGGAGAAAAAAGAGGAAGAAGCTTTAGAGGGACTAGGAGCATTATTTGGTTAAAAACCTAAATTCTAAAAACAATTTTAATGTTTTTTACTTTAGAAGACTTAGGTAGTCTAAAATAGTCTTTAATCACCTTATCTTAACGATTTTTAAACTGCCTAAAATTAAAAATTAGTAAACCATATACTATTTAGTATTATTTTAGTGTAAGTTAGCTATTTAATGAGATTAGAGAGCATTATAATCTTGAGATGGTTGTTTAGGATGAGCATTAAATTTGAGATAAAACCAGATGAATTTAATGTTGAATTTATGAAGGAGTATGGATATCAAAGGAAGAAGTGTAAGTATTGTGGAGCTTATTTTTGGACAAATGAACCTGATAGAGACGACTGTGGAGAACCACCATGCTCAACATACGCTTTTCTAAGGAATCCTCCAACAAAAAGGAGATATACAGTATCTCAAATGAGAAACGCTTTCTTAAAATTCTTTGAAAGAAATGGACATACAATCATAAGACCATACCCAGTAGTAGCTAGATGGAGAGATGATCTGCTAATTACAATCGCTTCAATAGCCGACTTTCAACCATTCGTTACAAGCGGCATCTCAGAGCCTCCAGCTAATCCATTAGTTATAAGTCAACCATGCCTTAGATTTGAAGATATACATAATGTAGGGTTAACGGCAGGGAGACACCTAACCATATTTGAAATGGGAGGCGCACATGCCTTTAACAAAAGAAAAGAAAAGATCTTCTATTGGAAAAACGAAACTATTAAATATCATCATCTATTTGCGATTGAGGAATTAGGCATCCCTGAAAATGAAATAATATACAAAGAACATTTTTGGGTAGGCGGTGGTAATGCTGGTCCCGATCTTGAAGGTATAATAAGAGGATTAGAGGTCTCTACTCTTGTTTTCATGCAATTTAAAGTTGAAAATGGAAAACTAATTGAAACGCCAATATTAACTGTTGATACAGGATATGGAATTGAAAGATGGGCTTGGCTTTCCCAGGGTTCTCCTACAGCTTTCCATGTAATCTACGGTGATATTGTTAATGAGGTTTTAAAATGGGCTGGGTTAGAAATTGATGAGCAGATCCTATATCAAGACACATTTTTCTCAGGAGCTTACAAGGCAGATAACATGAATTATGTATTAAGTAAAAGGCGGGAAATAGCGTTAAAATATGGTTATAATCCACAAACGTTAACTAAGTTATTAAGTGCATTTAACCAGTTAATGAGCGTATTAGACCACTCTAAGGCTGCGATCTTCCTAATTAAAGATGGAGCATTGCCATCAAATGTTAGGGAGGGATATCTTACTAGACTTCTACTTAGACGACTATTCAGAGTAATGGATCGATATGGCATAATCGAATACTTAGATAACCTAATTAAGAAACAAATTGATCTCTGGGGTAAAGATTTCATTGAAATAGGAAGGGCAAAAAATACAATTCTAGAGGTTATACTAACCGAGTATGAACGGTATAAGAAAATTTTGAGTAAGGGATCTGACATTATTAAGGGGATAATTAGCAAAAAGAAATCTATAGACATTAATGATTTAATCTTACTATATGATTCATATGGAATACCGCCAGATTACGTATCAGATATAGCCAGACAATTCAGTATTAAAATAGATGTACCGCCAGATTTCCATGCAAGAGTTGCAGCTAGACATCAAAAGCCGCAAGAAATTACTAAAGCGGAATTAAAGCTCCCTATAAAAACAACCTATGAAACACAAAGAATATATTATGAAAATCCATATCTAACTAATCTTCAAGCTAAAGTATTGTGGGTATGGAATAACTACCTAATATTAGACAAGACAATATTCTATCCTGAGGGTGGGGGACAGCTATCTGATACTGGATATATAATTAAAGATGATATGGCAATAAGGATTAACAAGGTACTAAGCATAGACGGAAATATCGTACATATTGCTGATGAAACTTTAAATGGTAAGTTAAAAGTTGGAGATCTAGTTACTTGTAGAATTGATTGGGATAGAAGATATTCGTTAATGCGTCACCATACAGCTACACACATCTTAATAAGTGCTATTAGAAGAGTATTAGGAGGCCATGTTTGGCAGGCAGGAGCTGAAAAAAGACCTGACCAGGCGAGGCTTGATATAACGCACTATAAAGTACCCAGTAAGGAGGAAATCGCTAAGATAGAGTTTCTTGCTAATGAAGTAATTTCTAGAGGAGTAGATGTTAAAGTTGACTATTTGGAGAGGGGAGAAGCAGAAAGAAAGTTCGGCCCTCAAATTTACCAAGGAGGGGTAGTTCCAGGTAAATATGTAAGAATTGTAAGAGTCGGAGATTGGGATGTAGAAGCCTGTGGAGGAACGCATGTAAAGAATACATCAGAAATATCAATATTGAAAATATTAGGTGTGGAGAGAATTCATGAAGGAGTAATAAGATTTACATTTAAAGCCGGAAAGCCGGCGTTGGACCTCTTATTTAATTCTTATGAAGAGCTAAATAACCTTTCCAAGCTATTAGGTGTTTCAAGAGAAAACGTTTTACAAAGGGTCAAATTACTACTAGAAGAATTTAATGCAGCTAAGCGGAAAATTAGACAGTATGAAGTACTAATCAGACAATATATGAGTGAGGAATTATATAAGGGAAGTGAGGTTATAAGTGGTATAAAGGTGATAATTAAGGAATTTGACAACGTGGAAGAGGCGATTGAGATTGGTGAAAACGTAGAAAAGAAGTATAAAGACTTTATCTATGTGGGTTTAGTAAATATGGAAAGAGGCTTCTCAATTTCAATATTTACTGGTGAATATATACGTCAAAAAGGAATTACTGCTAGTCGTATAGCCGAAGTAATTAAAGGAAGCATCAAATGTGGAGGTAGGGGAGATGATAGGTACTACAGACTCGGGGGTCCTGGAAAAATAAGTGTAGATAAATTATGGGAGTTGGTGAGAAATTATGTGGTCAAAGAATAGAGACCAAATAATTAAGGAAATACATGATAGGGAAAAATACTGGATGAGTGAATGGGAGAAAAGTAAAATATTCCAACCAGTTAGAGATCCAAAAAAGAAAAAATTCTTCCTAACTTTCCCATTCCCATACATGAACGGCTCACTACACTTGGGTCACGGATATACCGCGACAAGACTAGATGTAATAGCTAGGTATAAGAGAATGAAGGGCTTTAATGTATTATTTCCGTGGGCCTGGCACTGGACCGGAGAAGCAGTTATGGGAATTTGCCATAGAATAGAGGATGGTGATAAGGGCGCGATAGAACGCTTAATTAAACTAGACGGAGTTCCAGAAGAATTAATTGATAAATTTAAGGATCCAATTTACCTCGTTAAATTCTTCACCGAGAGAGGTAGAGAAGATGTAAAGCGAATAGGGTACTCAATTGATTGGACTAGAGAATTTCATACATCGAGCCTACATCCACTATACAATAAATTTGTTGAGTGGCAAATTAGAAAGTTATATAATAAGGGATTAATAGTTCAGGGACCATATCCAGTCGTATGGTGTCCAAGGGATAAAAGTCCAACTGGAGATCATGATAGAATGGTTGGTGAAGGAGTAAGACCTGAAGAATATACTCTAATAAAGTTTAAGCTTGTTAATGATGACTTGTATTTAGTAGCTGCTACATTCAGACCTGAGACTATATATGGTACTACAAATGTATGGTTAAATCCTGATATTGATTACGTTATAGCTAGTGTAAATGGTGAGAAATGGCTTATAAGCCGGCAAGCAGCGGAAAAGCTAAGGGAGCAACTTAGGAAGGTAAATATTATAGAGGTGGTTGCAGGTCGTCATTTCATAGGAAAGTTAGTATTAGTACCAATTATAAATAGAGTTGTACCTATACTACCAGCTAAGTTTGTTGATCCGGAAGTAGCTACCGGTGTTGTATATAGTGTGCCAGCTCATGCTCCATATGATTGGCTTGCTTTAAAAGATCTTAAAGAAAGAGTTGATCAATTGCCTGATGAGCTGAAAGATATTGTAAGAGGTCTATATCCAATATCAATAATTTCGGTTGAGGGTTATGGAGATTATCCGGCGGTTGAAATATGTGAGAAGATGGGGATTACATCGCAAGATGATCCGAGAGCCGACGAGGCAACGCATGAAATATACTCTAAGGAATTTCATACGGGGAAAATGAAAGATGAATGCTTTGATGTAGCAGGTCTTCCAGTTAGTGAAGCTAAGGAAGTAGTTAAGGAGTTATTAATTGAAAAAGGCTTAGGAGATATCATGTATGATTTGCCGGAAACCGTAATATGTAGATGTGGAACAAAATGCATAGTAAAGATATTAAGCGATCAATGGTCACTTAAATATTCTGATGAAAATTGGAAGGAACTAGCTAAAAAAGCAATTGAAAAAATGAACTTTTACCCACCTGAAATTAAGAATCTCTTCATTCAATATGTTGATTGGTATAGAGATTGGCCATGTACGCGAAAAACGGGTTTGGGAACCCCATTCCCACTAAGTAAAGACTGGATTGTAGAAACCCTCACAGATTCAACGATATATATGGCTTTCTACATTATAAGCAAATATTATAACTCCGGGTTAATTGATGTTAAAGATATTGATGACAGTTTCTTTGACTATGTAATTCTCGGAGTAGGCGATCCTGAAAAAATAGCAAAAGGTAAGTTAACAGTTTCACTATTGAAAGAGATTAGAGAGGACTTTAAGTATTGGTATCCAGTAGACTTAAGAATGTCGGGTAAAGATTTAATTAGTAATCACCTAACCTTCTACATCTTCCATCATACCGCGATATTCCCAGAGGAAATGTGGCCTAGAGGAATTGCCGCAAACGGCTTCATTAGACTTGAAGGTCAACCTATGTCAAAGACGAAAGGTATTTTCATATCACTTAGGGACGCGATGGATAGGTACGGAGCAGATGTAGTTAGAGTTACATTAGCATTAGCAGCTGATGGACTCGAAGACCCAAGTTGGTATGCAAGGGAAGCGGAGACAAATCTACTAAAGCTCGAAGGATTTAAAGAGTTAATAAATCAAGTTTTAAGTAAACAGGGTGATAAAGAGTTAGAACATTATGATAAAGTCTTTATATCAAAATATCGAGAGTTGGTAAAGGAGGTTGAGGATTCACTCGATAATATCCTAATTGCTAGAGCTGGTAGAATAATTATAAATGAAATTCCCTCCCTCCTAAGAGGATATATTAGGAAGACTGAAGTTATACCTAGTAAAATAGTAAACCTAGTTCTTGAGTCGTGGATTAAAATGCTCTCATTATATGCACCTTATCTAGCTGAGGACATATGGCATAACATATTAGGGAAGGACGGGTACGTATCAGTATCCACATGGACATCATATGAGGAAATCCCGCTATTTAAGGAAGACCTATTAATAGAGAAATATGCGAGAAGCCTTATCGAGGATGTTAAATCTGTATTAGAAATCTATAAGGCTAAAGCTAGAAAACTAGAGGTATATGTTGCTGAAAATTGGAAATGGGAGCTATTAGAGATATTACGTGAAACTATAAAGCCTGGAAGGAAAATTTCGATAAAAGAGTTAATTAAATCCTCAATAGAGAGAATGAAGGATGTAAATAAGGAGTTACTCGTCAAAGCCGTAAATGAACTATATAAGAGATGGCATAAAGACTATATATCATTAATCGACTTAACCGATATTATAAATAATTCTGATGATGAATTTAAGATCCTCAGAGATTACGTCTCACATTACATAAAAGACGAGCTTGGTCTTGATATAACAATAGATTACGGAGAGAAACACTATGAGATAGAGAAGGTACATAGAGCCCTACCATTAAAGCCAGCTTTCTTAATAAAATAGTTACTTTTAGATTAATGATTGGTGCTATTAGGTGATCGAATATCAAAAATTAACTAATAAAAAAGTTATAGAAGCTGCAAAAGACCTATACTACCTACTAAATAGGGGATACACAAGGAAATTTTCAATTTCAGTAGTCTCAAATAGATATGGACTAAGTAAACAGGAACAAATGATTATATATAGATCCATCTACCCAGAAGATGTAGTAAGACAGATAAAGGAGAAGGAGATTTCAGATATGCATTTAAAGGGGAAATTCCTCGCTATAGACTGGTATAATATGCTAGTAACTGTTAACTCAGCAATTACAAATAAGCCAATCTATATGGGTAACGATGGCTTTATAAGAGACACTAGAGGGTTACATGGAAGAGTGGAAGCAATGGAAAACGTATATGAAACAGTATCAATAATCCTCACGTCACTATCAAAACTAACATTAGAAGGAATAAAAATCTACCTAGAGAAAAACATAAGTTATAGTGGAGAAATGAAAAAAGAATTAGAAAACTTTATTCAATCATATAACTTCAAACACGTCTCAATAATACTAACATCAACCGTAGATAAAGACCTACTAGAAAATCAATTAGTAGCCACCAACGATTCAGTAATCCTACTAAAAGCAAAAAGAATATTCAACCTAACTAAATACATCCTAGAAAAAATACCAATAAAAGTAACTGTATACGTAATCCCACTAGATAGCTAAAAGCTTAAAATTCCAAGTCAACAATATTATTTTCCGAAGGAATTAATTATGGGCCCGTGGCCTAGCCTGGACAAGGCACCGGCCTTCTAACCATGGAAGCAAGCCGGGGATCCCGGGTTCAAATCCCGGCGGGCCCGCCACCTAAAGCAATTTTCTATATCCAACCTATGCTATCAATTTAAAATTTACATAAAGAATAATTTTTCTGGTTGTACTAAAGATGATAAATATCGTAGTATTTGAAGATGAAAATTATAAGAACTTTCTACCCCTATTATACACTAGGCATGCAAGTGAATTATTAATTGGCGGATTAACTAATCTAGAAAGAATACTTAAGTTAGAATTAAATGAGGAAATTAACCTTTTCCTAATGGGTAGGGAATACCTAGCAGACTACATTAAAAATGAATATTCAATTAACTATGTATCCTCCTTTGAGGAATTAAATAATTACATTCATGATGATGACATAATAGGAGTTAATGCACTTATACATGCTAGTAAAAGAGAATTACAAGATATCATCATATCAGCTCTCAATAAGAAACAAGTATTGACAAGTCAAGGTTTAATACTTGCGTTCTCAATGAAAGCTAAGGATTTAAAAATTAAGAATTGGTCAACAAAGCAACTTATAAAAAATGCTAAGGATAGAGGCATATCAATATCAAAGGGTAAAGAAGGTAGGATACTAGTCTATCCATGGAACTTAATCAGTAGTATAGGAGAATGCATCAAGGGAAATGTTGAATACATAAGTGATGAATTTAACATTAGCGATGGAGATAAGGGAACAGATAAAGTATATTTAGGTAAAAATGTAGAGTTAGAAGGTAACGTATTTTTCGATACGTCTAAAGGTCCAATAGTAATAGGAGATAATGTTAAGATAGAATATGGTAGTATATTAAGAGGTCCAATATGGATTAGAAATGGAGCAGAAATACTTACAGCAAAAATTAAAAGTGAATCTATAATAGGTGTAAGATGTAAAATTGGCTCTGAAATTGAGTGTTCAATAGTGGACGATTACACAAACATAGCACATCACGGCTTCATAGGGCACAGCTACATAGGTAAATGGGTAAACATAGGAGCACAAACAACATTTTCAGATCTCAAAAACACCTACGGAACCGTGAAAATGAGTGTAAATAACATGTTAATAGACAGTAAACTACTAAAGCTAGGACCATTCATATCAGATTACGTAAAATTATCAATCGGCACATTAGTTTATAGTGGTAAATGGATAGGAACAGCATCACACATATACGACATAGTAAATAGAGATGTACCATCATTCGTAATATGGACAAAAAACGAAATATACGAACTTAATGTGGAAAAAGTAATAGACATACACAAGAAAATGTTTAAAAGAAGGAATAAGGAATTAAAAGAGTATCATAAGCAGGTGATTTATCAAGTATATAAATTAACGGAGGAAGAGAGGAGGAAAGCCGGTGTAAAGAAGGGGTATTTTAAAGGATGATAAACATAGACATAGCCATCAAAATAATAAGCATATCAATACTAACAATAATCATATCCATAGTTCTAACGAAATACATGATCAAAATATTCAGAAAATACAACGTTTATGGGGAAGATATATTCAAATTAAATAGACCAAAAATACCAAAAAACATAGGACTATCATTTATAATATCAATAATCATAGCTACAACACTACTAAGTGCATCAAACATACTCTCCTGGAACATAACAACAGCAATAACTACAGCTATGATAATAACCGCAATCATAGGATTAATAGATGAACATTTAGATCCACCAGGATACTTCAAACCACTAGCTATGCTAGCAGCAGGAATACCAATAATAATATTAAAATGCTACACACCATACATAAGAATAATATTATTCGGAGGCTTTAACATACCAATTCTATACCCAATATTCATATTAATAGCAATGAGTGTAACATCAAACATGGTAAATATGCTAGATGTAATTAATGGATCGGCAGTTTGGGGAGCAATGATATCAACAATAGCTGGATTAATAGCAGGAATAATAATTAATTCAGAAAGTGCGGTAGTAATCGCCATAACCATACTAGCATCAATAATAGGACCAGCACTATACAATACATATCCAGCTAAGGGTTTCCTAGGAAATGCTGGAAGCCTAGCATTAGGAACATCAATAGGAATACTAGCAATAATAGGAAGAATAGAAGTACCAATGGTAATAGCAACACTACCATTCATACACAACTCATTCTACTTCCTAACATATGCAAAAAGCTTCATAGAACACAAAAAACTAAACGTACAAATAACAAGATTAAATCAAAGGGGAGAAATAGAGGATGCAAAAAATAGAAACGCTCCAATAACGCTACTAAGACTACTAGTAGCACAAAAACCACTAACAGAAAAAGAAGCATTAAAACAAATAGTAACATTATTCATAATAACGGGAATACTATCTATAATAACAGCAATACTAATAAAAGTGAGAATATGAAAAAACCACTAACCTACATAACAATACTACTAATAATACAAGCAATAATATTCCTAACAATACAAGCAATAGCATTTAAACTAGCAGCAGAAACAACAATCATACAAAATAGGACAATGGATCAAGCAATAAAAGCAGTAATAATCATGATAATGGGGGTAATTTGGCTACTAACATGGAAAAAGCTAGGAGAGAAAATATATCAGAAATACCAAGCTAAATACCCTTAACCCACTTTTCCCTCTTAACCTCATATTCCTCCCTACTATACCTGACCCTAGCTGGAACACCAAAAACAACAGTATTAGGAGGAACATCCTTAGTAACAACAGAACCCATACCAACAACACAACCCCTACCCAACCTCACACCGCCCTTAATAACGGAACCACCACCAATAATAACATCATCCTCAACAACAACACCAACCAGTCTATCAGAGGGAGGATAAGGATCATTCAAAAAAACAACATTAG
>Ga0180302_10000492_pt1 | contig 17426 bp, 15 predicted proteins | sample GuaBasSediGuay17_FD_121794 | JGI IMG/M metagenome (GOLD analysis project Ga0180302, IMG submission 121794) | Subseafloor sediment microbial communities from Guaymas Basin, Gulf of California, Mexico - Guay17, Core 4571-4, 12-15 cm | ecosystem: Environmental > Aquatic > Marine > Hydrothermal... | reverse complement strand
TGCGTATATTCTGGCTGGTACTCTCATGCCTGGTCTGTAGTCTTTTGGTATTTCCCAGATGTATTTGTCTATTCTTTTTAGTGGTATTTTTGCGGATGACATGTTCTCACATTCTCTATTCTGCGTGGGCTGTTATTAGTGTTTTTGTACTTTTAGTACAAAATAGGAGTGTGGATAGTGTTTGTAGGTCTTGTGATCTATCAATTCTTAGCTAAAGGAGGTACGATTTTAAAGTTATATTACTTCTGCAATTCTTCTTAAATCCTGTGCACTTCTTTCAAGTTCTCTTGCTCTTCTTTTAAGGTCGTGCTTATTCGTCGCAATCATTTTTTAATGATTGCGAGGGGACTCAGCACTCAGAGATCCTATATAAAATTTTTGATGAAGAAGTGCCGTAAGTTGAGACACTACATCTAGATATTCTCTCTATGAAACTTAACGTTCAAGAAAGTTTTTATAATTTATGTAGGGGGTTATTTATTAGGTGGGAAGGATTCATGAGAAATGGAGCACTAAAAGACTTTCATTTGATTCTTACCTAGTTGAACTAGGTAGTTGGGAGGACACCGTTAGAAAGAAATTACTTACATGGTTAGATGAGTCCGATAATAAAAGACGGAAAGAGTTGGCTGCGAGGCTTCTTTCAGATCTCGTTAATTATTTTATAGGGGATGACCTTTCCAAAAGCATAAAAGATTTATTGGAATTAGGCAGACAACTGAGTCGTTTTGAAGATTTTAATATCGCTGTTATGGGATTCGAAAAGAAGTTTTACAGAGATCATTTAGAACATGCCTTGCGAGTTATGATCCTATCAAAAAGTCTAGTAGAAGGTGCAAATATGATTCTAGATGAAAATAAAAAGAGATGTTTAGTTCTAGCTAGTATTTTTCACGATCTTTGCTATCCCTTAAGTATAAGCGCAGGTTTTTTCATACACTTTTCAAATATCTTCTCCGAGTGTTTTAGTAGTTTGAAAATTCAATCCCCTCCTGTATTCCATGACCATAGACTACTGATCGACTTTCTTTCTCTACTGCTACAAATTGAAGATGACATTTTCTCTTTCACAAAGAAATATATGTATAACCATGGGGTCTTAGGAGCGATTGAACTTTTAAGCTATATAAAACCAGACATGAGAACTAAGTATATTCCTGCAATTCGAGCAGTAGCCTTTCACGATGATGAGATAGATCGCCCTATAACATTCTCAGAAACACCAGTTTTAGCTTTATTGGTATTGTGCGACGCTATACAGGATTGGGGGAGAAGTCATGGGGGATTTACTAATCATTCCATCTCTCCTACCATTAAAAAATTTATAGTTTCACCTAAGTTGATACATATATGTCTAGACTACTCGAAAATGACCAGGGACTTCCTACCTTTGAAACAGCTCTACGGAAAGTGGAAAAGCTTAAGAAGATTACACCTTAATGGAGGCTTTCCGCAATTAATTCTTTCGTTCGATTTGCCAAAATATAAGAAGATCGACTTTCTTTCTCTAGAACGTTTACTAAAGCGTATATTTTCTTTAAAAGAAACTATGGAAAGACTAAGGAAGGAAAGCCATGTACTTATTCGGACACCCGAAGGTTTGCGGTCTTTGACGGATGGAGATCTTAAGTTATGCGAATTCGTTCCTGAATTAATAAAGTATTGCCCCCTTCCTCTAGCAGGTAAAATAGGAGTACTCATAGGAGAACTAGAAATAATAATTGATATTTTAAAGAATAAATCTTACAGTGCTCCTACCTTTAAAAAATTTGACATATTCATTGATCCACTTAGGGGAGAGCTTATTGCTGTTCCTCAAAAAGGAGGAGATCCAAGACGACTTGAATTTATTAGTCAAAAAGATGGCAGTCTTATTGTGAGAATGGAACAAGAAAGAACACAAAGTGTTGGTGTATTAATTCGGTGTCCTGAAGAGATATACTTTGATATACACACGGTAATAGTAGGTTTTGCTTGTGTTCTAGTACTTTATGCTCCTTCATTGAGTTTCTCCGCCCACCCCATCTTAGAATTAGAAAATATTCCTAAGAGCGTTATAGAAGGTTTTCTTAAAAATATAGGTAGACTATTAGAACTAAGCGCCAAAGAGAAGGAGGTTATTAGAGAAATTGGCTCTATCTGGTACCCCATCACTAATTACCATTGCTATCTCTTTTCCGAGCAGTGATGATAGCCTTTTAAAAGCATATAACTTTTGCAGAGTTATTCTATCCCTCTCTATTGGCAAGAGCTACTATCTCGCTTAGTGAAATATAGTACTCGGAAGGCGTGAAATTTACAGCAGGTATGAAAGAAGGGTCAGGGAGAAATTCCAGAAAGGAGAGTACGGAGAATACAGCTACAGGGATTTCGGGACATCGCTCGCGAACAGCAGGAGGACGAGGGCGGGAAGAACGTTTGAAATTCTGTTCATGCGCCTGCTGGATTTCTTCGGAATTCCCGGGAGAAGCCGTCCAAATTGGGTGAGGCCGAATTCGATTTCATGATACCTGATTCCACAACCCTCCGTAGGGATTCTCAGAAGGCTGTGTTCATATCACTTAAGAGGGAGGTGCGGGAAAGATGGAAACTCACAGTGGGGGATGCCTACATCCCCAGGAAAATTTACGGATTCCCGGACAATATCTGGTTCGTGTCTCTGTTCGATCCTCCCCTTGACGCTGTGAGGATTTTCCTCAAGCTCGGGATAAGGGTATACGTGCCGAATGGCTCTTACAACCGCATCCGAGACAGGCTCGGCGACCTATCCGGGGAAGAGCTCTCCGGACTCAGAAGGTTCTCGTAGATCTTTGATGATCTGAGACCGTTTACCGGATTATTTCAGACCAAGCTGCTGTAATAGGTTTTCGACATCGATCACAGGGTTAATTTCACCCCGTACTCACGCGATACATCCGGAAGCTTGAGGAGCAACTCATCGAATCTTGAATCGCATTTATTCGGCAAACTTCCCATTATTCTGCACAGGCTTTCCACGGCGGAGCTAATCGATCTAACGGCCACGGGAAGGAGATCAAAGTATTTTTCCACACCGTAGACATCCCTCATAGTGGTCTGCCCCAGTATGTCATAGTGATATTTCAGACGGGCCTTCATCAACCGCCTGCAGCCTTCCATGTCTATTTCCGGTAGCCCAATTCCCTTCTGTCGCAGTCCTCCGTACATCTGCAGGATCTGCTCGTGCCACCCTCTCTTCGCCGTTCCAAAAATCTCGGAGAGGTGCCTCTTCCTCTCGATCAGGATTATCCCATCGGCGGTTCTGACGAGATTGTAGAACCGCAGCTTCCCTTTCCTGTACGCTATGGAGGCTACGCCGAAAAGGCTGAGGATCGACAGAAGGGCCGAGATATTGGCATAATGAAGCGTGGGTATGGTGGATGTGGGTAGGAAATTTTCATTAAATCTCCTGCAGAGCTTTCTTCCCGTTTTCATCCCATGATAGAGCTCCACTGTTGCCCAGAGTTTGTTGCAGGCCTCATTGGCCTGATGCATCGACCTGTTGAGAAAATATACGTTCATCCTGTCATAGATGGCTGTCTCCGGCTTCAGTATATCTCCCCTCATCAGACGGGAGATATACTGGTCTATCCGGAAGGCCTTTCCCACAAGGTTCCTCTTAGAGCTGAAGAATCTGTTCAGGCCGTACATCAGGGCTATTCCCTCGAGATCCTTCGGCTGAGGTAGCAGATTCATGATCTCGGTCCTCAAATGACCGATGTCCCGCCCCTCTTTCTGACAAACTCATCAAGCTCGCTGAGGGCCTCCGTGAGCCTCATCTTTCTGAAGTCCTCGCCCATGAACCAAGGCAGCCGAGGCGCGATGGATGGGAACCTCTCGGTAAACCTCCTGTCTATCACGACGGCCGCTCCCCAGTCATCATCCGATCTCACTATGCGCCCGAGACCCTGCTTCAGCCTTTTGAGCATGGTTTCGTATCCGGCTCTGAAGTTGTATTTCCTGTCGAGAGGATCCTTTCCGGGGTATGGAAGCGCGTCTATCACCACCAGCCGGAGACCGGGTATGTCAACTCCCTCCCAGAGCCTCGCCGATGCGGAGGTTAGAACAATGTCTCCCTCTCTCAGCTTCCTGATCTTTTTCTCGATTTCCTCGGGATCCTCCCCCTGCCATATGTTCTGTATCCGTGGTGCAACTGGTGTCGCGCTGAGGAACTCCCACGCCATTCTCTGATCACCATAGCTTCTGAACAGAACAAGCGACCGGAGCGTGAACCTGCTCAGTATCTCCAGCAGAATCTCGTTCGCTCTTTTCCGGGCTATCGCGTATTTTTCCTCATCGGCCTTGCTCAGAACCGGCCCGTCCTTCAGCGCCACGAGCATTCTGTTCCTCCTCCTCACCTCGGGATAATCCTTGACCACCACTCCGCATGTCTGATCGAACCGTCTCATGTCAAGACCGCACTCCCTTGCGTGCCTTGCTGGATCCTCCACCGTAGCACTGAGCAGGCATACGTTTTTGTCCTTGAAGAAGCCTGCGATCTCGGCCTCCATGTTCTTCGGTCTTCCATAAAGTGCGCCCTCGTAGAAGAAGAATATATTGCCGGCTATGTTCTGCATGCGGAAGTGAAGCGTCTGCAGGTCGCTGTATAGCCGTCTGTATCGCGGATACTTTCCCTCTCGCGCGCACTCCAGCCACACTCTCCTGAGCACATCGCTCTCAAAGGCCTCACGAATTCTGTCTATCTCGCCCATTGTGAGGAGTTCCGAATCGCCGAGCATCTGATTCATTCTCAAGAGGCCATCGGCCAGCCGGTTCAGCTCCTCCGCCAGCTCAGGATATTCCTCCTCCACCTCACCAGCAATCTCCCTTAGCCTGTCGAACATCACGTAGGTTTGAAGGAAACTTGTCTCGGCATTTTCGAAACCGTGGGATTCATCAACAATCACGGTATTATAACCTGCAAAGGAGCCCTTTGACATGAGCAGCTTCGCGAAGGTTGCAACGGTTAGCTTTGATTTTCCTATCATTTTTATGTCCTGCAGAACGCCGCATCTCAACCTCTCCTCCTCACAGATATCCTTCCTGTACGAGCAGAACGCGGGATCAGCTGGCGCATTGATAATCGGACAGGAATAGTCGCTCCAAGCTTTAGATTCATGAATTTCTATTTCCGGATCCTCCTTCCTTATATAGCTGGCAACCTGAGATCTCAGCGTTTTAGTCGGCTCTATGATAACAACCCTCTGGCCTATCTCCCTGACCAGCCTTATTGCGGCCTTAGCCGCGCTTCTTGTTTTCCCCAGCCCGGGTGGTGCGTCGATAACCACGTTCTTCTCCTCGGCTAGTCTAGAGAATATAAAACGCGGGGCCTCAATTCTGAAGTTTGCCGCGGTGAGTTCCATTATCTCGCCTCACAGATAGAAGGGTCTGTTCAGCACCCTCATGGTTTTTGGTTTCCTCCTCAATATCCGCCTTACAAGATAGGCTATTCTGTCGGCGTGGAAGGCCGGTGCCGGAATTCTCAGCGACCTATAGGTGTTCCAGTGGTGTCTTGTCAGCTTGTACACGGCGGTGGCTATTCCATCCATATCAGGATTTTGGGGTCTTATGACACGGTACATAACGGGTTCAACTGTTCCTTGATAGGTTTCCTGAGAGATCATAAGCATCTCGTTTGATTCAAATGGCGATCCGATCACCACCGTTCCGGGCTCCGGATTTTCGACCTTGAGCGAGTCCATCTTTTTATACATTCTGAGAAGTGAACCCTTCTTCTCCATTACAAGTATGAAACGGGATATTCCGTAATTGGAGAGAACTCTTTCTATCGCTTCAAGCTCACCGCTGGGCCCGTAAAGAAATCTCTGTTCTTGGGTAAAGTTCAGACCGTCCCTCAGTATAAGGAGACCAGCTGGATCACCAAACTGCTGGATGTATCTATCCAGCACTTCAGAGAGCAGAGTTTCGAGATCGGAACCGTTCTCCTCTAGGGAAATGTCCGAGAACAGGTACTCACCATACGGATCGAAAACGGCACACGCTCCCACGGTGCCCTCGCCCCAGTCGCCGCGATAGTGAATGTCCAGCCCGATTACGGGAAAATCCCTCTCATATACGGGTTCGCTGAACGCCCACGGCGCGCCGCCGAGTTTCGCGCAGATCTGCATGGAGAGAAGCGTTAGCACTGTACGTATAGCCCGTTCATTGCACCTTGCCCGGTATTCGTCGATCACGTCCAGCGTGTTTTCGTAGGTTATGTTCTGCGAGAGGGTGCCGTATCTAACCAGCAGATCCTGCTTGATTCTTTCGTAGAGCTGGTGGTTCCCGCGCGATATGAACGTGAGTACTATATCGGCATCCGCGCCCTTCGATAGCGCACTGGCATAATCCTCTTCCACCGGAACCTTTACAGGCTCAGGCAGTTCCATGCCGTGATCGCCCGCGACCTTTGCAAGCATGGAATAGAATTCCAGAACCTCCTTTTCCCTTGACGCATTATAAACAAGAACTATGGTTCTGATCTCCGGTATCCTGTGGAATCGCTGGCCTTGAATTTTCTTCAGGAATTCTGAATCGGAGGATACGGAAAACTCAGCATCCCCCATTCTGACTCTTATGGCCGGAAGAACACGAGCTTGCACGCATACGGGATTGCGTGAAACATCTATGAAATTTTTAATGAAATCATCATCGGCAAAGCCGCGCGTCCTTCCGAATGGATCGCCCTGAATGAATCCAAGCATCTGCGAGAATCTTCCGCGCGGCTCCGGCTTGGTTATGTTTGTCAGAGCGCTCATGAGTTTTTTATTCTCCCTGAGACGCGGCGGCATACGGTCGAACACCAGCAGCTCGGGCACGTGGTACATTTCCTTTCCGCGATAATAGCCGCTCAGAACCCTCACCCTTACAAGCGGCTGCTTCCTGTCCTTTATTCTGATCCCGTAAACCTTGAGGAAATATTCCGTCTGGCTCATCTCCCCGGCAGTACCCGGTGTATCAGGGTTTTTTGTGTAGTCAAACTCTATTATCTCATATTCTCCGATCCTGTTCTTCCCCTGAACTCTCATTCCCCGTCTGCCGGCGGTTCTTCCATATCTCTCGTTGATTGCCCTTATTATGCCTTGATCAGGCATGTATTCGTCGCCATTAAGAACCCTCTTTATGTACTCCCTGACCTCCTCCCAGAGATCCCGCTCGTAGGTAACACGATAATCGGGGTCAAGAAGGAGATAGCGTCGCCCGCCAAAGATCCGGGTTGCCCTCCTCATCCCCTCGTTTACGTTGACCCTGAAACTTCTGTAGAGTCTAGCCTCAAATCTTGCGAAGAGATTTTCGGCCCTATAATTGACGTTTCCCATACGGAAGGAACCCGGAACACGCTCTTTATAGTACCAGTCAACGAGTCTGTTGACGAGTCTTTCAGGGCCTTCTGGAATGCGCTCGAGATCTACCTCTTCGGATTTCTTAACAGTTACCCTGAATTCTACAGCTGTCCCCTCGAGATCTAGCTTCTCGCAGTGCACTGTAGGCACTTCCTGAAGAGAGTAGATGCGATCGCCCACGCTGAACACGGGACCGGCCGATGAAGAGATATGCTTGGCTATGACAGCCGCGAGACGGAACCTTACCTCCCTGTTTAGGGTTTCTGGCTCCGTTTTTACAATCTCGTAGACGAGCAATTTTTTGGGTTTAACCTCAACGGGAAAAAGGTTGAGGAAAACCTCCTGCATAGTTAAATAGGAGAAAATCGACTCTTATTAATCTTGCGTTTAAAATCATGTGTATAATCACTGCTTTTTTACAGTAGGTTCTCCATTTCTCCTCTCCCTTGGCCTTCACCAGCCCGAACTTGACCAAGTGCTCCGTGTACTTTCTGTAAGCTCTCTCGGTGACTGGAGACTCGACTCGCGAACGGTAGGCCTTGTAGAGCTCTCCTGAGGCTATCTCCCCATAGTCCTCGATGAGTCTGCAGAGGAGCTTCTCGCGCTCGTTCAGCTTCTCGAGTAACCTGTCCTTCCTCAGGAATCTGACCTGCTCCCAAGTACGCTTTATGTGCTCGTCCTCTATTCTCTATTTGCCCTTCGTCTTCGGCTAAGAGGGCAGCTCTTCTCATGATCTTCAACCCCACCCTAGCGTCGCTGTTGCTGAAGGATGCTATCACCCTCACCTGCCTCCTCTCTATGGTATCCGGCATTAACGCGAGCTTGCCCCTGTCCCATAGGATGTCGAAGAGTTCCCAGTCCCTGTAGGCCAGAAAAGCTGTCTCCTCAAGCTGGAGCAATGACCTGATCCTAGGATCCAAGTTCATGAGCGCTTTCTCGTCGTTCGCTATGCACACAAGCTCGCAGCCGTTCCTCAGCGGGTCGTAGAGTATCCTCTGATCCCTGAGCTGGGCGATCTTGTCGAGTGCGACTATCACGATTCTTCCCTCCTTAAGCTCCGCCTCGAACCTCAGCAGGAGTTCCCTAACGGACTCCTTCCTGCGGACGAACTGCTTGAGCGAGGCTGCGAGCTCGCAAAGTATAGAATGTGCGGTTGTATTTCTTCCAGCAGTTCACGTAGATAGGCTTAGCCATACCCGTGTACTTGGAGAGCTCCCTGAACACGTAGCGACATATCACTGTCTTACCAGTTCCGGTCGGCCCATAAAGGAATGCGTTCTTGCCCCCCTCCCTTGACTACTAGTCTGTTTTTAATCCCTTAAGAGCTCAGTTTAGAGCTGGAAGTCTCAGCCTAATAATGACCCTATTACCGCCATTCCGCTATGGTCCATTGATGTGCACATGGGCCTATGTAGATTCCCGTTCGTCCGAGTATCTGATCTACTTGATAGTAGGGGTTCGCTCTGTATACTTCTTCAAGCTTTTTGAGTATGAGTGAGACAGCTTTAATCCTCTCTGGTAATACTTTTAACAATTCTCTTACTGTCATTTGGATCGCATCTATGCTACAACCTAGCCATGGAGTTTTCATAGAGTAGTCTATCCATAGGTGGAGGTAGTCTATATTTAGCTCCTCATTAGCCTTTTCTATGGCTCTCAATCCTCTTCCCCTTCCCTTAATAGAAAGCTCTAAAGAAACACATTAGCTCAGTAAGGATTGAATGTTTTGTCCTCCTATCGATGTAATCAATGTAAATGGGTAAAGCTTGCTCTATTCCTTCGAATAGAAGCTTGCTTAAGGCATAGCGAGTTATAGCAGTCTTACCTAAACCTGAAGAACCATAGATGGAAAGGAATTTGGAGCATCTGCCAGTTAAAACTCTTTTAATGTAATCGGCTATTGCATCAATTTCTTTCTCTCTGTCAATAACCCCTTTGTCCTTGAGTAAATATAACGAAGTTAGAACAGTTCTATCCTTGAATATAATGATCCCAGGTCCTTTAATTCTCGAAAAGAGTCTCATAATTAGAAGCTAATTGAAATAAGGTTCAAACTTTTCGGAACTAAATTTCCAGTTTCAATGAAGATGATTTTAAATAGCGAATCAGAAATGGTTAATAGGGTGGAGTATGGTTTCTTACGAGGCTCTAAAACGAGCTCTCGAAGAAATTCGGCTAAAAAGAGAGCATACTTATTCATCGACGGAGCATACTTTAGAGAAAGAGTGAAGGATTTATGGGAAATGGGAGGCATTCGAAGAGATCTGAGGAAAGATGTGGAAAGATACGCTGAGTACTTACGACGCCTGATTTCGAAAATAAAAGCTCTTAAGGAGATAGACTTGGTAGGAACGTTGTATTACGATGCTATCGTCTTAGCGGAGAAAGAGCCAGAAAAGTATAAGGAACAAAAAGAATACTTCGATAAACTACGATCACGGTTAGATCAATTCGAAATAAAGCTCGGTGATTTGATAAAAATTGATGAACGCTATAGACAGAAAGGAGTCGATGCTTTGGTAGCCATAGATATGATAACTAAGGCCTATCTGAACCATTATGATGTAGCCCTCCTAGTGGCAGGAGATAGGGATTTTGTAAATATCGTAAAAGCTGTTAAAGAATACACAGGGAAACTAGTTTATAGAGTGTGTGAAAAAGATAGATCCAAGCACACATCTAAAGAGCTAATAGCAACTTTTGACCAATGTTACGATATTAACAAGCTACTTCAATAAAAATCTATTTTGCAAAATTGAGCGGTTAAACTGGAATAACTCATAGGAATTTGCCTGTTAAGAATAGCCTAACCTGCTCATCTAATTCATGCGTTTTCTCCTTAAATCTTAGACATAAACTTTCTTGATCTTTTTCCAGTTCTTCCAGAAAAATCGGGAACTGATCCTTCGTTAGGACGTTTATCGTGTACTCCCCAAAATAACAAAGGGATCTATAATTGAAAGCATAGACAACGTGGTTTACTTCTTCAAGCTCTTTGTCTTTTCCTCTCCACATACATAGGGTTCCATCGAAAACTATTACTGGCAAAACGATGTTGATGCTGAGACGTGGCTTAAAGCCTTCTTTTTCCTGAGCTTGAAACAGAGAAATAGCAGCGTGATGATAATCCGAAATAAGCTCTAATTCATAAACCGTCGCTTTAGTGGCTGTAGCTGCGGCTTCGAACAATTCATTAGGCGCTTTGCCTTTACCACCTAAAGGTACAACTGTTCCAATAGTAGCAATCTCCTTGTTTGCGAATGATTTAAAATCTTTGAACCCAAAGGGGGCAATCTCACCCAACCACTTTATTTGCCTAGCAATTTCTTCGTTTAACAGAGGTGGCTCCATTAGAATACTCTTGCCTATGCCTAGGATGCGATGTCTTCTAGTGGAGCTTGGATCTCTCGCAGCAAGGCTTTGGGTACGAGCTACTTTCAGAAAATCTATGTATCTTATCCATAAATCATCTTTGCCCTCTGCAGGGAAGAATACCCAAGCGAACTTCTCACTCTTCTTGCACTGAATTACGAGAGTAAGATCAAGCGCATAAGACCATTCTGGAGCACATTCCACTTCTCCAAACTCTATCTTTCTATATGCCTTAACATCGAGCTCCCGCCATTTACCTTCATCTTCATCAAAGTAGTTTGTTGATGCCATAACTTCCCAACCGTGAGATTTAAGCTCATCTATTACTTCCAGCTCTAATGGATAGCCAGTTTTTAGAACCCGCTCTTTCACTTTTTCAAGTTTCTTCGACATTTCTATAATTCACCCTTAAACGCTTTATCAAGAATTGCAGGAACTAGTTTTTCCAGTTCCTTGTCTGTAATTTGCTGAAGTTTCCTAAGAGATTCAATTGTTTTACTCACTTTGTCAAGATGTGCTACGATATGCTTTTGCTCTTCAAGAGTTGGAAGAGGGATAGGGTACTCTAAGAACTCATCAATAATAACTCGTGGTTGTCTTGTTCCAGTTATATGTCTCATTGCGAAATTTACAACTTCTTTCCTTCTCAAATAGAATGCGACGTACTCTCGGAGAGCGTTAACTACAGCAAAGGGAATAAATTCGGTGGTACAAATACCTTCTCTATCAGGTACGTAAACTTTGTTTAAGTACGGTCTAAGTTTACCATAAAGAATATGTTTTGTGTTGAATACATATTTTGTACTTCCAATCTCTTTACCACGACACTTGACAATTTTTAAGAGTCTTCCAGTGTCACTTTCTATACAATCCATAGTAATTAGGAAAAACTCCCTATCAGGATAGTTTTGTGGATTTATAGTCTGACGATCTTCTTTTAGCACATCTCTTAATTTTACCCATTTCCATCCTTTCTCCTCAGCTCTGCTGAAGACTTTGTGTAAAGCAGCTTGCATTATCTTTTCAGTCTCTTCCCTAGCTAACTTTCTAAGTCTTCTGGCTTCCTCGACTCTAGACACGAGCTCTTCTATGCGTGCAACAATACGTTTTTGCTCTTCAAGAGGTGGAAGGGGTATCTCAAGATTCCTTAAGATTGTTTGGTTAATATTCCTTTGAGCCATGCCTCTCCCAATCTTTGCTAAAGTAAGTCCAAAATTCTTTAAACAGTAAAACAAGTATTTCCGGTCAACAATTTGTGTATTTTTAATTTGAATTCCTGCTATTGCTTGATTAGTAGCAGCATCTATCCCTAATATACCCACCTTAGCAATCGTGGCGAAGATAGAAAAGAGAATCGTCCCTTTCGGAAAAATCTTAGCACTAGAATTCTTTAGACCTTCCTCCGTTATTTTTTCTTCTGTATCTAAAACTAATCCGTGTTCAGGTATGTCTGATATTTTGACCCAAGGGATATTTCCATTCCAATATTCCTTAATAGACCTTTTGGGAGTCCCTCCAGCGGAAATTCTAGCAATGCTCCCTAATTTAACCCATTTCCAACCTCTAGGCAATTTGTATGGTTTTTGAAACTCTCTTTTTTGAATAGGTTTTTCAACTTCTGCCCCCTTTTCGAAGAAAATGTCCAACGTTAGACTTTTCTTCACCATGTCATTCACCTAGAATATCACGAAGTTCATTAAGTATTTTCAATATCTGTGCCTCCTTTTCGAGAACACTTTCTATGAGTTCTTCTGGCTCAAGGTAAACTTCTTCTTCCTTCTTATGAGGATTTCTAGCAGTTAGGTCATAGTCTCTTTCTTTTATCTCTTCTATTGAAACTATCCACGAATTCTCTGAAACCTCTCTATTCTTCCACTTTTCGTAGCAATCAATTAAATCCTCATCTCTAATAGGATTTGCTTTCGTGAACTTTCCCTGAACTTCATAATACCATATTTCTCTGGTTGGACCACCTTTATCGAAGAATACTAAGTTAGCTTTTGGTCCTAAACCTCCTTTTGGAGCGATGTGAGCAAAGGTTCCAGGTGGGAGACTTATTATCGTATGGACGTTAAAGTTTCTTAGTAACTCCATTTTAACTCTTTTATAAGCTCCTCCTCTAAACAAAACCCCTTCTGGCAAAACAATACCGCATCTTCCACCCGGCTTAAGCTTCCTCATACAGTATTGTAATGCTGCAAGCTCTGTTGAGCTTGTTCTGACAGGAAAATTATCTTGAAGATGTTTAGGAACTTTTCCTCCAAACGGAGGATTGGTTAAAATTACGTCAAATCTTTGCTCTGGGATGGCCACAACGTCCTCTTCAAAAGTATCCTTCCTAACTATGTTAGGTAGTAATAGTCCATGTAGGATACAATTCATTATTCCTATCAGGTATGGTAGTGCCTTCAATTCCTGTCCATAAAATGTCTTTTCTACCAAGAACCTATACTCTTTGGTTGTTAGCTTTCTTTGCTTCTTCATCCATTTAAACGATTCCACTAAAAATCCACAAGAACCACACAGTGGATCAAAAACGGTCTCTCCTATTCTTGGGTTTACGATTTTCACCATTAACCTAACTATGGGTCTCGGTGTGTAGTATTCACCTGCTGCTCCTCCCTCTCTACCCATCATCATTAAGAGTTCTTCGTATAGCTGAGAAAGTATATGAGAGTCTTCTGGATTAGTGAAGTCTATGTCATTCAGCATCATGATTACTTCTTTCAAATTAAATGGATCTCTCATCCTTTGCCTTATTTCTTTGAAGATATTTGCTATCAAATCTCTTTCTCTAGTTCCATGCAGAGACCTTAGATATGGGAATAACTTTGTTTCTATGAAATCTTTAAGATCCTCAGCTCTCATATCCTTCCTTGCCCAACTAGACCAACTGTATTCAGGGTCTATGATTGGCTCATAAGTTCTTCCTTGGAACTCAGCTTCCAACTTAAATTCTTTCTCCAAGTCCTCGAAAATCTTTAGGAAAATGAGCCATGATAGTTGCTCCATGTAGCCAAGAATCGTTAGCCCATCTCTTCTCATGATTTCGCAGATTTGCTCAATTTTGTTCGCTAACTCTTTTCTTCTCATATCACACCACCTCCAAACTCAGGGTAGAGGCCCTGTTCAATCTCATTAATAGCTTCTTTCAAGGCATCTATCCCTCCAAAGAGTTCAATAACACCTTTAAGATAACCCCATTTATCGAATGGTGGAGTTCTGAATACCATAGGATCGGTTACTTCATCGACTCCCGCCATTCTATATCTATCAACTAATTCCATAATAACCTCCCTTGCCTGAGGACCATATTTTTCCAGGAATTCTCTCTTCATATCTAGCAAAGCTCGTGCCCTTTCATCTCTACTAATTATGGGAGCTTTGAAGAGCAGATGAGCTATTAAGTCAAACTCGTCAACATCAGGTCTCTTAAGCAACTTTGATAGCACGCCTAAATCAATTCCCATATTCTTCAACTCCTCTTTGAATTTCCTTCTCTTATTTCTATCTCTCCAAATTCTCTTCAAGTCATCAAGCGTTGTAATCCTCTTTATCAAGCCGTTCCTGCAATATTCGATGTATTCAGCCTCACGTAGCTCGTTTCCAAGAGCATTAACTTTCACTATTCCCTCTTCGGCTATGTATACAGTCACATTCTCTGCTCTGACAAGCTCTTTTCTTTCCTTAATTTCTCTTTCTAAACTAATAACCACTGACCTGTCAGGGTCTGGGAACGTGGGCACTGTAGTTTCTTTTCTTTTGTAACCGCTTGCTGCTATGTCTATCTTAACACTACCCCTTGGCATGTCCTTAAGTAGCAAAGATCCGTTATCATCAGTTCTTGTATGAATGGGTTTGCTTGGTGTTACTATAACAACAACTGAGACGTTTGGAATGGCCTGCCCTGTTTCAGCATCGATAACTTTACATGATAAGTACCAGTCTGATGGACCCTCGGGACGTTTTCCTGTACCCGGTAAGTCCCATTCATCAAAGAGCCTAGTTGCATTAGTGTAGTCGATTATCCTGAACATGTACTTTCTAGAATTTTCGTCTATCCTGGTACCTCTTCCTATGATCTGATGGAATACAACCTTCGAATTTATGTGTTTCAAAAAGACTATGTTCCTGACGGGTGGTATGTCAACGCCTGTACTTAGCAGGTCTACAGTTGTTGTGACTACTGGGAATTCCTTTTCCGAATCCCTAAATTCTTTCAGAACTTCGTGTGCATAAGGTTCATCAGTAACTACTCTCACAGCATAATTGCTAACCTTGAAAATAGGACCAAACCTGTTGTTTAACTCCTTGGCAACCTCTGCAGCATGAGTTTGAGTGACGCAGAATATCGCTGTTTTACCTTTGGGCCCTGTACTCTCTAATATTCTTGCTAGGTGTTCGCATATTCTCTTGGTTCTATCTGGAAGTGTGATTTCTCTTTCAAACTCCTCGACAGTATAACATTCTTTTAGCTCGACTCCTGGAGGAACCTCGATTTTTGCTCCTTGGCTTTTAACCTCAGTTATGGAGAGTACTCCAGCTTTATCTATGTTAGTGAATACCCTTATTATTTCGCAGGGAGCTAAGAACCCATCCTCAATACCTTGGCGCATTGGGTAATCATAGACTGGCTTTCCAAAGTAAGCATAAGTATCGATGTTATCATCTCTCTTTGGAGTGGCAGTTAATCCTAAATGAATAGCGTTGGAAAAGTACCTTAAAATGTCATGCCATCTTCTCCATCCAGATCTATGACACTCATCGATTATTACCATGTCGAAGAAATCTGGGTCAAAGTGCTCGTAAACCCTCTTCCCATCCTTTTCTGTATAGAGTGTTTGATAAGTGGCGAAGTAGATGTCTTTATGCTTAGGAATACGTTCAGCTCCAACTAATTCTTCCCTTGCATTTCCAAATGGATAGAAAGCGTCGTGAGCTTGCCTTCTCAAGAATATTCTATCAACAAGGTAAAGGATTCTCCTGATCTTCCTGGTCTTGTACAATTTCCACGCTATTTGAAATGCGACATAAGTTTTTCCGCTTCCAGTAGCCATTGTGAGAAGAATTCTCTTTTGTCCTTTTAGAATGGCTTCTATCGCGTTTTTGACAGCTACTTCTTGATAATACCTTATTGGTTTATCGGGAAAGGGATAATAGGGATAGAGTAAAGGATCCTCTATTCTTGATTCTGGAATTTGTCTCAACTCTTTACATTCTACGTACCTTCTCCACAACTCCTCAGGTGAAGGAAATCTATCTATTGTTCTTTGTATCTTATGAAAATCATCATATTCTTCAATCTTGTGACCATTAGTAGAATATGCGAAAGGGACACCTAACATTTTCATATATTCTTTGGCTTGTTGCATCCCCGCCAAATGGGATTTACTTTCAGGCTCTGCTTCTATCACAGCTAGGGGTACACCACTTTTATCAGGATAATAGAGTATGTAATCCGGCTTTCTTGGTGGTAATCTATCACCACTTTCGTTTATTATCATGCCTTTAGTAATGTACCTTTCACGAACTATCATTTTGTCAGTCCAACCACTCTCCCTGAGCTTGGGATCGACAAGTTCTGCACGGGTTTCAGCTTCGTTTCTCATTTTCCAGCACCCTCTCCAACTTGTTCTACATTGAAGTAAACCCTAGCAGGCCCAATTCTCTTCGACTTAACATAACCTTGGTCTTCTAGGGCCTTTAAGTATCCAGCTAGATAAGTCCTATTCACACCCAGCTTCCTAGCTAAATCCTTGACAGGCTGTCCAGGGTCTTCTTCTAGCAATTTGATTATTTTAGCTGTCAGTCCTTTATAATTCTTCACCATAGGATACGCCTACTAATTTAATAATTGGCTAACCTTATAAATTTTCCATAGTGTAAACCTATGTGTTTGCTTAAGGGCAAAACATATCACTCATATAAGAAAGTCGAACTTGAATAAAAGGAGATGACTAAGATGTCTCGATTAAAGAGAATAGTTGATAGCTACATGCAGAAGGTCTCCGGGCTTAAGGAGCACTGTGATAGATGCCTTAGGACTGAGAGGTGGGGTGGAAGCGTAGTTTTAATGATTGTTGATGCAGCCTTCACCTCGATAGGCTTAAACTATTTCACGGCAGTAGTTCCTAAAGTCGAGGAGTTTAGTAGAAAATTTGTTGAGACTGAGAGGATAAGGAGCCTCAAGGATCTCGCTAAAGCTGACATGGATGAGTTGAGGAAAGTTTGGAGGAATAGGAGGTCTTGGAAGATTGCTAAGGAGATAGCCTCTTACTTATCTACGGTAAGCGAAGATGATAAGACTGCTCTAAGGACTTGGGCGAAGAGTGCTAAGCTTGAAGATTGGAGAGATGATCCTATTGGAAGGATTAAAGGAGTCGGCCTAGTGACTTTCCAGTATCTTAGAATGATGGGTGGAGTAGATACTGTGATGCCTGATAAAATAGTTAAGAGAGTGATAAACGAGATCCTTAAGAAGGCTGGTTATAAGCCCGTGAATGACGACATAGAGTTCATTAAAAGGACTGAGGAACTAGCCTTAGCCTGTGGATACAGGCCTATAGAGCTATGCTGGATGACATGGCTTATACAGCCTGAGGGAAAGTTAATGAGGATGGAGAAGTACTCGAAAATCCTTTCGAAGATTTAATTTAGAGAGGAGGAAGGCTATTAAGACTCCTCTAAGTAAGA
>Ga0180302_10000491_pt1 | contig 17426 bp, 15 predicted proteins | sample GuaBasSediGuay17_FD_121794 | JGI IMG/M metagenome (GOLD analysis project Ga0180302, IMG submission 121794) | Subseafloor sediment microbial communities from Guaymas Basin, Gulf of California, Mexico - Guay17, Core 4571-4, 12-15 cm | ecosystem: Environmental > Aquatic > Marine > Hydrothermal... | reverse complement strand
TCGATAATGTTGCTAGTAGAGCTAAGTTCTTAACTAAACCACAATTTTGTCCTTCAGGACTTTCAACTGGACAAAGTTTGCCCCAATGAGTTGCATGAAGCTCTCTAGCCTCGAAGTGTGGTTGTGTTCTGCTTAATGGAGAGACTACTCGTCTTAAGTGACTTATAGTTGAGAGATAGTTAGTTCTGTCTAATAACTGACTAACGCCAGTCCTTCCTCCAACCCAATTTCCTGTCGCTAAGGCATGCTTTAATCGATCAGTTATCAAGTCAGCTCTCACTAAAGTGACTAAATCTATTTCTCTGTTTCTGCTCCTCATTCGTTCCAGTTGATACTTAACGTCACGTATGAACTGTTTTAAGGCTGATCTGAACAGCATTGCCAACAAATCTCCAGCTAATTTGAGTCTTTTATTAGCATAATGGTCTTTATCATCCGGCTTTCTCATTCCCTTAGCTAGTTCTAGTATTTTTTCAGCCATTTGACCTAAGAAGTATGCCTTAGCTATTCTGTCTTCCGGTTTTGTTCCTATATGGGGAAGTAAGTAGTTATCTAAGATCCTTTGTGCTCTTTCTATTCTAACTGCTCTTGTTTGTCCTATAGCAACTCTTCTTCCAATGTAATCTAATGCATCTTCAATTGTAGGACATTGAGCTGCCTGTTCAAGAGACGGTATTAGTTCATTCTGAAAACTAGGGTCAGGATCATCCGTTACAGCATCAACTATTTCCTTATCTGACTCTAATCCAAGTGCTCTCATTAGTATTGCCAATGGTATCTTGCCAGCTACAGCTGGGAATGATACATGAAGTGTTCCATCTTTATGTCTTTCAACTGTTACGGGAATTCTGTAAGATGTCGTTGCTGAAAATACTTTAGCCGTATGTGTAACTGTTGAACTTGACCCTCCTACATCAACTAATACTCTATTGACTGCTAAGTCCTCTTGAATTACTAGAACTCTTTCTGACCCATTTATTATAAAGTAGCCTCCAGGATCTCCAGGGTCTTCTCCTATAGCTATTAATTCTTTTTCATCCATCTTTGAGAGAGGGCATTTTACTGATTTTACCATTATTGGAAGGTCTCCTATGTATACTCTCTCCCAATCTCTTTCCTCTCCATCAACTATAAGTGCCATGTGCAGGTACATTGGAGCTGCGTAGGTTAAGTTCCTAAGTCGTGCTTCCATTGGGAGTATTTCACTTGTAGATCCATCAGCTTCTCTAACTATGGGTTTCCCTATCTCTATTTTACCTAGTCTTATGTAAAGTCCAGGTATATCTGTTTCAATGATCCCCTGCTCATCAATGATTTCCTGGAGTTTTCTCTCAACGAAATCATTATAAGAGTCAAGATGTTGTTTCACTAATCCTTTCTCTCTTATGAATGCCTCAACCAGTACCCATCTATCTTCAGGTGTGAGTTTAGAGTTATTCAATAGACCACCTCATTTCATTTTGAATGGAACTACTAATCTAAAAACGACAGAAACACCAGCTGTCGGACTTTTCCTGATTATCATGATGATATCTCCCGGCTTAGCTCCTAATGCTTTTACTGCTGGGTCAGATGCCAATATCCATGGGAGTTGATAAGGTTTAACTCCCATTCGTTTTAAGAGGGCTCGAGCTTCCTCCTTAGTGAGTTTTATATGAAGGGGTACGAGCTCGTGTTCAAGTATGTTTACTTTTTTAGGCATTATTTGACCACCAGAACTAAACCGTTACAATTCAATTTTTCAGCCTCAACTGTAGAGGTTTTGGACCTATTTAAACTTTACGGAGGTGCTATAATAGGCTGTTTTTATACAAAGATGACAATTGATTTAGAACTATCTTCTTTGGTAATATTGTTTAAATTTGTTAAACAATTTCTATGAATTTAACATTGTTAGTGTTATATGTTAAGGCGCTCTCGTTACTTGAAGTACTTCTACTTCACTAACTTCCTCTAAATTCTGAATTGTCTGTTCAAGTTCATAGGTGCCTCCTTCCTTAAGCTCTGGCATGCTTATCAAGACTCTTAATGCCTTTAATCCAAATGCTATTGGTTCCTCCTTATGTTGTAGTACAGAGTATTCTTCACCTAAGGAAGAGCTTATTTTTTCAACTAATGTCTTTAGATTAACATCAACGTCTTTAGGAAACACTCTAACTAAAACCAAAACTCTTGCCATTCTCCCACCTATGGTCCTGTGAATCCACATCTCGGACAGGTGTACTTGTTTACTAGTTTCCTACACTTTTCACATCTCCAAATAGTGACTTCTCCACAGTTAGGGCATCTAAATTTAACTCCCCGTGTATAGGGAGGGATCGGTCTTCCACATGAAGTGCATGTTGGAACTGAAATTGTGCCCAATGTACCACCTGCCGAGTAAAACAAGAAAGAGCTTAATATATTTTACTTAAAGTTCAGAATTTCTCTGAGGCGATTTTTACTTTTATCCCTGTTAGTTCTTCTACTATCTTCTCTACTGCTTTAGGCGATATAGGAATTCTCTTTAAATCTCTTTGAGATACTCTAATGTAGTGCTCTGAGGTCCCGTCAGGGAACCATACAATACTCATGCTTAGTACTCTCGCTGGGAAAATTATGTTTTGTATAAGGCTCTTTACGTCGTTTGTATATTCCACTATTCTAACTCTTCCATAACCTCTTTTAGAAAGTTGCCTCGCTACCCTACTCCATATGGTTCTAGTGACTTTTGACCCACTCCTGACTAAAATTATCGTCATGTTATCCGCCTTCAGTGCCTTGATAAACTCGGCTTCTTTCAGTTGAGGCAAATCGTGTTCTTCTATTTTCACTAGATCGTGTGATATGTCTACATCTAACTCGCTTATTTCTCCCCTCTCTAGCTTATCTCTACACAATGGACAGAGAATTTTTGTTTTTGCATCAAAATAGCATATAGGTAACTTCAACCTCACCCCCTTCTTAACGTTATCGATATTACACTAACTCTCCTTGGTTGCCCAGTTCTTGTTGGCAATATTTCACTTCCTATCTCAGCTTTCACTTTTACTTCTCTAACAAAATGCCTTCTTAATCTTTCAACTACCTCTATAGCCTTAGCTATGTTTCTACCTCGTGCTTTTACTTTGATTTCCTTATTGCCCTCATGGAATAACGTTAAGCATGCTACTATGTACTTATTTACTGGTTTATCTCCCACGTAAACTACAGTTTCGCTCAGAGATACTCACCTCATTACTGGTATAGAACCTTCTCATTCAGTAATTGTCAGGTTGATTATTTAAACAAAACCCCTTAGGTTAGCTCGTTAATTAAAGTTTTAGTAAGTAGTTTGATGTACTAAGAGTTGTTTTTCTAACCTCTGTGCAAAAGCAACTCGCAAAAGATAATACCTGTCTTTGAATGTAGGTAGTTATCTTTAGAACTTAGATTGGTATTTCCTGGTCTTTTGTGGAAGTTCTCTTCGGCAGAGGAAAATTTAAATATCCGTTTACGTGAGTAAATACGGTGATTAATTAATGGAAAAGGGATATATAAGGTTGACAGAGAAGCAACTTCAATTACTAAAGTTATTGTTAAGCAAGAGTGTTCCAATGCAAGTTTTTACTGTACAAGAAACCCAAAACGAGCTAGCTAGAGAGCTAGGAGTCACTAGACAAGCACTAAATGTTCATCTAAGGAGACTAAGAGAAGAAGGGTTAGTTAGAACTGGAAGAGGATTTATAGACCTAACTGAGAAAGCCCTAGAAGTCATAGGAGTTAAAGCAGCTGACGTTTTCGTACTAATAAAGGTTGAACCAAGACTTAGAAGTCAAGCATATATGAAGATAAAGTCGCTACCTGTAGAGAAAATATACAGAGTTACTGGCGACATAGACCTCATAGTTCTAGTGAATCAAGCAAAGTTAGATGAATTCCTGCGCGAAGCTTCAAAAATAGAAGGTGTTAAAGAAACCATAACTCATGTAGTAATAGAGTCCTTAAAGTAAGTTAAAGAAGTAAATGTGAAGCTAAATACCAAATACAATAATTTTATTTTAATCAATTTCACGATAATCCTTTTTCTGACTACACTAGTTTTAACCTTATCTTCATAGACCTAATTCAGCGAGCAATTTGTATCCTGTTAATTGACACCTTTAATGTGAAGAATTATCGACCATTGCGTAAAATAACAAAAAGTTTAATAACATATTGTCAGCTTTGAATCTAGGAGTTTGAATGAGCTCTGCTTTATCCGAGTTGGTGTTTATAAAGAGGCGAACCTCATGCCTGGTGATAAAGATAAGAATGTACCTGAAGTCCAGCTGAGAGTACTTGAAGTTAAACAACGTGAAGCAGGTAGAGGCAGAGTTAGAATAGATACCGCTGCTATGGCTAAACTCGGGATAACTGCTGGAGATATAGTTGAGATCATTGGAAAGAGAAGGACAGCGGCTGTAGCATGGCCAGGATATGCTGAAGACCATGGAACTGGAGTTATTAGAATGGACAGTATGACCCGAAGGAATGCTGGAGTAAGTATAGGAGATAAGGTAATAGTCAAAAGAGCAAAGGTAAGAGCTGCTGGTGTCGTTAGACTAGCACCAGCCACCATGGCCCTTACAGTGGATGAACACTTTGTAGCATATATTAAGAAGAGATTGCTTGACCATCCATTATGTGAAGGCGATCTAATTCAAGTCCCTGTACTTGGTCAAGCCATACCATTTACAGTGGTTTCAGTAAAACCCTCTGGTGTAGTCATAGTAACAGAGGATACACATCTAATAGTCCTTGAAAGACCAGCAGAGGCAGGAAGAATTCCCAAAGTTACATACGATGATATAGGTGACTTAGAGGAAGCTAAACAGAAAATAAGAGAGCTTGTCGAACTTCCCTTAAAACATCCTGAGTTGTTTAGAAAACTTGGAATAGAGCCGCCTAAGGGTATTTTGCTTTATGGTCCTCCTGGTTGTGGTAAGACTTTACTTGCTAAAGCTGTAGCCAACGAGACAGACGCATACTTCATAGCCATTAATGGTCCTGAGATAATGAGTAAGTTTTATGGTGAATCAGAGCAACGGCTTCGAGAGATATTTGAGGAAGCTAAGGAGCATGCTCCAGCTATAATATTCATTGATGAGATAGATGCTATAGCTCCAAAAAGAGAAGAAGTTACTGGAGAAGTTGAAAAGAGAGTGGTTGCTCAACTACTAGCACTCATGGACGGATTAGAAGCTAGAGGCGATGTTATCGTAATAGGAGCAACAAATAGACCAAATGCGCTTGACCCAGCTCTAAGAAGACCAGGAAGATTCGATAGAGAAATAGAGGTTGGCGTTCCTGATACTAAGGGCAGGTATGAAATTCTTTTAGTTCATACAAGAAACATGCCCTTAGCTGAGGACGTAGACCTTAAAAAGTTAGCTGAGATTACCCATGGATTTGTAGGCGCTGATTTAGCTGCGTTGTGTAGAGAGGCTGCAATGAAAGCCTTAAGGAGGGTTTTACCTAAAATAGACTTAGATGAAGAACAGATTCCCCCAGAAATTTTAGAAAATCTTAAAGTAACCATGGATGATTTCATGAAAGCCTTCAGAGAAATAACTCCTTCAGCTCTTAGAGAAGTTGAGGTTGAAGTTCCTAACGTTCATTGGAGTGATATTGGAGGGTTGGAGGATGTTAAGCAGCAGCTTAGGGAAGCTGTTGAATGGCCGCTAAAGTATCCTGAAGCCTTTAAGAGGATAGGAATAAAGCCGCCTAAGGGTATTTTGCTTTATGGTCCTCCTGGTTGTGGTAAGACTTTACTTGCTAAAGCTGTAGCTACTGAGAGTGAAGCTAACTTCATAGCTGTTAAAGGACCTGAGATCTACAGTAAATGGGTTGGTGAGTCAGAAAGAGCTATAAGAGAAATATTTAGAAAAGCTAGACAAGCAGCCCCATGCATAATATTCTTCGACGAAATAGATGCCTTAGCTCCAATAAGGGGTTTAGGATATGGAGACTCCATGGTTACTGAGAGGGTCGTAAGTCAGTTCTTAACAGAACTTGACGGAATAGAGAGATTAGAAAGTGTTATTGTAATAGGAGCTACTAATAGACCTGATATGGTAGATCCTGCCTTATTGAGACCGGGCAGGTTTGATAGATTAATTTATGTCCCACCACCTGATTTGAAAGCTCGTTATGAAATACTAAAGATTCACACAAGGAATGTTCCATTAGCTAAAGATGTTGATTTGATGGATCTAGCTAGACGGACTGAGGGTTATTCTGGTGCTGACTTAGAACTCTTAGTTAGAGAGGCTGGACTTATGGCTTTAAGAGAGGATATAAGGGCTACTACTGTTAAGTTAAGACATTTTGAAATGGCTTTAAAGAAGATTAAACCGTCTCTTACTCCCGACATGATAAGGCGCTATGAAGTTTGGATTGAAAGAGCTAGGTCTTTAAGAGAAAGAAGGATAACTGCAAGCTACTATGCTTAGGAGGTGTCAATCATGTTGCCTGCTCCTCTTCCAATACTAATAGTTGATGTTCTTAGAAGAAGAGGCTCTTCTATGAGCGATAAAGAACTACTTAATGAATTGACAAGAATTCTAGGGACAGAGGTATCAATGAAAGATTTCAATAAAGCTCTTATGGTTCTCGAGATAAGGAAAGTAGTTTATGTAGAAAACATAAAGAAAAACCTAAGGTTAGTACATCCATTGAATTTAAAGAATTAAACCATATAACGTTAATAGCTTTATATAAGTTAGGGAGTAGTTCAAAGAACAGAGAGTGTGATTAGACATGGGTGTAGACTTCAAAGATTTAGTACCTCGAGTAGAAATCGACTTCTCACGTTTAAATGGTAAAATCATAGCAGTAGACGCATATAATGCTCTTTATCAATTTCTAGCAACAATAAGACAGCCTGATGGAACTCCTTTAATGGATTCAAGAGGGAATATTACAAGCCATTTAAGTGGGTTGCTCTATAGGACTGTCAACTTTCTTGAACGAGGAATAAAGCCAGTCTATGTTTTTGATGGTAAACCTCCTGAATTAAAGAAAATTGAGATATTACGCCGACAAAAACTAAAAGAAGAAGCTGTAAGGTTGTATGAAGAAGCTCTGGCTAGAGGCGATTTAGAAGCTGCTAGAATGTACGCACAAAGAACATCAAAGCTAACTACTAATATGGTTGAAGATGCTAAGAAGTTGCTGAGTTTGTTGGGAATCCCGTGGGTTCAAGCTCCTTCTGAAGGAGAGGCCCAAGCTGCCTACATGGCTAGGAAGGGAGATGTTTGGGCTACAGCCAGTCAGGATTACGACTCGTTGCTTTACGGAACTCCTCGTCTGGTTAGGAACTTGACAATTTCTGGTAGAAGAAAACTTCCCAGGAAAAACGTCTATATTGAAATCAAACCAGAGTTAATAGTTTTAAAGGACGCGCTTAAAACCTTAGGAATCACTAGAGAGCAGTTAATTGATATAGCTATTCTAATAGGAACTGACTATAATCCTGACGGAGTTAAAGGAATAGGTCCTAAGAGAGCTCTCAGAATAATCAAACAATTTGGGAATTTAGAGAGGGCGCTTCCTGTATTAGGAAAAGTTGAATTTCCAGTTGACCCTACCGTAATTAGAGAATTATTCTTGAAGCCCAAGGTTACTGATGATTACTCGTTAAAGTGGAAGATACCTGATGAAAATGGATTAATAAAGTTTCTCTGTGATGAACACGATTTCTCTGTAGATAGGGTTAGGAAAGCTGTTGGAAGAGCAAAGAAAGCTTTGAAAGAGTTAACTACTCAAACTTCGCTGGAAAGTTGGTTTGGCTAGGACTATGGATTTTGAGGTTAAAAGAAAGAGATTAGTTGAGTGGTTAGTAAGAGATGGAATTCTGAAAAGTGAAAGTGTAATTAGGGCTATGTTAAAGGTTCCAAGAGAGCATTTTGTCCTTGAAGAATACAGGGAGTGGGCTTATGTGGACTCTCCTCTTCCCATTCTATGTGACCAAACAATTTCGGCTCCTCATATGTGCGCTATAATGTGTGAAGCACTTGAGTTAAAAGTGGGTATGAAGGTTCTCGAAATTGGAACCGGTAGTGGATATCATGCTGCTCTCTGTGCAGAAATAGTTGCCCCTACTAGTAGTAGAAGCAATGGGTTTGTAGTCACTGTAGAATATTTTACAGAGCTAGCTAAATTTGCTAAGGAGAATCTTCGTAAAGCTGGATATAGTGATAGAGTGTACGTCGTTAATGCTGATGGAAGTAGGGGATTAGGAGTAGACAATCTTTTTGATAGAATTCTTGTCACAGCCGCCGCTCCTAGTATTCCTAAACCACTACTAGAGAATCTCAAACCTGAAGGGCTATTAATAATACCAGTAGGAACCCGCTTCTCTCAAGTGCTGCTAAGAGTGAAAAAGCACGAGAATGGAAGTGTTTTAGTTGAAAATCTCGGCGGTTGTATTTTTGTGTCATTAAGAGGGAGATACGGATTTGAATATTAAGGATGATAAAAGAATTGCTGTAGAGGTAATAAAGGCAAAGGGTCATCCTAATGTTAAAGCCTTGCACAAAACTACTATCGAAATAACTAAAGAGAATTTCTTAACTAAAAGAGGAGACTGTATAATAGGAATTTCCGCTGACAAATCTGCTGTTGAACTCTCAGATGATTTTAAAGAGATTGCTTTGTGTAGTAACTCTCTTATAATTCTCATCTTAATCATAGATAGATTAATAGATGTAGTTGTAGCTGAAGGGAGTAAAGATCTGACACTAAAAAGTGATACTTCTATTGTCATTAGGAAGAGCAAATACATTGATGATAGAACTATTGCTCTTAACGCTAACAAAGCCGCGCGAGACATAAACAGAGAAATTATAAATGAGTTAAAGAGGGGAAAGTCATTGCTAGCGCTCTTAATTGCCATTAAAAGATAATAAACTAACTAAAGAAAGAAAATCCCAAGCTGCTAGACCTGCGCCCCGAAAAGAATATATTTTTGGAGGAGAGATAAGTAGAGTAGAAAGTCAAACCGAAAACTCCTAATTAAGTTGAAAGGGCCCGTAGCTCAGCCAGGTAGAGCGCTCGGCTCATAAACCGAGTGAAGGTTGAGATACCGAGTGGTCGGGGGTTCGAATCCCCCCGGGCCCACTTCTAACTGAGGTCAGTTTCTAAGTAATTAATGAGTGTTTTTGCTTTTTCTGGGTCATAAATTAATAGTGTTTCTTTGTCTTTTGATTTTAGGTCTGTGCTAGTTAGGTTCCAATGTCCAGTTAGAGCTATTTTATTGTCTATTACTATCAGTGTGAATTTTTGAGGAGAGATTGATGAGGACTTCACTTTTAATTCCCCTCTTTTCTGAGCTGTTATTTCTTTTCCTCCTTTTAGAGTGTTTCTGGTTATTATGTGAATGTAAATTCCTCTTTGAAGATGGGGCATGATGAGTCTTTTGATTACGTTTGGTGACAGGTTGCTTGTTACTATGTAGACTTGGCTGATTGCTAGACTGAGTATGGAGTTTAAGAGTTGTAAGTTTGATTTCTCTCTGTTTAGTAATGGGACTAGTTTGCTATTAGTTAAAATTGTTTCCAGTTCAGTTAGTAATGGAGGAAGAATTTGAGGGGTGAAGAGTATCCATTGAGTTATTGGGTCATAGAAGCAATTCTTAATTGTTATTAACTTATGTGTTTTTGCACCTGAGACATTTATAATAAAACTTATCAGTTTGTCTATGAATTTTTCATTCAAACTTTTGAGTTTCGAGTTCATATAACCCCACAGAATTACTGGGTGGGGTAGGCACTCTGCTGTTTTAATGAATTCGTTTATAGCTTTGAGCACTCTTTTGATTTTGATGTTCTTATATACTGCTTGTTCTGAACTCGTTACTTCTATTTTTTCTCTTTGAATAAGTTCTTGTGCTTCAGTAACTACATTGTTTAACAAGCTAATCGGCTTCTTTTCTAAAATGTTTATAATTTGGTGTATCAAAGGATTGTTGCTTATTATGATAGCTTCGATAGTGTCATCGTTCATATGAATGCTGTGATACACATTTCTCATGTTAATGCCAGTTTCTTTACAAAGGAGTTGAATTAGTATATGAGATATTAAATGAGCAATCATGTACTCACAAAAATCAACGAAGTTTTTTCCTAATGTCATGTACATATTGCTTCTGAGAGAAATGTAATTGTTGATATCTTCAATTACTCTCTGAATTATTGATGGGGTGCTAAGTGATGGGCGTGATTTAACTAAAAGATAATATCTGTATTCTAACGCTCTCATAATGGTTTCATCTGTTAGTATTCTTTCTGTTAAATTCCGAAGAGCTTCTCTGTAATAAGTTATTGATAGTCCATATGTGGCTCTAACTACTCGACTCGGCTTATACTTTGGTTCTAAAATGAAGCACAGTGCCATAGACCGTAGTCTGTTTTTAATAACCACTTTATCTACATACAGAAGAGCGAAATCTGAGCGGATTTGGTTTATCTTGATAAATGGTAGGTCTTTATAAAATAAATGTAGCAGTGTTTTAATATGTTCATGATCATTCTCGGCTCTTATTAATGGTTCTATTTCGAATAGCTCTGGATATGTAACCCCTTTGTAATGAATAAGGTGAGCGCATGTACTTCCTCTAGATTCGTAATAGGGACAACTGAAAGCCAGTGGGCAGTTTTCAGCTGATGTTAACATTACAAGACCTTTTCCACAAAATCTAGGACTGTATAATGAGGCGTAACTGAACTCTATGTACTGAGGTATTGTTTTATTACTTCTTGAACTATATGTTACAAACGTTGTATCTCCTGGTAAGAAGTAATGAGTGTGAAGCTCTTTGGTTAGTACTACTCTCTTCATCAGTTTCTCTCTTCCATTAACGTCAACAACTAGTTTAGTAATGCCGCTTTTATGCCATTCAAATTCGGTATTCGTGTTAAAGTCTTTAAGTTCAACAAGAAGCATTTCGTATCCATGGGTTATTCCTACTGGGAATCTACTTATTACTTTGAATGGGATGGGCATTGTAAGATTCATATGTTATCTACTCCGCTGTGTTTTGGAGCGTACATTTGTGCTAGGAGATATGCTGTCTTTGACAATGAAGATGAGTAATGATTAATATCGTTAGTAATCGTAACGAGAAGCTTAGTAGGTATTCTGTATTTTTCTGTTACGGATCGTATTTTCCTGTATACTTCATGGTCTATCATACCGAGACCGCTTTCAAATCTTTTCAATTGTTTAATTATGCTGATTAGGATGTTGTGAATGGTTATTAAACTCTCCACTAGTTTACTTAAGGGTCGATGTTTCATCATGTGGTATAGTCTCATAGTTGTGACAATCTCCGTTACTATTGAGGGATGAGCTTTTTTATCAAAGTTGTAATGTAGCCTGGCATTTAAAATTCTGATGTGTCTTATTGATGCTTCCGACTTTTCTAGACAGTTGTTTAATAACTCATCGATCTCTTCAAGCTCTTTCTCGCTTATCTTTGTAAGTTTGTCAAGTAAAACGAGCAATTCTTTTACATTCGACAATACTATATTAACGTTATCGATGAAGTCTTTGCATATTAGGAGTATTTCTTCATTGTTTATATCTACGCAAAAATTATTTTTAATGTGGTTTAATACAAGTTGAAGTTGTCTCTTTATTGTATCTGTGTTTAGCTTTTTAAAACACTCTATGGCTGTGTTTAATTGTCTAAGATGTGTCAGTAATAATTTTTGAGTATTTTCAATTTCAATTACTCTCTCTATATTCTCTAAGGTTTCTTCACAATCTAAAAGCTCTGCTACTAACCTTACTGCTTGAAGAGTCTCGATTAACTTCATGAGTGTTTTCTTAGCATCATCTGCATTTGATATAGTTAGTTTAAGTAAGTCCAGGTACTGTCTGCTTAGTGCTATTTTGATTAGCCTATCTACAACATTGATAAGCGCGCCATTCTTGAGGGACTCTTTATCTGTAATGTTGTATAACATTAATAGGGCAATTAGTGATGCTAATGCATTAAACGATTCAAAAGAAGTTCTCATGTTATCCAAGCTAGCATGGAACGTGGTATTTAGTTCTTCTATCGGTATGATTATCAAAGTTATAGCATTGCTAAAAAAACTAACCTCAGAAATTGTATGAAGAGCCCTCGATTCATCTGGTCCAATTATCACTATTGTGTCTACATTAGAACAATCTAGAGCTACGGCTTCCTTTGTGTTTATTACCTTTACATTCTCATGCACTACGATTTTCCTTAACAGTGAGCAGGTATGTTCATCTTCTATCAATACCAGTAAATCTCTTGATATCTGCCTAGCTAGATAATTTATTAACTCAAGAAACAAGGAGAGTGAAAAGTAAGTCGGTCTAAGTGTATATGTAATTAGCTTTTTGATATCATAAGTGCTCTTGTATTTCCCTTCTTGAAACAGAATTATCTTTAAATTCTGAAAGTTTTCTGAAAATAGTTCTTTGCTAACAGAAGTGACAAAGACTATGGCTTTGATGCTTGACTTAAATAGGGCTTCATAATAAGCTGATATTAAGAGTATCCATTGCATGAGCTCTACATTCATTGAACTCAGAACAGCAGTTGCTATTAAGCCTACATTCTCTACATACTCCAGTATATTACCATTAGCTAATTCTCTTAAAAAGTCATCAACCGTCATGATGTAGATCGTGGACTCATGAGCTTTAATATTAAGTCGTAACTTCTCTGTGTAGAAACCACATTTTTCGCATAGAAGAGTATTATTTCCTTTAAATGACATGCCAGAAAGGCATCGCGGACAAGTTATTTGAAAGTACTCCAGTGCTTTCTGCTTGGGTACATATATATTTACAACTCTGCTCTTCCCATTCATTTTTAGTAGCTCTCTTAAGAACACTCTAACTTCGTAATGTTCTTTAAACAATATTAATGAGTTCTTCTTGTAGTGGTATAGGTAGTCCAATAGAGTATCTATTAGACATATAAGCACATCGTTTTTAGTTCTCTTTTCCACTACAACTACATGGTTATCTCTAATTTTCAATATAGACTTAAGAGCCTGACTTCTGTTCTCTTTTGTTTTATAAAGTTCATAAACTTTTAAAGTTATGTAAGCTCCAGGTATTACTTTTGATATATTTTTAGCTAGTATATGATATTTAGCGTGATGGAAATCTGATAATTGACTATATTTCAACTCTATCAGCCCCAAGGTGAGATAGCAGGTGCCCTTCATTAGTAGTGATGTCAATTCTCATTAAGCTTTCGCATTAAGGGGATGTAATTATTAATATTTTGGCATTAAGCTAAAATTAAATTAAGACTTCTATTGTTTATTCTCCTCTTCATGCCCTAGTATTTCATGAAATGTGTTTTTACCACATTTTTCACAGAATATGTAAATTCGCTTGAACTCGTAGAGGTTGTATCCTAAATCTAACTTGTTTATCCTCTTACATGATGTGCATTTGAGTAACCATTTTGTCATACTAGCCCCCCTAAGGCTCAGTGGCTGCTCGCCTCATCAGTCTTTCAGTAATCGGCATGACATCATTGCATGATAATGATATTTCAACTACTTCTTAACCTTTTCGATTAATTTCTGAACTATCCTTCTAGGTATATTGACTCCTGTGACCTTCATTAGCTCTTCGAAATCTGCGCTAGCATTAACTTCAAGTAACAAAGGTCCTCTCTCGCTCTCTACAATGTCTATCCCTGCATAGTCTAAGTTAAGTATTTTAGCGATCTTTATAGCTATCTCCTTGACTTGGTCATCTGGATTACAGGCTACTCCCCTACCTCCTTGAGCTATGTTCGTCTTCCAACTGTTTGGAGGCGCATATCTGTACATGGAGGCAACTACTTGGTCTCCTATTACAAAAATCCTCAAATCTCTGTTAGGTTTATCAATGTACCTTTGAATCATTAATGGTTGTGAGAACATTCTAAGTTTTTTCATAGCGAAGAAAGCCATGTCAGGATCATTAAATCTTATAGAGCCTACTCCTCTAGAGCCTGCTATAGGTTTTAAAACGATGTCGTTCCATTCTTTTGCTATTCTATACCCTGCTGCTAAGCTTTCTGTTAGGAGTGTGTCCGGGACTGAAATCCCTGTCATTCGCGCTATTAGTAGTGTTAAATATTTATTGCGAGCTAGGAAAAGTGGGTCAACTTCATTTACCATGGGTATTCCTAGAGTTTCTACCTGTTTTAATATAGCATATCTAGCCAAGTATTGCTCTAAACTAATATCGCTTCTTAGACCTCTAAGTAGAGCTCCATCAAGTGCTATCTCCTGCCCACCCACTCTGACACATGTTTCTCTACCTACCTCCACATTTATCAGTTCAAATGGTATGTGGTAAGCCTTATGACCCAGGTCCTTAATCGCTTTAAGAAGATGTCTTGAGGCTTTTGTAAGTCGCTCACCATCTTGAATAAGTGCTAAGTTCACAATCTCACCAAATTTTTACGAGTTTGTGACAGTATTAAAGTATTCCTTTACTTTTTAAAGGTATTCTCCTTATTTTCGTTAAATATTGCATATTAAAAGTAAATATTGTTTAACTATGGTATAATAAAACTAGAGAAAATAGAAGTTGAGAGTGGATTTTTAATAACAAATATAAGCTAGCGAGGGGTAAGCTAATAAGAGTGGAAATGGTGTCAGATCGTAGCTTTTCTACTATTCTAAACAATGATTACTTCGATAAAAGAACCTATGCTTTTATACCAGTAAAGAAGCCTATACTAACTAAACATACAGTTAAAGAAATTCTCAGACATGCGATGACTAAATCTATCTCTAAATTGAAAGTAACATTGGACTTAGGGCTTAGCACCAGTCATATTGCTATAGAGGATGGTGTCATAGTTCTTCCCTATAACGAACGTATCCAACTAGATAAAATGGCTTCATGTGTTAATGAATTGAATGATGATGATGTTTTAGTAATAATGCAGGGCAATATTTATAAGATAGCGTTTTCAGCTGAGGGGAATTTTTATAAACTTAAGGCTGTAGGTCCCCGTACTGCTCCAACATTGGAGATTAATGGAATACATATGCACAGAATAGTTGGAATTACTCCTTGGAAGGATTCTCTGCTTAAAATAAGATATGCTCGAATTAAGAGATGTGTAAAAGTACTTGATGTATGTACTGGTCTTGGATATACTGCTATAGCCTCACTCTTGAGAGGTGCATGTAAAGTTGTCACAGTGGAGATTGACGAATATGTGCTAAAAATTGCTTCTTATAACCCTTGGTCATGGAAACTTTCCAGTGATAGGATAATGATAATCAATGATGATGCTACTGAAGTTGTAAGTAGAATTAAAGACTCTTCCTTTGATAGGATAATTCATGATCCTCCTATCCTTCCTTTAGCTGGTGAGCTCTATTCTAAAGAATTTTATAAAGAACTCTTTAGAATATTAAAGAAGGGAGGAATTCTTTTTCATTATACGGGCAAACCAGGACATTCTAGAGGAATTAACATTACTAAAGGGGTTACCAATAGACTAAGGCAAGTTGGATTCGAGGTAAAGATTGCTGAAAGAGCTTCTGGTGTGGTAGCTTTTAAACCTAGGTCAAAATAATATCATTTCTAATGTGAAATAATTACTTTCCTCGATAGGTAGGTACAGGTCGAAAACGCCTCCACTAAGGAGTCTTCTCTTAACCTCATAAAGTAATTCACCAAATTCATTCAAAATTCTTATTTTAATCTTATTGACCGGCATTGCATAAAACTTGATCAGTTCATGGCTACCTTTAGGATTGATTAAGAAGATTCTTGTATTTTGTCTAAATGGAGGTAAATATACGACTCTAAAATTATCTATTAAAGGAAATATTTTGGGATTTTTATATTGAACTATACTAGAAAAGCCGGCTAACATCAGTTTTAGGCAATCGTCAAGTGTGTCCCATATCTTCATGAGAATTTTTATGTAATCTTTTACATCTTCTTTGACTTTGAAGGCATGCTCTCTTAATAATACTCCTGTATAGAACTGAAGTGCCAGCAACCCTAGACGAGTCGATTTGGATTCAAAATCGCTGAAGATACTTCGTTCTATGTGGGGTATTATGTCCTTAAATTTTGAAAATGTTTTAAGACTCACTTCGAGGCTTATATGAGAAGGAGGATAAGTTATCAACGGCATTACTTCCAACATTACTAAGAAGTTCGTCATGTTGTAAGTTTTGTTTTGATCAATAAGTGAATTAGCAATTGATTCAGCTAGGCTTACTATGATGTTTTCATCTCTTTTTATTATGCCCTTAATGTAACACAGTATTTTGTCGTTTATTGCTTCTTTTTGCATTATCTTACCGAGATAGCGCTTTATCAACTCTACTCCTTCGTTTAAAGTGTAAAAGGACTTATCAAATAGTACATTTACCATCTCAATAAGCTCAACTAATGTAATTCTAGGAAGTTTAAAGCTGATTAGAGAACAATGTTTCCTCAGCTCATTCAAAGCTCTGATCAGCGTACAAATATATGCAGGGTCGTCTATTGCTTTCTGATACATTGCTACCTTAATAGGTTCTAAAGCATCAGCTATATTGAAACCTATATCAGCAAAAACTTTTTCCTCTTCCACAACACTCTTGACAGTTTTTCCTACATTACAGGGTATGTGATGAATAGCTAGTGAAGAGCAAGTTTCAAAAATAGAGACGTTAGGTAAGTTGCAGTATTGGAGTCCTAATGATAGTAACGATTTTTTCTGTTTAATGTATAACCTAGGATACAGTAAAGTAAACTTATTCTTAATAAACGTTAAACATCGTCCAGCAAAAAATGAGAAATTACAATTTTTATTGTTAAGCACTATGAGCCTGGGAGTTTCTATTGGTAGGATATTCCCTTCAAGAGAAGTAAGGTTTTCTGCTGATAGTGAAGACTTAATGTGCCACTTGTAGTTTTTAAGGTCTATCCTTAAATGCGGCGTTATAATATCTAATGAAATTAAACGCCTTATAGGTCTGATTTTTGACGTCAACACCAAGGTACCAGTACTGCACATGGTTAGGTAAAGCCTTGCCGAAAACTCGTCGCTTATCGATATGAAAGTTGCCTCAGCTATGTCTTTATTAGTCTTCAGAGATACAAGATAAGGCTTCGTACTGACTCCCATGACTGGAGTAAAAGAGAACCTAAAGGACTTATCATGGCGTTTACAGAATACGCTTATAAGATTTTTATTAATACTTACCTCAATTTCTCCTGCTCTAATGGTAAGAGGCTCTCTTTTCATGACTTTAATTCCATTTGCCACTTTTTACACCATTTAGTGAACTTCCCTTGTTATATGGAAAACAGAGCTTCTTTAATGTTTATAAGAGGAAGAGTTAAAAAGGCCTTAAACTTGTAATCACAAGAAAGGAGAGCCTGCTGGTATAGAATAAATAGTGTAAAAACAATGTAAG
>Ga0180302_10000490_pt1 | contig 17431 bp, 28 predicted proteins | sample GuaBasSediGuay17_FD_121794 | JGI IMG/M metagenome (GOLD analysis project Ga0180302, IMG submission 121794) | Subseafloor sediment microbial communities from Guaymas Basin, Gulf of California, Mexico - Guay17, Core 4571-4, 12-15 cm | ecosystem: Environmental > Aquatic > Marine > Hydrothermal... | reverse complement strand
TTAACTATTAAGCAGGGAGTTAAGAATCATTTTATCCTACAATTTTTTCAGTGCAACAGTTAATAGTTATATGAAATAGATTAATTAGACCTAAATAAAATACAAAATTGGTAGTTGTAATTCATTATAATTGAGTTGGGCATTATGAAGCTTAAACTACCTAGGGGTATAAGAGATATAGACCCTGAATTATATGAGAAATTTCTGTGTATTTACGACGCCTTTATCGAAACATGTAGGATATTTAACTTTAAAGTTATGGAGCCAGCTACCATTGAACTATTTGAAACTTTAGCGCTTAAATCCGGCCCAGATATTGAAAAGGAGATATATGCTTTTAAGGATAAGAAAGGAAGACTTCTAGGATTAAGATTTGACTTAACAGTCGGCTTAACTAGATATGTCGTCTCAAATCCTCACTTACCTAAACCCGTTAAATTAGCCGCTTTTTCAGTTCAATGGAGGTATGATGAACCTCAATTTGGTAGATATCGAAGTTTCTATGCGTGGGATATTGAGATTTTTGGGGGAGAGGAGGAGTTTTCAGCAACTGAAGTATTATGTTTCTGTGAGTATTTGTTTAGGAAGCTAGGATTAAAAAATTATATATTTAAACTTTCTGATCGTAGGTTAGTGGAAGGATTGATTCAAAACTTGTTTGAGGGTATAAATCCAATAGTTATAATGCGTATTATCGACAAAATTAATAGGTATCCTGAAGATGAGATTATATCCATGATGGTTGAATCCGGTATGTCTAAGGAAGAATCTGGGATTCTATTAAGTTACATTAAATCTAAGGGGAATATAGGAGAAGTAATCTCAATAGCTAAATATGACGGACCACTGCTCAAAGTATACGATAAATTGAAAGATTTAAACATTCCGTGTGAGATCGATATAGGGATTGTACGAGGTCTAGACTATTACGACGGAATAGTGTTTGAAGTTTATGATAAAAAAGCATTAGATGTAGGTGCAATATGTGGTGGAGGAAGCTACACACAGTTGGTAAAGACTTTCGGTGGTAATGTTAATGCTTGGGGCGCGGCCGGTGGAGTTGAAAGGTTGATAATCGCCCTTGAAAAAGAGGGAATTAAGCTAAGAACTAATAATAATATTAGAGTGTATATTGCAACAGCCGGCGTAGAATATATTGATTATGCTTTTAAAATTGCCAAGAGTTTAAGGTTGGCCGGCTTACCGACGGATATTAACGTAACCAGACGAAGTTTGATAAGTCAACTAGAATATGCGGATAAACTATCTTACGATTATACGCTAATAATCGGTAAAAAGGAGGTCACAACTGGTACTTTCTTAGTTAGAGATATGAGAAGAAGGGAGCAGCATGCTTTTAGATCATTAAACGAAGTGATCGATTATATTAAAGGAAGATAGCCTTTAATATATTATTATCTCATAAAAAAGCTTAGTGATGCTATAAGGTCCAGTTATTTTTTCTGCGGCATTGCCTTAAAATATCTGGTGGGCCCGGTGGGATTTGAACCCACGACCACCGGCTATCTCGATCTATACCGTAAAGACCATTTTATGATACCCGAGGCCGGCATCCTAGCCAAGCTAGACCACGGGCCCAATATATTCCATATATTCTGAATCAAGTATTATTTTGGATACAGTTCTCTTAAAAGTTTATCTCGTCATTTTCTTATCATTAGTGGCTTCAGATGAACTTTCAGATAAGTAATTTATTTAAGGCATTATCACACGAAACTTCTTTATTAATCTTAAAGGCTTTAATTAAAAACAAATCCCTTACATTAAAAGAACTCGCAAGCTTTGTATCTATCGATAAGAGATTACTTAAAAGTCATTTAGATAAGCTCATTAAGCTCGGTATTGTATGTAAGCCAGCAAGAGGAGTATATGAGGTAAATAGCAAATTTAAGCCAATACTTAATTACATTATTAACCTGAAGTTTGATGAGTTTTCTACAAAATACATCGTTTTTAATAACGATATATATAATGTAAACCTTTTTATGGATCACTTAAGTAACTTAATGAAATGCGATTTTAAAGGTGAGGTTATAAGAAGTGTAATGGATAAATTAGACCAGTATTGGGATATGTATATTTCTGCTGAGGCTTTAATTTGTCTCCTTGTTTATTTCTCCATGCTATATGGTGATTACAATTTACATAATGAAATTCTAAAACATCTTATATTCATAGATCCAAGTATTTGTAAAGACCATATTAGATTAAAGAGTCATATTTTAAGAACGCTATCAAATAAATACATTTATAATATAGTTCCAGAATATTACAAGAAACACTTATTCGATAAAAAACTACTTTTTGACCCTAATTCTAACTTATATAGTATAGAGCGTATTATAATAAGTCCTAGAGGTATAACTGATTCAGTATACTTGAATTTTTTAAGAAATTTGCCATTATTTGAATCATTAATAGTTATTAATGAAAGTTGGGAAAACGTAGAGAATGAAGCTATCTTAAAATTTATACTAAGTTTATCATCTACTTTCTGCAGTAACTGTACGCTTTATTTATCGGACATTATAGAGTGGTTATCTATTGGTCAACTAAGTTATATTACCAGTATATGTCGAAAGTATAAAGTTAATTTAGTTATTAAAGTGGACGATATTTTACTTGAAGAGCCCCTCCTTACACATCTCTATAAGGACATAACTAGCGGAACAATTAGGATATTGCTCGTTAATAGAAATTCAAAATTAGTTCTTCATGATGGGTTTTCAGTAAATGATCAGGATGTTAATAATGAGCTTCTGATAATATTATCGTCGTTTCAAATTACCGATAAGTTATTAAGTGAAATTTCAGAGGATTCTTTAATTGAATTACTGAATGTATTTAAAAGGTATGCTTTTCAAAAAACCAATCTAATTATGAATAACGCTATTTTAAAATCTTCTGAATTATCATATGTAGATATCATACCTAGTTATCCCAAGTGTATATTACTTAAAGAACTTATGGGTGGGGATAATATTAAAGAAAAAATTGAGCTCATTAAGAGGAATATGCATGTATCATTACTGAAGGAGTTTCCATTAGATATAAGGCAATATAATATGTTGTCTAAAATATTTGATAATTCAATATTCCCTCTTAGATATAAAATACTCGGTAAAGAAGATCTGAAGTTGCTATTGGAGATTGTTCTTGAGGGTAAAATTAATAAGGTATTTCCTTGTTAACCTTTCTCGCCTTTTAATAACATTATTGCTTCAGCAATGTCTCCATTAGTCATTAATAATGCATTTTTAGCGGTTTCTTCGTCTACCCCCGTTTGCTGCATAACAATTAAAACATCTTCTTTTTCAACCTTAACTTCTTCTTCGTGTTTTTCTTGACCTACTATTTGATATACTGTTTGTCCGCTCACCTTCATTTTTGTAACTATTGGGTCTTCGATAATGAGTTTCTCCCCTGAAATCATTTCAATAATCACTCTCTCCACATTCTTGACTTCTTCTACATTAATTTGAGCTCTCTTAAGCAATCTACGTATATCTCTTGAACTTAACTTTTTCATCATATTAAAACCATAATACTATAGTAAATAACAGTCATATTAATACTTAATTCTAGTCCCTCAATAAAGAGGATACTTTTCTGGGGGCTAGAGATTTTGTTTGTTAATTAACTATTTTTTAATTAGCTGATAGCTGATTTACTATTATTGAGGATAGATTGAATGGTACATGTGAACTATGTGGAAATAAAGGAGTAAACTTAGCTGTCGTTTTATTTAAAGGTAGAAGAATTTATGCTTGTGAAAAATGTATTGAAAGATATAATCTAATAAGGATTTCTAAACTCTCTAATGCTTTAACCTCCAAAAGTACTAGTAAAGCTATAGCATCTCACCAAACATTTCAAGCAATTAAAGCTTTTAAATTTCCTCATAAATCCTCTCATAAAGCTGGATTAATTCAAACTGACGAATACGTCTTAACCAACAATTTTGGAGCTAAAATTAAAGGTGCTAGAGAATCCTTAGGGTTAACACAGGAAGACCTCGCTAAGAGACTTAAAATTAAGGTTTCCCTAATTAAAAAAATTGAAACTGAAAAGTGGAGTCCACCTATAGAACTAGCTAAAAAAATTGAAAGAGAACTAAATATCTCCATTATTGAAAAGGAACCTGAGGAAGTATCGTATCCTAAGGAATTTTTAAAAAAGAGTAAAGATCAACTTAGACTAGGAGATTATTTATAAGTCAACAGGTGATGTCCCCTTTATGCTTAGAGCGATCGCTATAGTTACTGGAAAAAGCGATTATAACGAATTTAAAGTATTAGCAGGGGAAGCGGGCTATAAAATAGTAGATACTGTTAAAGTCAGAAATTTAAAGGAAGCTGGGTTAAGTCACGTAAAGATAGAAGAGTTAAAAGAAAAAATTATTAAGAATAGAGCTTCAGAGATAATCTGTGATACAGACCTGAAACCCAAACAGATTTATAATATTGCTAAAGAAGTAAAGATCGCACCTAAAACAAGAATAGAAATTATACTTGAAATATTTAAGAAGCACTCTCCCTCAAAGGAGGCTGACCTACAAATTAAATTGGCAAGTCTACATTATGAATTAGCTAGAGCTAGGGAAAAAGTAAGACTAGCTAAAATAGGGGAACAGCCCGGTTTTTATGGTCTTGGTTCATATGAGGTAGACGTATACTACAATGAAATTAAGAGAAGAATACAGAGTATTAAAAGAAAGCTTGAAATAATTCGTACTAAAAGAGACCTACATAGAAAAATGCGTAAAAAATTAAATTATAAGACGATAGCAATAGCTGGATATACTTGCTCCGGTAAATCATCACTATTTAACGCGTTAACCGGATTGTCAGTTAATGTGGGTCCAGAACCATTTACGACTTTGTCAACCAAATTTCATACATTAAGAATAGGCCCTTGGAATTGCTACATAATTGATACTATAGGCTTTATCAGAGATTTGCCCCCATTTATGATTAATGCCTTTTATTCCACATTAGAAGAGATTTCTTTTGCAGACTTAATACTACTAGTAATTGATGTAAGCGAAGCCATTCAGGATATTTTAAGTAAACTTAAAACATCCTTAGAAATTATACATCAAATTGGTGGTGCTGATGCTGCAATAATTATTGTCGCAAATAAGATCGACCTATTGTCTAAAAGTAAGCTTAATGAGGTAATTAAAGAGCTAGCAAAGTATGATTACCCAGTAGTACCAGTCTCCGCATTATATAGAAAAAATATTGATAAGTTAGTTGAAGTGATTACCAGAAAGTTAGGTAGGATATTAAAAGTTAGTATAACCGTACCCTACTACTCACTAAAAAACTATGATTATCAATATACCGATGTGATTTTAAATTTGAAGAAGTTTGGTGTTGTAAATCAAGTTTCATATAATGATAACTTCGTTATGATGAGTGGCTTAATTCCATTTGAATTTTTAAAATCAATCAGGAGATTAGTAAAAAGGTTTGGAGGGCATTTAAAAATTGAAGGAAGCATGGGTCCTTAGACTATCACATAGGAAGAAGCGGGATATTCGGGTTACTACTCATGTAGCTCTAGTGGCTAGGGCTTTTGGAGCGTCTGGAATGTATTATAGTGGCGATTATGATGCCTCTCTAGAACAATCTATTAAGAAAGTTACTATGATGTGGGGTGGGAATTTCCAATTACTATATGTTAAAGATCCAGTCAAACTTGTAAGATCATGGCTAGATAAGGGATCCGTTATACACTTAACAATGTATGGAATTAATATTTCAAAAATGGAGAATGAAATAGAAAATTTAAGGGAACCTATACTAATAATCGTCGGATCAAGCAAGGTTCCTAAAATCTTTTATCAACTAGCTACATTTAACATAGCTATTGGTCATCAACCTCATTCTGAAGTTGCCGCGCTAGCTATATTTCTAGACAGACTTTATAAAGGTAATGAATTATCATTGAGGTTTGATGATGCTAAAATTGAAGTTATACCTATGGCGAGAGGGAAGAGAATCGTGAAAAAGAATATTTATTAACCATTAGTAACTTTAAAGTTGTAGTGTTAAGTAGAAAGTGGAGGCTAAAAATTGACTGACGATATAGATATTCAAATTCTAGCGGAACTAGCTGAGATTTTTACAGGGAAGACAGGTAAGCAGATAGTATATTCAATAGCCGAGAAAAAACTCGTTGGCGATGATAAATTATCTAGTATCTTGGGAATGAATGAAAACGAAGTTCGTAGGATTCTTTGGAAATTATCTGATCATACAATAGTGACGACAAGAAAGGAAGTTGATAGTGAATCCGGGTGGATAAGCTATTACTGGTACTTACCTACTAGCCAAGCTAAGGGATTGTTATATAATATAATTAACGACTTAACCCAGAAACTCGAAAAAAGGCTTGAATATGAACGTAATAATGTTTTTTATTGGTGTGGTGGTAAAAATTGTCCGAGATATACATTTGATGAATCTACAGAATTTTTATTTAAATGTCCAATTTGTGGAAAACCTTTAAAACCATTTGACAATTCAGAACTAATTGCTGCATTAACATGGATAACGGGGAAGCTTAAAAAAGCATCTTCATTACTACTTGAGGGAAAATCTTAACTTCCTTATATATCGACTTTAGATTTATATCATAGTACTACAATTAAGATATGAATAATGGTTTATATTGTAAATGAAGTAGGGAGGACACTGTAATGCCTCATTGGGAATATAGCTATAAGATTCCGGAGGAGAAAGAAGATATAACTGTTAAGGCTAGTTTAAGAGAAGTTTCTATATCTCCTAAACATGCCGTTGAGTTAGCTAGAGAGATAAAAGGCATGACACTGGAAAAAGCTCGCAGATATCTAGAGGAGGTAATTTCACTTAAACGTCCTGTTTCATTTAAGAGATATAATAAAAAGGTTCCGCATAGAAGGGGTTTAAGAGGCTGGCCTAGTGGTAGATACCCTGTAAAAGCTGCCAAGTTCTTTTTGAAACTCCTTGATAATTTAGAGAACAATGCTGAAAATAAGGGTTTAGATACGTCAAGATTGAAAATAGTTCACTGCGCGGCGTATAGGGGGCGAAAGATACGCAAGTATATTCCTAGAGCTTTCGGTAGGGCGACGCCATTCTTCGATACACTTGTTCATGTAGAAATTGTGGCTGAGGAGGTCTGAAAACGTGGTTGAGGATAGATCAAAAATACGTTATTTCATTGAAAAAGAGAAGAAGAAAGCCCTGCTAGATGAATGGTTAAGTCAGGTATTGAAAAATGCTGGTTATGCGGGCATGGACCTAATCACTTCTCCCAAAGGCGTAATGGGTACCAGAATAACTATAAGAGCGCTTAGACCTGGCTTAGTCATTGGTAGAAGGGGTACTAGAATTAAGGAGTTGGCCAAAGAAATAGAGGAAAAATTTGGTTATCCTAATCCGACTATCTCTGTAGCTGAAATTGAGGTGCCTGAGTTTGAGCCTAGAATAATGGCATGGCAGATTGAAAGACTAATTTCTAGAGGGTATCGATATAGAAGGGTGGCTTTCTGGATTCTAAGGTCAATAATGGAGGCTGGAGCAGCGGGAGCAGAAATTGTTATAAGTGGAAAATTAAGAAGTGTAAGGTCAGCATATGAAAAATTTACTAGTGGGGTCGTACTAAAAAGTGGAGAATTAGCTGAGAGATTAGTTAAAAAAGCGAAGACGGCAATTTTAACAAAATATGGAATAATAGGTGTAAAGGTAAGTATAATGCCTATAAGCCTACAGGAATATCTTGAGAAGGAAAAACAAAAGGAGGAGGAGGAGGGTGGGGAGGAAGAAAGTAGATGAATTAAGGGAAAAGTCGACTGAGGAACTAATTAAAATGTTAAATAGTTTATATGAGGAGTATATGAAATATAAAAGAATAATTAGGTCAGGAGGTGCTCCTGAAAAGCCCGGTAAAATTAAAGTTATTAGGAAAACGATAGCCAGAATTCATACCATATTAGGTGAAAGAGGTATAAAATTATGAGAAGAAACGTAGTATCTCTTAATATAATTGGAAGAAAGGTGGAAGTATTAAATTCTAATAATCCATATTTAATCGGCTTAAAGGGCCGGGTTATCGATGAAACTAGGAATATGATTTACATAGAAACTGAAGGTGGCTTAAAGAAAGTACCTAAAAGTGTCTGCTTATTTAGGTTTTTCTTAGATAATAATTCATATTTTGATGTTGATGGGAAAAGATTAATAGGTACTATTGATAGGAGGATTAAAAGATGAGTGCAAGGAGAATTAAAACTAGAGATATAGGTTTGGGCTTTCCTCCGCCAAAAAAAGTATGTAATGATAAAAATTGTCCGTACCATGGTAATATACGTGTTAGAGGAATACTATTAGAGGGGGTAATAGTATCTAAAAAGATGGATAAAACAGGAGTATTACTACGAGAATACCTGTATTATGATAAAAAGTATAAGAGATACGAACGAAGAAGGTCTAAAATCAGCGTCCACATCCCTCCATGTATTCCAGTAGAAGAAGGTGACGTAGTAGTTGTTGGGGAAACACGACCAATTAGTAAGACAGTATCGTTTGTAGTCGTATATAATAAGTCTAAGGGAGGTGAATAAAAATTTGTCATATGCTAGACGTGAAATATTAGCTAGGAAGCCTAGAATAACGAGAGCAATACCGGTTGGCGCCATAGTTAATTGTGCAGATAATACAGGGGCAAAGAAATTAAAAGTTATTCAGGTTGTTGGATATAAAGGCAGGTTAAGACGATTACCAGCGGCTAGCGTAGGTGACCATTTAAAGGTTACCGTGTATATTGGACCATTTAAGCTTAGAAAGCAAGTTTTAGATGCTGTATTAATAAGGCAGAAGTTTCCAATTAGAAGACGTGATGGAACGAGGGTAATGTTTGAGGATAATGCTGCTGTATTAATTACACCAGATGGACAGCCGATGGGTACCGAAATCAAAGGACCAGTAGCCATGGAGGTTTCTGAATTATGGCCAAGAGTAGCAAATATGGCTAGCTTAATAGTTTAAGGTGAGTAAAGAGATGAGCTCTAAAAAGCCAAGTAAGCAGAGGAAGAGATTTTTTAACGCACCTCTTCATAAAAGAGGTAAAATAATGAGTGTTCACTTATCACCTGAATTACGAGAGAAGTATAAGGTTAGATCATTACCGATACGTAAAGGCGATAGGGTGAGAATTATGCGTGGTGACGCAAAAGGTATGGAAGGAAAGGTGGTCAGAGTAGATAGGAAGAAGTACAGAGTTTATATTGAAGGAGTCACCAGAACAAATCAACGAGGAGAAGAGGTCTTAATACCTATTCATTATTCAAATCTAATGTTAATCGACCTTGACCTCTCAGATCCTTGGAGAAAGAGAAAGTTAGAGAGCATATTAGAATTAAAGGGTGAAAAATAGATGTGTAGTAAACATTTAAAGAGGATAGCAGCACCTGTTACATACAGAATACCTAGAAAGGTATATAAATTCGCTCCTAGAATAATTCCAGGTCCTCACGGATTAGAAGAAGCAGTACCAGTTGCGATTTTGCTGAGAGATATCTTAAATATCGCTAGAAATTTAAGAGAGGTGAAGTATATATTAAGAAAGGGCTATCTTAAAGTAGATGGTAAAAAAATTAAAGACTATAGATTTCCAGTAGGACTAATGGATGTAATCGAACTAGTTCCTACACGTGAATACTTTAGAATTCTCCCTAGTAAGCGGTATTTCATTGATCTCGTTAAAATTTCAGCCGATGAAGCCAATATAAAATTGTGTCAAATAAAGAGAAAGGTCATGGTTAAAGGTGGTATCCTTCAAATGACCGGACATGATGGTAGAAACTTCCTATTTTCCCAAGATGACGAACGCTCCGCATTAAAGCCTGGAGATGTAATAGTATATGATTTAAATCAGAAGTCTGTAATTAAATATATCCGCTTTAAGAAAGGTAATATTGCTATAGTAACTCGAGGTGCTAAAATGGGTTATATAGGGACAATAGAGGATGTAATTAAACCCCATCCGCTGAGACCTAGAATGGCCAGAATAATAGTTAATGGAGATGTTCTTGAGACATTATTTGAATATGTTTTTCCGATTGGAGAGGATAAACCAATAATAAAATTGCATGAGTAGGTGATTAGATGACAGAAGCGCCTCAGGTTGTGGAGAAAAATTTAATGGAGCAAGTTAAGATAGATAAAGTGATAGTTCATATTTGTGTTGGAGGTAATTGGGAGCGATTACAAAAAGCAGTTAGACTTTTAGAGCAGTTAACTGGACAGAAGCCGGTTATAAGAAAAGCAAAGAAAACGATTAAAGCATTTGGTATAAGTAGAAAGCAACCTATATCTGCCATGGTTACTCTTAGAAAAGAGAGAGCTATAAATTTCTTAAGGAAGGCGTTAGAAGCTATCGACAATAAGATAAAAGCATCTTCATTCGATGAACATGGAAATTTCGCATTTGGAATTAAGGAACACCTCGCGATTCCTGGTGTTAAATATGATCCGGAGATAGGTATTTTTGGAATGGATATCATAGTATCTTTATGTAAGCCGGGAGTAAGAGTTAAATATAGGAGGTATAATCGAACAAAAGTGGGGAAAAGGGGACGTGTTACAAAGGAGGAAGCAATTAACTTTATTAAAGAAATGTTTAATGTAGAGGTGGTTTAATGGCGAAACCACAACCGAAAGTTCGTAAATATGGTAAGGGAAGTAGGAAATGCATTAGATGTGGGACTCACGTTGCAGTTATACAAGCTCATGGTATAATGTTATGTAGGAGATGCTTTAGGGAACTAGCCCCTCAGTTAGGTTTTAAGAAATACAATTGAGGGAGAGTAATATGGTGCAATTGGAAGTAATATCAAATATGTTATCTGCGATAAAGAATGCTGAGATGGTAAGGAAAAAGGAGGTAATAGTATGGCCTGCATCTAAATTGGCAGGGGAAGTATTAAGATTGATGCAGAGAGAGGGTTACGTCGGTGAGATAGAGTATATAGAGGATGGTAGAACTGGAAAGTATAGAGTACAACTTCTCGGCCGTATTAATAATTGTGGAGCGATAAGACCTCGTTTTCCAGTTAAGAAAAACGAAATTTTAGAATATGCTAAGCAATATTTACCATCTCGTGATTTAGGTATTCTCATAATATCAACTAGTAAGGGCTTAAAGACTCATCATGAATGTTTACGTGAAGGGATAGGTGGTGTTTTAATCGCTTATGTGTACTAGGTGAGCGACTATGGCTGCTAAAAGGGAGCATTGGGGTACTGTAAATATCCCGGATGGAGTTAAGGTTAGCTTAAAGGAAAATAATGTTTTAAGTGTTAAGGGGCCCCTTGGAGAGGTTACAAAGGATTTTTCTAAAGTGCCAGTTGACTTCTTCATAGAGGATAACATAGTAAAATATAGAATTTATCTAAGGGGTAAGAGAGGATATGCATTAGTAAATACGATTAAGAGTAAGTTGAATAACTTATTTATAGGAGTAACTAAAGGCTTTACATATAAAATGAAGGTATTCTACGTACATTTCCCTATGTCTGTTGAGGTCTCTGGTGATGAAGTATTGATAAAAAATTTTGTTGGTGAACGAGGCATTAGAAGGGCAAAGATATTACCCGGGGTAAATGTTAAAGTGGTAAAAAGAGGTTCGGATATAGAGTTAATAATCACGGGATTAGATAAAGAGGCTGTCGGACAAACTGCTGCTAATATACACTTAGCATGTAAAATTAAGAATAAGGACCCAAGGGTCTTTCTAGATGGAATATATCTATATTATAAGGGGGTTGGTATAGAAAGTGCCTAAAAAACCAGTTTTATCTGAGGAAGAGCGTAGATTGCTTGAAATTAGAAGGATTAAGAAGAGTAAGGAGCCCGATTTTATAAGGCAGGAGAGTTGGAGATATGTAAGAGTTAAACCAAATTGGAGGAGGCCTAGAGGTATAGATAGTAAGATGAGATTAAAAAAGAAAGGTTATCCGAAATCTCCGAATATCGGATATAGAGGGCCAAAATTAGTAAGAGGGCTGCATCCTTCAGGATTTAGAGAAATCATCGTACATAATGTTAAAGAATTAGAAGGTATAGATCCAAATAGGTATGCGATTAGAATAGCATCCTCAGTTGGAAGGAAAAAAAGGCTGAAAATTATCGAAAGAGCGGATCAACTGGGCATTAGAGTACTTAATAGGTGATCTTAGTTATGGTAAATATAGCTAATAAAAGAAGGTTAATAGCTAGAGTATTAGATGTTGGTGTAGATAGAGTATGGATCAACCCCGAACATTTAGATGAAATAATGGAAATAGATACTAGAGAGGATGTAAAAATCCTACTTAGAAAGGGTATTATAAAGATAAAGCCAATTAAAGGACAAACTATTCGTGAAAAGCGTAAAAGACGTGGTCCTGGAAGTAGGAAGGGAAAGAAAACAGCTAGATTATCAAAGAAGGAGCGATGGATGATGAGAGTAAGAGCTCAAAGAAAACTCCTTAGAAAACTTAGAGAGAAGGGAATAATTACACCTAAGCAATATAGAAAACTATATATGTTAGTTAAGGGAGGAATGTTTAGAAGTAAGGCACACTTACGTGAGTATATTAAGCATAGCGTATTAGGTGAGTAGCTTGGGTAAAGCTGGACCAAGATATATAGTTCCCTTTAGGAGAAGAAGAGAAGGTAGGACGGATTATCGCCTTAGGAAGAAGTTGTTACTAGCTAATAAGCCTTTATTTACCGTTCGGAGATCAAATAGATATGTTTATGTCGCTGTAAATATACCGGAGATAGGAGGGGATAGAACAGTTGTTATGGTCTCATCAAAGATATTAGCCGAAAAATATGGTTGGGTCAGTTTAAAAAATACTCCCGCCGCATATTTAACTGGGCTAATTGCGGGTATAAAGGCAGTTAAGAAGGGAGTTAAAGAGGCAATTATTAATTTAGGAAGAGCTTGGACTAAAAACGCATCCATTCCGTTTGCAGCGGCTATGGGCGCTATTGACGCTGGAATGAATATACCGATTGGTGAAAAAGCGTTAGTTGATGAAAGTAGGATAAGAGGAGAGCATATAGCTAACTACGCTAAATTTTTAAAAGAGAATTCTCCTGAATTATATAAAAGGAGGTTTTCCAGGTATATTAAGGCTGGCTTTAAAATAGAGGAATATCCTAAGATATTTGAGGAGACAAAAATGAAGATATTAGGTGAGGAGTGGTAATGGGAACTAAAGTAGAGCCGCCAGGTGAGGATTGGGTACCAAAAACTAGATTAGGAAGAATGGTGTTAGAACGTAAAATAAATTCGATGGAGGAGATTATCCAAAATAATTTTGTAATTAAAGAGCCAGAAATCGTTTCGTTATTACTTCCTAATTTAGAATATGAAGTTATAGAAATACGACTGGTACAGAAGCAAACCGATTCTGGGGAGCGATCTAAGTTTAGGAGTGTAGTCGCCGTTGGTAATAGAGATGGATGGATAGGTGTAGGTGTTGGTAAGGCGAGACAAGTTCATCAATCGATTCAGAAGGCACTTAATAAAGCATTACTTAATGTCGTTCCTGTGAGAAGAGGATGTGGAAGTTGGGAATGTGGATGTGGAGGAAATCACTCAATTTTAACAGCTTCTACGGGAAAATGGGGAAGTGTTAGAGTGATATTAAAACCCGCTCCACGTGGTCTCGGTATAGTTGCGGGGGATACTGCTAAAATAGTTTTAAGTTTAGCTGGTATTAAGGACGTATGGGCAATAGCATTTGGCGAGACTAGAACCCCCCTCTCGTTTGCAATGGCTACATACGACGCATTAAGAAATACATACAAGATAATTACTAAGGAGTTCTGGTGATGTTATGGGTAGCTTTATAGTTTTACGCATTAGAGGTAGAGTTGATGTGAGAAAAGATATTAGTGAAACCCTAAGGCGACTTAATTTACATAAGAAATTTCATGCTACTATAGTACCAGATACTCCTGACTACCGGGGAATGTTATTTAAAGTTAAAGACTATGTAGCATATGGTCCTGCAGACTCAAAAACGGTTAAGGAGCTAATTTTAAAGAGGGGAAGATTAATAGGCAATAAACCGATTACTGAAGGATACATTAAGAGTAAATTAAAGTTGAGTTTAGAACAATTAGTAGATAAAATAGTTAATGGTGAAATTAAATTAAAGGATATAAAAGGGATGAAACCAGTATTCAGATTAAATCCTCCACGTGGAGGATTTAAAAGAAGCACGAAAAAGCATTATACTGCTGGTGGGGAATTAGGTTATAGGGAGGATATTTCGTCTCTAATACTAAGGATGATATAATAGTGTGATAATGTAATATAATGATAGCATATATAGTGATGTAAAGATGCCACATAGAAAAAGAAAAACTAGGAAGCTAAGAGGAAGTAGAACAATGGGTTGGGGAAGAGTAGGGCAGCATAGAAAATCTGGCTCAAGAGGCGGATTTGGTAAGGCAGGATTACATAAACATAAATGGTTCTATACTCTTAAATATGAACCTGATCACTTTGGTAAGCATGGTTTTAAGAGTCGTTTTCCACGTAAGAAAGCTATTAATATAAGCCAATTAGTAGAGTTAGTAGATAAATATGGTCTTACAATCAATCTTGATGATTTAGGATATGATAAGTTATTAGCTAAGGGTGTAATTGATAAGGCCATAAAAGTATATGTTAAAGAAGCATCTGAATCTGCTATAAGGAAGATTAAAGAAGCTGGAGGGGAGGTAATTCTCCTCAGCGAGAAGTGACCTTAGTTATGTCAGTTAAGGAGGCATTTAAAAAAATATCGTCATTCTTACCAGAAGTAGCGCCGCCAAAAAGAAAATTAGCTTTAAGAAGAAGGCTTATCTGGACGGGAATAGTAGTGATCATATACTTAATTATGGGTGAAATACCTCTCTATGGCGTTACATATGGTGGCGCTGATCCATTCGGATTTGCTAGAATAATATTTGCTTCAAGACGTGGAACTCTGCTTGAGCTTGGAATAGGGCCGATAGTTACTGCTGGATTAATAATGCAATTACTAGCTGGGGCTGAAATAATTAAATTCGATTTTACGGACCCAGAAGAAAGAGCAATATTTACGGCCGCTACAAAGTTACTAACAATTATAGTGACAATTGTCGAATCTATGGCTTTCGTTTATGCTGGATTAATAAGATTTAAGCAAACCACACCTCCATTATCAGTCATATCTGTTGCTTTCTTACAATTAGTCATTGCTACTTTAATACTAATGTTACTTGATGAGATGGTTCAAAAGGGCTGGGGTATTGGAAGTGGTATTAGTTTATTTATTGCTGTGGGTGTTAGTCAAACTATTTTCTGGGACATATTTAGCCCTATATCCGTTGGTGGAGAACCATATGGCATTATCCCATATGTAATATATTTAGTGGCATCTGGAGATAATATAGGTAAGGCTTTTATTAGGCATGCTAACTACCCCAGTATTTTAGCATTAATAGCGACGATAATAGTAACTATTCTAATACTATATGCTGAAGGAATAAGAATAGAGTTGCCGATTTCTTACGCTAGATATAGAGGTATAAGGAGTAGATATCCTGTTAAACTACTATATGTGTCAAATATTCCTGTAATTTTAACATCAACATTAATGACCGATATATACATGATTAGTCAAATTATTTGGTCACGGTTTAACACAGATAATAATAACCTATTATTGAATCTAATCGGTATGTTTGAATATCAGAATCAGAGCATTAGAGTTGTCGGTGGATTAGCTTATTATATTACTCCTCCATCCGATATATTTGCTGCAGCACAAGAACCATTAAGAGCTATTGCGTTCTTAATATTTATGATATTATTTAGTATACTATTCGCTGTTTTATGGGTAGAGGTTGGTGGGTTGTCCGCTGAAAGAGTTTCCCAGCAACTAATCGATGCTGGTATGCAAATACCAGGTTTTAGAAGAAGAGCGTACTCAATAACCATCTTACTAGGTAGATATATTCCTGTCGTTACAATTATAGGCGGGTTTTTTGTCGGATTAATAGCTGGAGCAGCGCAACTAGTTGGAGTATTCGGAAGTGGTATGGGAATCTTATTAACTGTTGATATCTTGATGAATTACTACCAATTACTAATGAGAGAGCAAATTGAAGAGCTTTATCCTGCCTTATCAAGAATACTAAAGGTTTAATCTTCTTAAATTATTTTAATACTACTTATATTTAGAATAAGAATAATTCTGATAAGAGAACTACAATAGAAACTTTATTAATATTTTAATGTTAAGATACATCAGTTTTATGGTGCCATAGCTGATGATTAACCTACATGAACCAATAGTAGCGATTATTGTAATATCACTCACTGCTTTCTTAATGAACATAATATCAGGCTTGCTAACTAAGTACTTAGTTTATACCCCAGATTTTATTCAGAAGAAAAAAGAAATAGAGAGATTAAAGGCGGAATACGAAGTGCTTAAGAGAAGTGGTGATAAGAAGAAGCTTAAAAAATATGAGAAGAAATTGCAGTTAATTAAGAAGATGGAGGCTGAATTAAGTCTAAAGTCTTTTAGACCGATTATAATTACAATGGTAGTCTTCTTCTTAATATATATGTGGCTGAGAACATTATATGAGGGTATGGGTGAATTTATACTGCTACCGTTCCCTCTTCCTATAATTGGGATAACTAGTAATTTCTTTTGGTGGTACTTCATCTCTTCCTTAGCATTTAATTCAGTAACTAGACCTTTATTCCAACCTCCTAGTTAAAGTGACCTCATATGAAGACGAAAAAGCAGATTATAATCACAGTTTCTGGATTACACGGAGTTGGCAAATCTGTTTATGCAAAGGAAATAGCTAAGAGGTACAGTTTAAAATATATTTCATCAGGAATGATATTTAGACAGTATGCCAAGAAGCTTGGACTATCGATTTCGCAACTAACAGATCTAGCCAACAGAGATTTTAGCATAGATAAGTATATTGATGATCTAGTAGTTAAGGAAGCTAGTAAAGGTAATGTCGTCGCTGACGGACTATTAACTGGATGGATGCTTAGAGATAAGGCTAATATAAAATTTTGGTTTAAAGCGAAGGATTTAATTCGCTACAAGAGAATAGCGGATAGAGACGGTATTCCTATTGATGTAGCTATAAAAGAGACGAAGCATAGGGAAAAAATCGAAAGAATAAGATTTAAAAAATACTATGGAATAGACATAACAGATCTCTCAATTTACGATTATGTAATAGATACAAGCTATTTATCAATCGACGACGTACTATCGATTTTATTTAAAATAATAGATTGCTACTTAATTACGGCATAAGAAATTAAGGAGATCATGTATTTTAAAAATTACTAAGC
>Ga0180302_10000489_pt1 | contig 17434 bp, 20 predicted proteins | sample GuaBasSediGuay17_FD_121794 | JGI IMG/M metagenome (GOLD analysis project Ga0180302, IMG submission 121794) | Subseafloor sediment microbial communities from Guaymas Basin, Gulf of California, Mexico - Guay17, Core 4571-4, 12-15 cm | ecosystem: Environmental > Aquatic > Marine > Hydrothermal... | reverse complement strand
TTCCAATGGAAACAGAGGGGTGCTGTTCATTAACGTGTTAAAGTCTGTTCTAGATAACTTAAGCATATGTTTTAAAAGAACGTCAGCTAATTAATTCCAATAGGTTAACCTGTTAAAAAGACCCCTCATTTCCACTGGAAAACTATCTTCCCAGGAGGAATTTTTTCACACATTGTGAACTTTGTGAAAGGAGATTTTCCAAAGGAAGTTCGCTGAAAATAACTCAGCATACAAATAAAGTAAAGTAAATTGTTAATTAACATGTGAAAAAGCTTTAAAGAAATAAAAAATAAAAATACTAATCGGTTATCTTGAAAATGTAGGATAATTGCGGGGGTGCCCGAGAGGACAAAGGGGCCAGTTACCATGTAGGCTAAACTGAGGCTCTGGTGGCGCAGGCCTTCGCGGGTTCGAATCCCGCCCCCCGCACCATTTTTCTTCAATTCTTTGAGAAGGCGGTGTCTTCCTGCGTTACGTGATATCTAAAATTTTGCGGGAAATTTTCAAGAGAGATATATTCTTATTCCTTGTCATGAATGATAATGTAAAGTTATAACAATTGTAGGGAGAATGATTATATGTGTCTAATAACTGTTCCAAAGGAAGTAGTGATTCGTGCTGTATCAGCAGAAGGATCTACGGAGTCAAATGCATTTGATAACTGTTTAGTTAAAGCAGGATTTCCTCATATTTCGCTTGTTAAAGTAACGAGTATTCTTCCCCGAGAGGTTAAATTGACAGAGAAAATTCCAGAAATCCCTTTTGGGGCCAACGTACCCGCTATCTACGATTTTAAAACATCCTGTTCCCCAGGAAAAAGACTGGCTGGTGCTTTAGCGATAGGATGGACGGATAGAGGGCCAACACTTGTAGCTGAGTTTGCAAGTGAAGATATGACTAAGGAAGAGGCAGAGAGGGGGGCCATGTTACGATTATTAGGAATGGCTGAAGTGCGTGAATTAACTATCACGAGGAAAATGGTTTTCTCGACAGAGCACGTGGTTAGGAAATGTGGTTGTGTTTTAGTTATGGCTGTTCAAGTTGCGTGAACATTTGTTTTTTCATAAATACTTAGTGTTAAGCTAATGTGAACTAAATTATAAAATATTGCATAGGTTAAAATCCCGAAGTCTGCTTTATTATTTTATGAATTAGTAAATTCGCATTATGGTGTTCGCGTTGAGAACAGTTGATCTTAAAGTCATTGCAGAAGGAAGAGTTAAGAGACTTATGGCGATCAAGGAGATGAATATCATTGCAGAGTGTGTAGATGGTAGAGTAGTTGTTTGGGATCCTAAATTAGGCTCTCAGCTTTTCACTGCAGGTTTTTTCGGTAAACCTGTTGGAATAAGAAAACCGAAAGGGACGTTTTTTGAAGAGCCATTGGAGCTATCTCTCTATGAGGCATTATATCTTGCCGAGAAGGGCGTTATAAAGATCCGAGATGCAAGTGGGCAGATATTATCAGTTGATGATTTAAGAAGAATCGGAAATAAGACATATCAGGATTTTGATGCAAAATACAAAGTTTATAAGGATCTCAGAGATAGAGGGTATATCGTTAGGCCTGGTATGAAATTTGGAAGTGATTTCTCAGTATATCGTTATGGTCCTGGTATTGATCATGCACCTTTTCTCGTAACTGTTTATTCGAAGGATACAAGGTTATTAGGAATAGACTTTGTTAGAGCAGGAAGGCTTGCTAATTCAGTTAGAAAGAAATGGGTTATTGCAACAATATTAGAAGGTGGAACTATAAGATACTTCGTTTTTAGCTGGTTTAGGCTTTAATTTTCCCATAAAGAGTTTTCCAAGTAGCATTCTCTATATGAACCGTATACCATCCACCTAAAGCAATATCACTGCTTTTAGGTATAGCCACAATTCTATAATTCCGAGTTCTACCTAAGAATCCATCTCCTTTTGTTTCTAAGAATAACACTTCCATATCTCGGCTAACATATCTCAAGTTTCTCTTAAGACTCATCTTACGAATTAACTCAAATAATTCTCTTGTCCTTTGTTTCGAAATTTTACTATGCACCTTAGGATATATCTTTGCTGCAGGTACCCCTGGCCGGTCTCCATATCTTGAAAGATTTACTATATCAGGTTTAACGCGCTTTAGTAACTCGATAGTTGCTTGATGATCGCTGTCTGTTTCGGTAGGGAAACTGGAAATAATATCGGTAGCTATTGTTGTTTCCTCTCCAAGATGCGATCTAATCGTTCTAACTAAGTCTTCGAAATCCTCGGGGCTATATTTCCGATTCATTAGTTTTAATATCCTGTCTGATCCTGATTGCACAGGAATATGGAAATAACGGTAGATTCTTTCTTCTTTTTTGACAACATCCAAGACATCATCTATGATCTTAATCAAGGTATCTGGACTGGCCATACCTATCCTGATCATGAAGTCTCCAGGAATTTGGGAGATTTCCTCTAGTAAATCAGCTAAAGTATATCCTAAATCCCATCCATAGGGCCCAGTATCCTGTGCAGATAATCTAATCTCTTTAACACCCATGTTAACTAATCTCTTTACTTCCTCAATTATTTTCTCTTTTGAATAGGATCTTAAATCTCTCCAGATCAGTTTATCAATGCAGTAGGTGCATCCTCCAAGACATCCTCTTGCAATGGGAACTACGCCGATATAAGGACTATCAAGCACACGAGGTCTTAATAGAATTTCGGGATACGTGGAAGGTTGGCCCACCAAAAATACTTTTTCTCCATTAACTATTGTTCGAATCAGTGCAGGAATTTGGAGCATATAGTGAATACCTATAACGTTAATATCAGGAAGCACTTTTCTAAGTCTTTGCCATGCAACTTCGGCCAAGCATCCCGATACTATTAGCTTTTTATCATCCCTGAGTAGGTTTCTTGCACGTGCGATCATTCTATCCTCGGTGGGTTTTTTTATTGCGCAAGCATTGAGTATAATAATATCTGCCTCATCGGGGGAGCTCACTATGCTGAAGTTATGTTCTTTGAGTAATCCTACTAGAACCTCTGAGTATACTTTATTTACAGCACAACCGCTAGTCTCTACATATATCCTTGGTTTCTCTGTCAATTTCATCACCTTGTAAATATTTTTCTAGGGTAATACCCAAGATAACACCTATTATTAATATATAGTGGAATAAAGATGTATCAAATAAAATGTAATACTAATAAATTCTGGGTAGGGTATGTTCCACCAGCTGAGTCCTTTTGGGGATAACAACGTAATAAACTAGGGTTTTCATCATGGATCTTCAAGCAAAACTATCTCAAAGACAAGTAAAAGACAGGATACGAGTGGTACAAGAGTCTCCTCCTAGCGATGCAGAAATATTTTCAATGTTAAGGCCATATGTAGTTGAGTGGTTTAAAAGAAATTTTGGGACATTTACCTTACCACAAAAATACACGATTCCTAGAATTAAGAATGGTCGGAATGTTTTAGTTTTTTCTCCCACAGGAACAGGAAAAACACTTGCTGCTTTTCTTTCAATCATAAATGACTTATTTGAGTTAGGCGAAAAAAACGAGCTTGAAAACAGAATTTATTGTGTTTATATTTCTCCTCTCAGAGCTCTATCTAATGATATTAGAAAGATTCTTTTAGTTCCGCTAGAGGGAATCAGGAGAGTTGATGACGAAATGGATATTTCTTTACCTGAGATAAGAGCTTTGGTGAGAACAGGAGATACTCCTCAATATCAGAAAAGCAAGATGCTTAAGAAGCCTCCTCATATACTGATCACAACTCCTGAATCCCTAGCCATAGTTCTTAATGCACCCAAATTTAGAGAACATCTTAGGAATGTAAGATGGGTCATTGTTGATGAAGTGCACGAACTAAGTAGTAATAAAAGAGGAGCTCATCTTTCACTAAGTCTAGAGCGCTTAGAAAACTTAAGTGGACCCTTCGTAAGAATAGGATTAAGTGCAACACAAGCACCTGTAGAAGAAATAGCAAAATGGTTAGTAGGTTATTCGGATGACGGATATCCCAGACAATGTGATATAATCAAGATTCCATCCATAAAAATGCTTGAATTAAAGGTTATTTGTCCAGCAAAAGATTTACGCAATAGGGAACTTGCTGGCGCAAAGATGTATGAATATTTGAAGAGATTCATTAAGCGGCATAGAACTACATTGATTTTCACAAACACTCGTTCTGGTGCGGAAAGAGTTGCACATAAAATAGGTGAGGTTTTCGGTAAGGAATTTCTAGAAAATCTAGGAACACATCATAGTTCTCTTGGCAGGGAGATTCGATTAGAAGTAGAAGATAAACTGAAACGTGGAGAATTAAAAGCAGTAGTAACGAGTACTAGCTTAGAGCTCGGTATCGATATCGGGTATATTGATCTAGTAGTGCAAATAGGATCTCCGAAAAGTGTTGCTAAAGGACTGCAAAGAATAGGTAGGGCAGGCCATGCGCTACATAAGGTATCTAAGGGGCGCTTTATAGCAATGGACGAGGACGATTTAGTAGAATTAACAGTACTAGTAAAATTTGCTGAAGAAGGAAAAATAGACAGGATAAGAATTCCTCGTAATCCACTCGATGTTCTTGCTCAACATTTAGTTGGTATGAGTATAGAGAAAAAGTGGAATGTTGAGGAGGCATATAGACTTGTAAAAAGATCTTATAATTTCCATAGTTTGGATTGGGAAGATTTTATTTCTACCTTGCGATATCTTGGAGGCCACTATGTAGATTTAGAATACAGGAGTGTTTATAGGAAATTATGGTTCGATGAGGAGGAAGGAGTATTTGGAAGAAAAAAGGCTGCAAGAATGATTTATTTCCTAAATCTGGGTACTATTCCCGAGGAAGCAGATTATGAAGTAATGCTTACAAAAGAAAGGAGATTGCGAAGAATAGGTAAACTTTCTGAACCATTCGTAGAAAGATTGGTTCCTGGAGATGTATTCGTATTAGGAGGTAAGAAATACAAAGTAGTGAAAATGAAGTCGAACTACGTTTTTGTTGTAGAGGCCGAGGAAGAGAAACCCACAGTCCCTTCATGGATTGGAGAAATGCTTCCAAGAAGTTGGGACCTCTCCATTGGTGTTGGTGAATTCAGAGAGAAATTAGAGAAAATTCTTCGAGAAAAGGGACGCGAAGCTGCATTATCCTGGCTAAAGAAGAATTTTTGTTTAGGGAGATACTGTGCAGAAAATCTTGTGAGATATTTCGAGGATCAAATAGAGATTATAGGTATAATTCCCAGCCATAGAAGAATACTTGTGGAAGAATATATTGATGAACTAGGAAGATGGAGTCTAATTTTCCACGCTCCATACGGGAGAAGAGTGAATGATGCTTTATCCCGGGCTTATGCATATAAGGCTTCTATAATGGCAGGAACAAACGTTGGAATAGGAATTACAGACGACGGATTTATGTTAATTTTCCCTAGAGGAGTGCGGATAGATCCAATGGAACTAGTTAAAAACTTGAAAAGCGATGAATTAAGAGAGATTCTTAAGGAGGCTATTAAAGGAACAGAGCTTTTTGCTAATAGATTCAGACATTGTGCTGTGAGAAGCTTTATGATTCTTAGGGCCTACAAAGGCCATGTAATTGCTGTAGAAAAAAGAAAATTGAGAGCAGAAAGACTATTGAAATATCTTGGAGATGATTTTCCCGTTATAAAAGAAACCTTTAGAGAAATTCTTGAAGATTATATGGATGTAGAGCATGCAGAGGAAGTATTAAGAGGTATTGAAGCAGGAAAAATTAGAGTTATTCACGCTAAGAAGGCAGATTTAACAATTGCATCGCCATTCGCTCATAACCTGATATTATCTGCGGAAGCTGATATTCTGACAATGAAGGATAGAGAAAGCTGGATACTTTCAATGTATGAACGACTTAAGAAATTAATGACAAGAACAAGAATAGCTAATACAACCTGATAATTCTAAAAAATAAATCTTAAATCACCTATGTTAGGCAGTTCGAGGAGGCCGGAAGAGAGGGACGCGATAGCTTTGAATGCATCAATATCTGCTTTTTGTAAAATCGGTGATAGAAAATCAGAAGGATAAGTTAAATTAACTTCTACTCCTGTGGCAATAGGGGATAGTGCAGGAAGAACAATTAACTGAATATTATTATATCCTGGGAATTTTCCTATCAGGAATACAGGAACTTTATCTCTTCCCCCAACATCATCCCTAAAAAGAACAGCGGGATGTTCGTGCGCCATTATAACATACTTAATAGATGACAAAGATAATGATTCAGGAATATCTTTATGTCCGTGGATGAATAGAAAATTCTCTTCTATATAGTAAGGATCCCTGAAATCTACGCCGAAGCGCTCAAGTACGCCTCTTATAAAATTATCGTGATTTCCTCTTACAAGAATAAAATGTAATTTAGTTCTCTTTATTTCCTCTAAAAGGGATAAAGTCTCCTTATGTTCTTGTCTAGTTCTTTGAGCGAACTCGTGTTTGAAATCTCCAACTATAATTAACTTTTTAGGGTTTAGAAATTTAATATGACGGAAAATTATTTCTCTTATCTCCTTGAACTGATAAGCAGGAAGAAAAACTCCCTTTAAAGCTAAAGCGTATTCAATACCCAAATGCAGATCAGCAACAACAAGAGTATCAAGTGAACGAATGTACATGGCTCTATTAGGAAGCAATACGATATCATCATCAATTACAAATTTACTCAGCATCATATACGCCTTGATAATCTAAAAAGAAGGTGTATGTGAAAAGGAGAATAAGAATTTTAAGTGCAAATGGTGCGCCGGGCGGGACTCGAACCCGCGCCACCGGCTTGGGAGGCCGGCATCCTACCTCTAGACTACCGGCGCATTTATCTTGCTTCCAAAAGTATTCATTATTTCTTCAAAATTATTTTTAATTTTGTTTTTCAAGTTAATGGTAGATAATCAATTTTAATAGTTTTTGCGATAGTTTGGGGGAAGGAATCGTAGTTTTTAATTTTCCATTAACAATACGTGAGCAATATGGTATCCATAACCTATGATCCTAGAAGCGATATTCTTTTCATAAGGTTTCGATTAAACAAAAGGCAAGCGGATATTGAGGAAGTTGACGACGGGATAATTCTATATGTGGATGAAGAGAGAAAAATAATTGGCCTTGAAATATGGGATGCAGTGAGTAGAGGTTTTCTATCTCAACTTCTTTTCGCACTGGGAGAGGCTCTTTTATTAATAAGTAAGGAAAGAGAGAATAAGAATAAAAATATCTAAATATCCCAGAAGTCATTCAGAAATGAGAGAAGTTAATATTAATAAAACTGCCAATGAACCACACAGGAAGTATATTCAGATTACCAGTTTTACCCTACATAGTAATATCTTCCTGAGAGTTTTTGTTCTCGATCAAGTCTGCTTCCCGGCTTGTTTATCCTTGGTCTTCCACTATGTCTGTCACGTCTAAATGTTACTCCTAGTTTTCTAAGAAATGTATTCATGCCTTCTAACATATTAAATGGCCCTTTTGCTATACCATGTTTTCCTGGTTCTCCATCAAACACCATTAATCTATCTGCGACATAGTCTACCACAATAATATCATGCTCTACTACGAGAATTGTTACGTTATTCGTTTCAGCTAAGGTCTTAATTGTTTTGGCCACCCAGAATCTGTCTTCAGCGGATATGTAAGCAGAGGGCTCATCCAGGAGATAGATATCTGCTTTTTTGGCTAATGCGTGTGCAATAGCTACCTTTTGGAGTTCTCCGCCGCTTAATTCATCAAGAGACATGTCCATAATTCTATGTAGCCCAAGAGGATTAGCTATGTAGGTTCTAAACCATTTATCAGTAATAATTCCCTTTCTGATTTTCTCTAGTTTTTCCCTTACAGTAAGCCATTCTTCATCTCCAACAAACTCGCTTAAGTACTGAGGTTTATAGGAGATTTCTATTTTCTCAGGAATCTCTAAGGTATAGTTCTCATCAGGTTCGATTATACCTGCAATCATCTTAATAAAGGTGGTTTTTCCTATTCCATTTGGTCCTATAATACCTATAACCTCCCCTTTTCTGAATTCTCCAGGTTCTACTTCAAGAACGAAATCCGAGAACGTCTTTTTTAGCTCTGGGTAATTGATCAATACTTCTTTTTCAATAGAAGTGTCGGTCGGTGCCCATACTTTAAATTTAATCGATACATCTCTGAATTTTATGTTTTCATCAGGAATATAGCCATCTAGAAATATGTTAATTCCCTCGCGCACGCTATGAGGTTTAGATACGATTCCATAAGCATTAGGTTCACCATAGTATATGCTTACAGTATCACTAATGTAATCTAAAATCGCTAAATCGTGTTCAGCAACTAAGACATATTTTCTATGCTTCTCAGCGAGCATTCTTATTACTTTAGCCATTCGCATTCTCTCTAACACATCAAGATACGAAGAAGGTTCATCAAAAAGGTAAACGTCAGCATCTTTTTCGATTGCTACAGCTATAGCTAATTTTTGTAACTCTCCACCGCTTAATTGCTTTATATCTCGATCCAAGAATGCGTGCATCTTTAAGTCATCAATGATACTATCCATAATATCTCTTTCATCAAATTTCTCCAAGACTTCTTTTACTGAACCTTTGATGTACCGAGGGATGGCGTCAACGTACTGAGGCTTATAAACAACTTTTAGTTCTCCATCAGCTAATTGCTTAAAGTAATTCTGTAAGAGAGTTCCTCGAAAATGCTGGATTATTTGATCCCAATCGGGAGGATTTTCATAGTTACCCAAATTAGGTCTCGTGAGACCTGATAAAATCTTCAAACTTGTAGATTTTCCAATAGCATTTTGACCCACTAAACCTACTACTTGGCCTTCCAAGGGTATTGGTAATCGGTAAAGAGAGAAAGCATTAGGTCCATATCGGTGTACGATCTCCTCCTCAATAGGCGCAGGTAAGTTAACAATAATTATAGCTCCAAAGGGGCAATGTTTAGCACATAATCCACAACCAATGCATAGGTCTTCATTAATTATAGGGTGTTTTGTCTCCTCATCTATCGTGAAAACTTCTGTTCCTGCTCGTTGTGGAGGACAGACATTCATACACGTGTATTTAGATTTATCCGGCCGGCATCTATCGTGATCGATTATTGCAATTCTCTTAGGTTTAGAGCTCATAGGGAACACGCTTTATTAATTTCTTACGAAGTTATTTTGCGTTAGATAATTCATAATTTCAAGAACAATGTCTTTAACTTCTTCCGTGCTAACAGCCATTACATATGCATTTTCTCCATCGGCGTAATAATAAGGGATTACTTGAACTATACGCATTTTAAACTTCTCGTACAACTTTATTGCTGGTGCATTACTAACACGAACTTCGAGGAAGATTTCTTCAACTTCCCGATTCATCATAGCTTTGAATCCCAATGCCAAGAGCCCACTTGCAATTCCCCGCCTCCTGTATTCATGCAATACTCCAACTGAGAAAACATGTCCTTTTTGGATAATTCTTTTTTCTGGTTTTAAAAATGGGTAACCTCTGTCGATCTTATTCATAATGTAACCAATAATTTTGTCCTCCTTGGAATCCACAGCTACATAAAAGAGATCAGGATAAGTTCTTAGCATTGATAGGAAAGTGTACCTAGAGTAGTTTTCTGGTAGAGTTTTTCTATTAACGAAGATAACCTGAGCTAGATCCTCATACTCGCATCTTCTGAAGTAAATGTTATCCAGATTGAACCGAAGATCTAAATTTTTAATTTGCAAAATGCTTTCACCTTTATTTGATGTACAATCAAATTTTTAGGCAAAAGGGGGTAAAAAGTTGACTATCACTCTCTACGAAATATTTCGTACACCAGTTCAAGTTAAAATCATAGAGGAATTACTAAAAAGACAAAATGAATACTTCACAATCAGCAGAATGGCAAAAATAATAGACGCATCACCAAGCGCAGTAGCATCTAGAGTAGACAGTTTAATAAAAATTGGAATAGTAAAAGTCATATCAGGAAGCGAAAAAGCAAAGATATTCACAATTAACAAGGAAAATCCTATTGTAAAAAATCTCATAAACTTCTACCTGAAACTCTCGATGGAGGATCCATAATAAATGAATGTTTTTTCCTTGCACTAGTGGTAACTAAATTTCTCGTTATAGAGAGAATATCTAATAGATGTGAGTATACTACAGCTAATGCAATGCTTAGTAACATATCACATATTTCACATAATATCACAATATTAAATTATACTTGTTCAAACATATTTTAGGTCTAGAAAATGATGTCTACTCATATTAGAGACCTAATATTTTAATTTTGCATATTGAAAGTGATAAGATATCAAGTTACAAAGACGTATTTTAGAGAGATTCGTGTGAAGGGGTTTTTCATGTACGAAGACATCGTCAAAGAGGTTTATGAAATAGTGCATCCCAAGAGAAAGCTTTTTACCGCAGGTCCTGTAGCTTGTTTTCCCGAAGTTCTTGAAATCATGAAAGTTCAAATGTTCAGTCATAGAGCGGAGGAATACAAAATTATTCACAGAGATACGATTAAGCGTTTGAAATCTTTCTTAGAAGCCGAGAAAGGCGTAGTTCTACTATTTCCAAGTTCTGGGACAGGTATTATGGAGGCCTCAATTAGAAACGCTGTTTCTCCAAAAGGAAAGGTTCTTGTTGCTATTACTGGTGCTTTTGGAGAACGCTACGCAGAGGTTGTTAGGGAAAACGGTAGAAAAGCTATAGAACTTCGTTTTGAACCAGGAAAAGCGGTAGATCCTGATACTTTAGATGAAGCATTAAATAAAAATCCCGATGTTGAAGCTGTGGCAATAACATATAATGAAACTTCTACTGGTGTATTAAACCCGTTACCTGAGCTTGCTAAAATAGTTAAGGAGCATGATAAACTTCTTTTCGTAGATGCCGTAAGCGCAATGGGTGGTGCAGATATAAAATTTGACGAATGGAGCATCGACATTGTCTTTGGTAGCTCACAGAAAGCTTTTGGTATACCACCAGGATTAGCAATTGGAGCTTTTAGTGAAAGAGTTTTTGAGCTCGCTGAAAAAATGCCTGAAAAAGGATGGTACTTTAATCTTCCCTTATACAGGAAATTTAACGAAGAGAAAGATGGCACACCTTCAACTCCTCCGATGCCTCAGATTTTTGGTCTCAATGTTGTTCTTAGAATAATAGAGAGGATGGGTGGAAAGGAAAAATGGCTTAATATGTATCAGGAGAGAGCTAAAATGATCAGAGACGGTGTAAGGGATATTGGACTTAAACTTTTAGCGGAGCCGGGCTATGAAAGTCCAACAATAACAGCTGTATTTGCGCCAGAGGGGGTTAAAGGAACCGATATCTACAATGCGATGCGTGAACGTGGATTTGAACTAGCAAAGGGATACGGTAAAATGAAGGAAAAAACATTTAGAATAGGTCACATGGGATATATAACTTTTGAAGATATTAGAGAAATGTTAGATAACCTACGAGAAGTTATTAATAAGTTAACAAAGAAAAGATAACTCTTTCTTCTTAAATTTTTAATCTGCCTACTTTAGACTCTACTAGGGTTTATTATTCTTTGGCAATCAATATACATTGTTTTTATTCCCCTTTCCTCTAATATTCTAGCAATCCTGCTGGCAATTGAGCTTTTTCCATAGCCCCTAAGTCCAATTAGTAATACATTAAAACCGTTAACAGTTGTATTAATGATCTCCTCGATTTCCTCTTCTCTATTTACAAATATTCTCAATTCTACTCTTGGCATTTAAGATACAATTCTGTATCATACAAATTTGTATGATATAAATCTATATTAAAAGAGTATTTAAAATCGTTATTTCTGTTATTCTTATCCGATAACATCCTATAAACTCTAATTCCTTCATTTTTACAGCTTTTGTAGCTTTTGGCTAAGAAACTTCACAGTGCTTTGACATGAACATATTTGTATTAGCGAATCCACAGGCAGGTATGGGAAGGGCAATTGAGGCTTTGGGAGATGTAATTAAAGCTGTTCGTGCGTTAAAGGCCAAAACACGTATAAAGATTTTAGAGAAAAGCGAGAAAATTTCAGATGTGATCCAGTATGCAGATGAATCTTTTGATTATCTTATTGCAATTGGTGGGGATGGAACGATAAAATCTGTTGTTGATGGAATTCTTAAGAGTAAGAATAAAATCACCTTGGTAACATATTTGGGGGGATCGGGAGGAGAAGTTGCTAGGTATGCCGGTATTCTCTCTTATACTAGCTTAAAGAATGCCCTTTTGGAAGAAAATATCACTAGAGTAGATGTTTTCAGAGCTCGTATCAGGTTTACTGATAATAGAGTTGAGGAACATAATTTTGTGGCTAATCTGCAGATAGGTCACTTCGCTCATGGAATATGTCTCACTCCCCAAATTGCAAAGAAAATATTTGGCGGAACTGGATACATGTTGGGAGTGTTAAAAGCATTAGTAGCTAGAAGAAATGTTCCTGCGAAAGTTATTGGAGATAATAACCATATTTATTCTGGCCTAGTATACACGATTCACTTCGGAAATGTGGCTACTACTCGTGGAGGCGTTCCCGTGGCACCATTAGCGGATCCAACTGACGGGAAAATTGATATGATGTTAGCTAGGGGAATTAATCAGCTAGAGGCTTTACACGCGTTACCTATGGTTCTGCGGGGAGAACATCTTAAACATCCAGCGGTTATATATAAGCAGTTAAGAAATGTTACTGTTATTAGTAAGGGAGATCACATTGCTGTTGATGGAGAATACTTGGGGTCTTTCACGCACTTGAAAATACTCTACTCTGGAAAAATTGCCTTATTGTGTAGTAGATCCTCTTCAAGATAATTTCTTCTCAAATATATCTTACTATCTGCTATTGCACTATACATCGCTCTAAAATAGTTGTTTTTACCTCATCAAAATCGGGTAATTTCCTCATAACAAGAGGTTCTAGCGATTTCCATAGGTCTCTTAAAGTTTCTATTCTCTTTTCTAGAAGAGCCTTGTTGCATCGAATTTTAAGATCATACCTAGTTATTAGGAAGTATAGATCAAAGAGGTCTCTAGGTTTGCTTCTACTCATTATTGCTTTAATCTTGTCATTAATCATATCACCCTTAGTTTGCGAAATTACTTCAAAATTAGGTATATCTGGATAGGGAGAATATAAAGTAGTTGCCTCGCCCAATCCCTTTCGAAAACTAATCTCTATCGGAATACTAGTTGAGCCAAAGTTCTGTGCACTTAAAGTAAGCCCCATAAATAAAGTGTTTGCGGTATATCTTTTCTTGAATACCTCGACCTTAAATCCCCATAGTTCTAGTTCGCGGACTAAAGTTCCTTCAAACTCAAACTTCTTATCTATTTGCATGTCTATGTCCTCACTGAATCTTGGAGATTTGTAAAGTTTCCAGAGACACGTACCACCTTTGAATATAAATTTTGGAGAGACACGTGAATATAGGATAAAGAGGATAACGTCTTGCGCATAATCTCTGCGTATGTGCTCTAAGCTCTTTAGGCCTCTTCTAAATGCATAACTTTTAAGTTCTGCTACGCTCAGCATTTAACCACCCTAAAACTTTATCGGCTAACTTTTTCATCTTTATTCGCTTTAAATAAGATTCCAATCTCTTAGAATCTATTTTCTCTACGTTAATTGTTCCTATGGGATACATGTTAAAATAAAAAATATCGATTAGGGCTTTTTCAGTATAAGCTACGGGAATTTCGAAATTCTCGTAATAGGTATAGCGGAAACCGAAGAAGTGTTTTCGTCGGATTTTATAATACCTTATCTTTGATTCTTCAAAAAATATTTCCTTATGTTTTTTTCTTCGCGTAGTCACTATTTCTATTGTAAAAGGTACTTGCTGAAGAACACCATTTAGATACAGTGCAGAATGCATCGAAATGTAGCTAGGAAACACTGTAAATGGAGCAATTAAAAAAGGATCATCCACAGTAGCATACTTACCTTTTTCAATTATCTTTATCCTGCCACCTTTCACTAGCATATGGGCAAGTCTCTTAGCATAGTTATATGGAATATCATAAGCAAGCATGTCTCTAAATGTAAAAACTGGTCGCTTAATTAGTTTCTCGATAATGTGCTGATATTTTTTCTTAGGCAATATATGCACCATGGTAACAAACTTTTGTAACCATAGTGAATATTAATCCATTAATGACCTATATAAATGAGAATGTAACGATGCTACAAGGCATAAGGAGAAAGCGCTAGACTCAACAGATGTAGCTATCGTATCTCTGGATACTTCTTTTAAAGATGTTTACGAATTCTTAGGGGATTACTCGGCACCGCTTTTTAGGCAATTTCAATTAGAAATAAAATTAGGGCCATTACCATTAGATGCTGCATCAGAACTAGCTAGAATGCATGCTAGGAATCTAGGAATACAGTTACAGAATGAAGATGCAAGACGCATAGCAGAACTGTGTTTTGGGTTAATTTGTTTTATAGCTCTAAGATTTCTAATCCATACTCTTTAAGCCTTTCAAAATGTTTTTTGTTTAGAGTAGCCAATGGTAATTCATTCGCTATGCATATTGCTCCTACTAAAAGATCACGTTCATCTAGTAGCTTTCCTTTCCGTCTTAAATTGCTCCATATCTCTGACGCAATAACTACAGATTTATTATCTAGAGGCAGTACATAGAAAACCTTTTCATAATCTGCTTTCACTTCCTCACCTTTAAATCCAACATAAACATCTCCTCTAGTTAATTCATAGAGAGTTATAATTGTCACGTACAAAATGTATCTCTCTCCAATTTCTTCAATCCTATCTTCCTTGAATAACTTTATGACGTAACTCGTATCTAATACGACTCCCTGAACTTCAAACCCCTCCGTAATTCTTCTTCCGATTTTTTAATAAACTCCTCACTTTTCTTAAGCCGATGTTTAATTCTTTCTATAGCCTCCTTGGATTCCATTAACTTCTTAATCTTTAAAAGCGAAAGAAGAAAATCATCCCAACTCATATCCCCTTTTTCCTCTTCTAATAGTTTCTTTAACCTCGTACTTACGGGTATTGAGGTATATTTACTCATTTTTCCCGCCATTATAATTATTAATAATTCATTAATAATAAAATAATGATTTATAAAATTTCTAGAATAACCTTCTACTTAGTTAGTTTAAGGAGATCTGTGCTTTTCAATACCTCCACATGTTTCCTCGCTTTTTCATATAATTTATTGTCATCTGTAATAAGAGTTAACCCATTTTTAATGGCAAAGTATAAATACGCAGCGTCATAGAAAGTCAAACTTTCCTCTGAAGCAAGACCGATAATCTCTTTAAGCAAATCAGGTTTTATTTGGAATATATTCAATTTAGTTAGAATAACTTGGAGGCTAGTAATGAGTATTTCACTTTCTTTCAAAGTGATTGTGTGGAATAGATTTACTTCCTTCCATATAGCATTCCCGATCTCATAAAGAGCCAAGTCTAACGTATATTGCTCGTATAAGAGATAAGTTTTTTCATACTTAATGATATTTAAGATAGCACTAGCATCGAATAAATAAGTCATCAGAAATCCCTATCCTCCCTAATACTCCTAATAATTCGATTCATATCAATCTTCTTTAATATCTTAGCAGCCTCACTCGCGCTTTTCTCAAGTAATTCCATTTCCCTACGCCTAACTTCTTCCTCCAGCGCCCTTCTTATAACTCTATTCACATTAATTCCAAACTTCTTTATCTTCTCTTTAAGCTCCTTAGGAATCCTACCTGTAACAATAACGTAACCACCCACAAGTCACACCTCTCTGATAATCTGATAATACAATTAGAAGTATTACTAATAAAAGTATTACAATTCCTTAACTACCTAATCCTCATCTTCTCTAGAATAGATTATAGATAATAGCATGTTATACGACATCCTCTGTTTACAGAAAAAGATTTAATAATCTTCAACTTTTTGAATTAAGATCTATGCTTATAAAAACAATCTTTTAACATGACATCTTGTTTAGCATTGGCATATCAAAGAAGCAAATTGCCAGATCGATAAAATTAAGGTAAAATACTTTTTAAACCAAAATATTTAAAAATATCGCTAAGAATATTAAAAAAAGTGAAAAATTTTAAATAATTCTCTATAAGCCGAAGTCTCCTTAAAATAACTATTCTTAGTCCTTCTGATAGTTGCTGTATTCGGATAATAGTAGTTAGAAAAACCTAAATATCAGACATAAAGTGAATAATTTCGCATAAAAATACAAATAATGAAAACTCTGAGATATCAAGCATCAATATTAATGAGAAAGAGCAGATTAGAACGCTAAGAAAGTGTATGCATCGGAGGATTCTTTACAATAATTGAAAGAGTACATAAACTTCATCATTAGTTCATATAATTTAGCGGTAATATGATAGTTTTGTTAAACGTGATTTCATGGCCCACATTAATATTAAAATCTTGGCTTAGAAAGTTCGCTTTCTTCAGGTTTTCATCGTTGAAGAGTTAGTAAACAAACATGATATATAGCATTCCTTAAAGTAAGTCATTTTCAAATGGATTGAAATCCTTAAGCCATTGTTTAGCACGCATTATAATACTTATCTCCTCAGCATTCCTATTAAGCCTCTCAGCCGTAAAAACACTAAGTAAGTCGATTACGAAGGTAGGTTCAAGAAGAGAGCGCCAGGAAAAAGATTTATCATCAACATCAAGAAAGAACTTAGAAACATCCAATGTATCTAAAAACTCATATATCCTAGATATCAGAGGCTCCGCAGAAGACCGTCTCACAATAAATAAGAATGCATCCTCGTGTCGTACCGTATTGAGAGAACTATGAGTAGCTTCAGGAATAATAGCAGGAAAAACAAGCTTCTTTGCATTCTCACTAAACTGATTAAGAGCACGAGTAGCAAGAGGAGAAAGCATATTATCTACAATAAACATTGTAGGCTATGAGAGCCCAAATGGAGGAAAACTCATATTGCGACACCAAGAAATTCTCATTTGTAGCTAAATGCTTAATAATTTCAGTAGTTTTAAAGGCTCATAAATTTCATAGACTTTTCCTGAAAATTCGATTTTTAAGTCTCGTGAGCAAAATGATTAAGATAAAAATTACTCTGCTTTTTCGTAGAGCATATAGTATAAACGTTCCATGTATGCAATTATCACTAAGATCAACTTATTAATAAGAGGAATTCCTCTAGCATATCTCTTAATATTCTCGTAATCCACAGGACAAAGAGCACCAAACACAACAATTAAACGACCATAGATGATTAGAGCAGAAGGAATACCAATGAGAAGAGTGAGGAAGTAATCAACAAATAGGGTTGCAAGAAAATGTACTGCGATCAGAGCTAAAATTGATGCGATCAAAGCCTTAACACCAAATCTTAAATCAAGAGAAACACTATAATCA
>Ga0180302_10000488_pt1 | contig 17443 bp, 23 predicted proteins | sample GuaBasSediGuay17_FD_121794 | JGI IMG/M metagenome (GOLD analysis project Ga0180302, IMG submission 121794) | Subseafloor sediment microbial communities from Guaymas Basin, Gulf of California, Mexico - Guay17, Core 4571-4, 12-15 cm | ecosystem: Environmental > Aquatic > Marine > Hydrothermal... | reverse complement strand
TACCAGTGATTGAATGCGGAGAAGCCGAAGAGATCGATGATGGAGACATCTTAGAGGTTGACATGGAGAGGGGGGTCATAAAGAACCTAACGAAGAACACCGAGTGCAAGGTGAAGCCGCTTCCGATGGAGCTCCAGGAGATACTTAGGAGCGGCGGGCTTGTCAACTACGTAAAGAAGCACGGTAAGCTGCCGTGGCAGTAGAGTGGAGCGGGAGAGTATTTAGAACCCACAGTTCCTCCACTACCTACCTGATCTTCTCAAGTATTATCGCCGGACAGACCCTCGCAACCCCCATCAAGCCTCTCCAAGGTTGAGATATAATACTCCAGCCTCGTATCTATCCCTATGAAGGCGTTACAGATATCAGACGAAGGGGTCGCCATATCAGCAAACTGGCGAATAACGAACTCGCAGGCGACAAGATCATAATCCCCACCTGCGAGCGACGAGGAAACGGCTAGGGATAGGCTTAAAAGGGTTGAGGCTGAAGAGATAGAGTGCTTCGACTAGCGGTTCTGCCACAAGAAGATTGAAAAGAGTGAAATCTGTAAATTTAAGGTGAAGGGAAGGTTGAATGAAGGAGACCATAAAGAACCTAGTTAAGGCCTTCATAGGTGAGAGCCAGGCTAGAAACCGCTACAGCTTCTACGCAAGTATAGCCAAGAAGGAGGGCTTCGAGCAGATAGCGGAGATATTCCTAATAACAGCAGAGAACGAGAAGGAACACGCGAGCACCCTATTCAAGTTCATAAACGAGCTGAAGAAGGAAGGCGGGGAAGAGCTGAACGAGATAAAGGTCGAGGCTACAGCCCCAACGACATTCGGCAATACAGCGGAGAACCTCAGGGCGGCCATAGCCGGTGAAAACTACGAACACACGAAGATGTACCCGGAGTTCGCAGACATAGCCGAAAGGGAGGGATACCCAGAGATAGCCGCTAGGTTGAGGGCCATAGCCAAGGCCGAGGAGCACCACGAGGAGAGGTACAAGAAGCTCCTAAAAGAGGTTGAAGCTGGAACGGTATTCAGGAAGGATAGGGAGGTATGGTGGGTATGCAGGGAGTGCGGATACGTCCACTACGGCAAGGAGCCGCCTGAGAGGTGTCCATCCTGCAACCACCCGAGGAGCTACTTCCAACTGAAATGTGAAGAGTACTAAGGTGCAGAGGGGAAGAGAACGAGATAACTAGGCTGAGGCAGATATACAGAGGTGTTAGACAACTCGTACGCACACCAGTGATGGAGCCGCCTGAAGCGAAGACTGAGGATGTCGGTGGGGAGAAGCCCTCCGTCATAGAGAGAACCGATGGAACATTATCTAGGGGAGAGGTTCAGCATCTTCTTCCATAGATAGGTGTTCAGCCATGCCCCGAAGGGGGTATTATCCCTCATACTCATCCTCTCGATCCTTATTTTTAGGTGTTTACCTACCAGTCTCAGCATGTCATCACATCTCTCCTTTCAGTTTCTCAGCTCCTCTGTTATCTTCCGCATTCTCTCACCTTTCATCGAGTCCTTTTTAACGAGTGGGGATAAACATTAAAACCTCTTGATGCATTTTATACTGAGAGTTCCATACCGGCATAGTAAGAGAAATATGAAGGATGCCTAATTCTATTAATGTTTCAACCTTGAAGGGTGCGGGTGCAACTTGGCATCAACCGGTGGAAGCAGACGCCTGCTCATAGCATTCCAGGGTGAGAGAGGAGCCTACAGCGAGAGCGCGGTGTACAAATACTTCGGCGGTTCGGCTGAGCCCAAACCCTGCAGGAGCTTCAGGGAGGTCTTCGAGGAGGTTAAACGGGGGAGGGCGGACTTCGGAGTTGTCCCAATAGAGAACTCAATAGAAGGTAGTGTAAACCAGGTATACGATCTATTCCTAGAGTATGACTTGAAGGTGTGCGGCGAGGTAATCCTGAAGATAGAGCACTGCCTGATAGCGAACCCCGGAGCCGACCTAAACTCGATAAGGGTAATCTACTCACATCCACAGGCCCTAGCCCAGTGTAGGAGCTTCCTAGAGAACCTGGGGTGCGAGATGATCTCAACATACGATACAGCTGGAAGCGTCAAGATGATAAAGGAGAAGAGGATGAAGGATGCTGGGGCGATAGCCGGGGAGAGGGCGGCCGAGATATATGGGATGTCCATACTGGCTAGGGGTATAGCGGATAACCCAAACAACTACACACGCTTCTTCGTCATATCGGGTGACGACGCACCCCCAACAGGGAACGACAAGACATCGATAATCTTCTCCACAAAGCATGTGCCAGGGGCGCTGTACAGGGCCCTCGGCGAGTTCGCAACCAGAAACATAAACCTAACAAAGATAGAGTCGAGACCCACAAAGCAGAGGCCGTGGGAGTACAACTTCTACCTGGACTTCGAGGGGCACAGAACAGAAGAGAGGTGTAGAGAGGCCCTAGAAGGACTTAGAGGGAAAGCTGTATTCGTCAAGATACTCGGCTCATATCCAAAAGCCAGAGAGCCCGAGGGAGTATAAAACAACAAAACGGTTAAATCAGCCTTCAACCACCTAATCTTAATGGAAGGGCGGGGAAGAGAGAATTGTCCTACAAACAACGGCTAATAACATGCCCAAAGTGCGGATTCCAATTCGACGTACTCTACGCAAGGGCGATCTCGTGTCAAGGATGCCCCAGACTGGCATCAGACCTAAGCTGCGAACTCGTCAGATGCCCAAAATGCGACCACGAGTTCCCAGTTCCAAGGAGCGCCATAAGGGCTGTCCAGGCGTTAAGGAAATGGCGCCCAAGACACCCAACCTACCCATTCTAAAACATAAACTCTGATCTTCTTCTAACTTTACGCTGTTTAATTTCTGTGATGGTGAATTGAGGGAAACTTTATTTTGTGGGAGGTGGGAATTTATTCAAGTGGTACAATTGAGCGAAGTAACTGTGAAGGTTGATCGAAAAGGGAGGATTGTTATACCCTCAAATATTAGGAGACGGTTCAACATAAAAAAATTTAGTGAAGATAATCGTTAGGGGGAGGAGATAACCCTAAAGCCCGTGGAGGACCCTTTAAAATCTCTAGAGAAACTGGTCATCAAGGATACAACCGATGTAGAGGAAGAGATCCAAAGGTTGCATAGAATGGCGGAGCGTGAACTCCAAAGGGAGGCTTAGAACTGCCAGTACTCATAGAGACTGATATATCTAAGATACTCTGAGAGTGATAAGGTATTCAACTACGTAACGAACTTTTTAAGGGAGTCCGTTGAACGTGGAGACCGCCTATTCGTCAATATGATCGTTATAGATGAGGTCTTATGGATTTTAACAAAGAAATATAAGATTCCACTAAGCGAAGTCCTCGAACTGGTGGATCGGTTAATTCCTCTTTTAGAGGTGATCCCATTAGACTACACCGATTACGACGTTACGAGAAAGACCGTGATGAACTATGGATTAAAGCCCTCAGACGCCCTCCACATAACCTCAATGAATAAAGCCGGGATCAAGCGTATAGTCTCAGAAGATGAAGAGTTCGACAAAATACCATGGATAAAGAGAATCTGGTTAAACGTCACAAATTGTTAACTGGTTAACTTGAAGCCCTGGCGAGATCCCAAGGCTACCGCACAATAAACCAACTACTTGAGGATCTGCTCGCTGGCGGGTTAACCCCACAGGCTCAAAGACTCCCTATAACGGCGGCTATCACCAATCAGAAACAGGCTTTATTTCAGATAGCTTTCCAATAACAGACTTTAAAATTTTGGCGCCGGGGATGGGATTCGAACCCATGCGGCCCCGAGGGGCCACAGGCTCTCAAGGCCTGCGCCTTAGTCCGCTCGGCCACCCCGGCCTCTTTCGTATTGGTGTTCTCTCCCCCTTTTATTTCTTCTTGGTGATTTTTTATATTTGTTTGTTGTTTGTTTGTTTGGTGGTTGGTTTGAGGTTGAGGGGTTGGGTTGTCCTCTGGCCGGTCTATTTTGATGCTGGTAGGAGTAGGGGTGAGGGGAGGAGGGTTCCTAGGAGGCTTGCTGTTCCTTCTCCTAGTGTTGAGGCTTTGGTGAGGGCTGTTGAGGCTTTGGGTTTGAGGTATAGGGTTGTTCGTGGAGCTGCTCATCCTAGGATTCCTTGGAGGAAGACCGGTATGGTTATCGTTGAGAGGGTTAAGCCTAAGGGTGAGATAGTTAGGGATGTGGCTAGGTTCCTGAAGTCCCGGGGTGGTTAGGGTCTCGTTTAAAGGCTTGAAATGAACGAAAAGAATTTTAGTTTCATTCAATATACTCAAGAGGGTGTAGGTTTAGCGTTAGAGGGGTGATGATATGTCGGTCTTTGCAGTTCCGGGAGCTTATGATCGGGCGATCACGGTCTTCTCCCCGGATGGGCGTCTCTTCCAGGTTGAGTACGCCCTTGAAACCGTATACCGCGGGGCAACTATAATTGGGATATCATGCCCCGAGGGTGTTGTTATTGGGGCTGAAGAGAAGATAGAGTCCAAGTTGCAGGACCCGAACTTCAGCCAGAAGATATATGAGGTTGACGAACACATGGGAGCGGCCGTTGTTGGTTTAAGCTCAGACGCCCGAATACTGATAGACCAGGCGAGGATATACGCCCAGAGTAACCGCCTAATGTATGATGAACCGGCCGATATAGAGGTAATAGCGAAGAGGATCGGTGACCTAAAGCAGTTGTACACCCAACATGCAGGTGTCAGACCCTTCGGGGTCTCCATAATCTTCGGAGGGGTCGATAGAACCGGAAGCAGGATATTCACAACAGACCCAAGCGGATCCTACAGAGCCTACAAGGCCGTAGCTATAGGCATAGGCAGGGAGACGGCTGAGAAGATACTGAAGGAGGAGTACCGAGACGACCTGAGACTGGACGAGGCTGTGAAGCTGGCGGTGAAGTGCCTCGTTAAGGCTCTGGAGGCTAGGGGTGAGAAGCCGAGGATAAAGATAGCTGTCATACCATCTGAGACGAAGCGCTTCAGACTGCTCCCAGACGAGGAGATAGATGTCTACATCAAGGCTGTCCAAGGTAGTGAAACCGGATGAGCGGAAGGTACACGATAGCGCGCATAAGTATGGGTGGAGAGAACTTCGAGATCCTCGTGAAGCCCGAACCGGCCTACGCATACCGTTCCGGTAAGGACGTTCCAATCTCGGACGTTCTGGTCTCAGATGTTATATTTAGCGATGCGAATAAGGGGTTGAAGGCCTCAACCGAGAAGTTGAGGAGATCCTTCGGAACAACGGACACGCTGAGGATAGCTGAGATGATCCTCAAGAGGGGTACGCTTCTGCTAACAGCTGAGCAGAGGAGGAAGATGATAGAGGAGAAGAGGAAGCAGATAATAAGCTTCATATCCCGACAGTGCATAGACCCGAGGACGAAGCTTCCGCACCCACCGCTGAGGATAGAGCAGGCCATGAAGGAGATACACTACTCCATAGACCCCTTCAAGAGCGCTGAGGAGCAGGCGAATGAGGTGATAAAGTTGCTGAGGAGGGTGATCCCGATAAAGATCGAGAAGCTCACCGTTGGCGTGAAGGTTCCGCCGGAGCATGTTGGGAGGGCCTATGGGGTAGTTAAGAGCTTCGGGACTATAAAACGTGAGGAGTGGCAGAGGGATGGCGGGTGGATAGCACTCGTAGAGCTCCCGGCCGGGCTTTACGGCTCATTCCTTGAAAGGCTCGGCGAGATAACGAAGGGAAGGGTTGAGACCAAATTGATCGAGTAGTCTAGATAGTGCTTTGAGTTTGTTAAGGGTTTAGGTTTATTGTTATTTGGAGGTATAGAGTTTGCCCGTGTTCTATGATAATAGGGAGCTTGTGACTCCCGGAGACCTACTCGCGGAGGGAAATTACGCAGCAGGCAAAAACACTTATAAGGTTGGGAATAGGATATACGCATCTCAGCTTGGGCTCATGGAGTACGACAAGAGAGAGGTTCGTGTAGTAGCCCTAAATGCCTTCTACACGCCCTCAGTCGGCGACCTGGTGATAGGGAAGATAGTCGAGGTCAACGTGAACGGATGGACCGTCGACATAAATGCACCATACCTTGCAACTCTAAAGGCGTCCGATGTAATAGAGAGGTTCAGACCTCAAAGAGATGACCTGTTGAGTGTCCTAGACATCGGAGACCTGATAACGGCCAAGATAGTCTCCTACGACAGGAGCCGACCTCCAACATTGACGATACGTGAGCCAGGCTTGGGAAAGATAACCTACGGACAGGTGGTCAAGATAACCCCAACTAAGATTCCAAGGGTTATAGGTAGGAAGGGCTCGATGATAAGCGTGTTGAAGAGGGAGACTGGATGCAAGATAGTCGTGGGGCAGAACGGCCTCATACTCGTCCAGGGTAGGAACCCGGAGGATGAGAGGCTGGTCGTGATGGCCATACATAAGATTGAACGTGAAGCCCACACGTCAGGGTTAACCGATAGAGTGACCGAGATGATTAGGAAGGGGAGGGTGGCAAGGAATGAATCAGGAGTTGCCGGAAAGGCTAATAGATGAGAGTATGAGAAGGGTTGATGGGAGGAAACCTGACGAGTTAAGGCCTATAAAGATAGAGGTCGGTGTTCTAAGCAACGCCGATGGATCAGCTTACATAGAACAGGGGAGGAACAAGATACTCGCAGCCGTATATGGGCCGAAGGAGGTCCACCCACGCCACCTATCACTCCCGGATAGGGCGCTTCTCCGCTGCAGATACCACATGGCGCCCTTCTCCGTCGAGGAGAGGAAGTCTCCAGCTCCATCGAGGAGGGAGATAGAGCTCTCGAAGGTTATAAGGGAGGCTCTAGAACCAGCCATATTCCTGGAGAGATACCCGAGGACGGCGATAGATATATTCATAGAGATACTCCAGGCGGACGGTGGAACCAGATGCGCTGGGATAACGGTTGCATCGTTGGCGTTGGCGGATGCTGGCATACCGATGCGTGACCTAGTTGTGGCCTGTGCAGCCGGGAAGGTCGATGGAACCATAGTCCTCGACTTGAACGATGTAGAGGACAAGCTGGGCGAGGCTGACCTGCCAGTCGCGGTCATGCCCAGCCTAAACGCTGTGACCCTACTCCAGATGGATGGGCTATTAACGCTGGAGGAGTTCGAGCAGGCTATAAACCTCGCCATAGATGGCTGCAAGAGGATATACAAACTCCAGAAGGAGGCCCTCAAGGCCAAGTATCTCGCTATAAAGGAGGAGGTTGAGGAGTGACGTTCTCTCTAAGCGTCTCACGTATAAAGCAGAGGCAGATAGCCAAGTTGATAGCTGATGGGAAGAGGCTTGACGGTAGGGGCTTGACGGACTACCGGGAGATAAAAGTTGAGAAGGGAGTGATCGAGAGGGCTGAGGGTTCAGCGAGGGTTTACCTTGGGAGAACCCAAGTCTTGGTCGGGGTGAAGATAGGCATAGGTGAGCCCTTCTCGGATAGACCCAACGAGGGGGTTCTAACGGTCAACTCAGAGCTCGTACCCTTAGCTTCACCGGAGTTTGAGGCTGGCCCGCCGGGTGAGGAGTCCATAGAGCTCGCTAGGGTCGTCGATAGGGGTATAAGGGAGTCTGGCGCGATAGACCTCGAGAAGCTCTGCATAATACCTGGGAAGAAGGTATTCATAGTCTTCGTCGATATATACGTACTTAACCACGACGGCAACCTCATAGATGCCTCAGCCATGGCAGCCTTGGCGGCGTTGTTGAATACGAAGCTCTTCAATTACGAGGTTGTTGATGGTGAGGTGAAGATAAAGCCGGGCTTCACGAAGCTGCCGATAAGGAACTACCCGATAGCCATAACATCAGCCGAGATCGGCGGTAAACTGGTCGTCGACCCATGGCTTGAGGAGGAGGAGGTCATGAACTCAAGGATAACATTAATATTCGAGAAGGACGGTAGGATCTGCGCCATACAGAAGGGTGGGGGAGGAACCCTAACGAAGGACCAGATAATAGAGGCAGCCCACATATTCCAGAAGAAGGCTGAGGAGTTGAGGAAGCTAGTGGTGGAGAGCTGATGGGGAAGAAGAGGAGAACTAGGAAGGTTGGCCCAACCCGTGGACTCGGCGCCAGATACGGAGTCTCAACGAGGAAGAGGTATAGGGCCATAGTCACCGAGGTTAGGAGGAAGCATCGATGCCCGAAGTGTGGATTTAACACGGTCAGGCGGGAGAGCGTCGGGATATGGGTCTGCAAGAAGTGCGGCTTCAAGTTCACGGGTGGAGCCTACACCCCAACCACCAAGCTCGGGCTCACAGCGTTACGCTCAGCTAGGAGCTCCGGGTAGCTGGGGAATGTCGAGGCAGAACGAGAAGAGGATACTCCTAACAACATCCCTCAGACCGACGAGGAGGATGAGGACCTTCTGCCGAGACCTGATGCATGCTATGCCGCACCTTGAACGTATAAATAGGGGTAAACTGAGCCTTCAGGGGTTGGCTGAGGAGGCTATGGAGCGGGGGCTAACCAAGGTTCTGGTTGTTGATAGGTGGAAGGGTGGACCCGGGAGGATGAGGCTCTACAAGGTTGGGGGTGAGGGTCTAATCCAGGTTCCTCCCCAGATATACATTAAAGGTGTCAAGCTCAGGAGGGAGTTCGGCTTAAAGAGGAGGGTTACCGTCCGTTCCCTAGCCGTTAGGAGGTACACTGGGGACGACAAGGGTGTTAGGAGGCTATCCGAAGCCCTAGCTGACTTCCTCGAGATACCGTTCACCGAGGGTGGGGAGGACGCCACCTACGACACCGAAATCAGGTTCTCACTGGACAACTCTCAACGTATCAGGTGGACCTTCTTCTACATCCCCTGGATGGTTGAGGTCGGCCCGCGCATAACCCTATCACACGCCGTGTGGGATATCTGATGATCGAGAAGGCTGAGGCTGTGATCCATCTGGAGCTCCCATCCGAGAGGGAGTCTAGGATAGTCTATAGGGCCTTGAAGCCCGAGACTGAGAGCCCGCCGTCCCAACGCTCCAGGGTTTACATCGAACTGGATGGTAGAACCCTAACCCTTAAGTTTGAGGCCACGGATACGACGGCCTTGAGGGCCGCCCTAAACTCCTATCTCAGATGGATAATGCTCGTGGATAACCTATACTCTACCGTTGAGTCCCTCCTTGGGTAGGCTCCCCAACGCTCCATAAAGTTGGGGTTATCAGGTAGGCCACGATTGGTGGTATCAACCCCAGCATCAGGTAGATAGGCGGCTGCCCATAGCCGATCACATTCAAACATGTGATCACCGGGATTATAGACCATAGGGCCGTCAGGTAGACCCTCAATCCGCCGACATCCCTAACCACACCCAGCCCCATGAGTATATCCCTAAAGATCAAAGAGAGCATGTAGAAGCCCATCGATAGGATCAGTAGGCCCAGAGCCAAAGCTGACCATCTGGTTAAAATCCCCGCCTCTATCAGGTTCGCCACATCCCCGAAAGGCCTTATACCCCCCATTATCAGGTAACCCGTTGAACTTATCAGGTTCCAGAAGGAGAGCCAGAAGAGCGAGGCTGAGATGCCCCAGTTGATCCTCCACCCCTTCTCTCCGGTGAGGTACAAGACAGCCTGGATGAGGAACGAGATGAGTAGGCAGACCATTATCCCCCCACCATCTATTAGTGATCGCTGCCAAGCCTCGAAGCCCCCCAATGGAGGGCTGTAGCGTATATAGGAGAGCTCGTAGGGCCAGAGGGGTGAGATGTATACGTGGAGGATTCTTCCACCGAAGATGGTGACGAAGAGGCCGTGGCCCATAACCTCGTGGATGAACTCGCCGGCTACCTTCATCAGGAAGCAGGCCAAGATGAAGAACACTAGGAACCTCCATGGGGGTGTCTCGCTCAATCCGTCTTCCTCGGCTTGTGTTTAGGTAGATATGCCGGGAGGTTGTTAATAATACCACACTTTAGAACGGTTGGAGGGGTTCTGGTTGGGCGGCCTGTTGTAGCCTAGCCTCCCCTAAACTCCCTTTAATCCCTGGGCTATCTTGTGGATGTAATTTGGCTCCCTTATCGTCGGTTCAGCTATCCCAACCATATCTGCCCCAGCATTGAGGAGGCCCTCGGCGTCGGCTGCCGACCTGACGTACCCGCTCACGAGGAGGAACATATCTGGGTATCTACCCTTAAGCTCCCTGACGAAATTGATGTTCGGCCTCTTAGTTTGGTTATCCCTGATGTTGAAGTGGACCCCGAAGATATCGTATTCGGTAATCCTATCCAGAACCGGCGTGTAATCTGGGATGACTCCCATCCTAAACTTGACTATGATGGGTACATCCAACCTAGAGAAGGCCTCAACCCACCTGAAGAGTTCAGTCCTATTCTCGGGTAGAACCATAGCGCGCAGTTTACCGAGTTTCAGATACCTCTCATAACCGCCATGAACGTTCAGCTCTACGATGTCCCCTCCAGCCCTATGGAAGCACATCGCAGCCTCCAAGCCCCACTCAAGCCTTGGAGTTGCCAGGTTTAGGCATACAACGATTTCTGATTCAGATTCACCCCTAGCCTCTGTACACTCTCTACGGAAGAAATCCACGCACTCTTCAGGGTCTGGGGGTAGGACATCCCTCAGCTTCCCATAGGCCGGCGGTTCAGCTAGGTATGCGCCGAGCTGGACCATGGAGCACCCCTTACCCCTGCTGCGGCAGAACATTCCATTCGTTATCCCCATCATCGAGGATAGGAAGAGGCCTCCACGGAGTCTGTTACGTAGCTCTCTGAATCTATCTCTTCCGCTCATCAACCAGGTTTGCTTCCTCCAAAACTGCAACGTTTAAGTTGGCGTTGATCTGGTTAGAGGCCTAGTTCCGTTTTTAGGTATTCCCTGCTTATCGCCATGCTCTCCCTCGGGGTTCTGTCGGTTCTGTCCTGTTCGACGACTATCCAGTCCACGTCAGCTTCCTCTATCACCTTCATTATGGATGGGAAGTCTATTATGCCCCTCCCAAGCTCCGTGAACTCGTGCCTCCTCAAGCCCTCCTCGGTTCCATCCTTGAAGTGGAGGTACACCACACGCTGGAGGTTCTCCCTGATGAACTCCGCCGGTGTTAGCCCCCCACACCTAACCCAGTATGTGTCTACGCAGAGGTATACATGCTCCGGACTGGTCTCCTCTAGGACTATCCTCATCCCCCTAGCGTCGTCGACTATCTCCTGCCAATGGTTGTGGTAGCAGACCCTAACCCCATACGTCCCTGCCTTAGCTCCAATCTCCTCGAGGCGTTTGGAGTTCCTCCTGTAGTTTTCCTCGCTGTTTTCCCTACCACCCGCACCGCTGAAGATTAGATAGTGGCTCCCAGCCTCCCTGAGGATGCTTAGAGCCTCCTCTATGAGCTCATCGTTGACCCTCTCGATGTTCATGTGTATGCCGGATAGCTCCAAGCCCGCCGCTCTCAACGTATCTAAGGGTTTGGGGTTCGCCCTCAAGACATCAAGGCTGGTCTCGACACCCACGTAACCGAGGGCTGAAACCTCCTCCAAGACCCCCCTTAAGTCCTCCAGCGGCCTCCTCCCCCATATTATGAGCTGAGCTCCAACCTTAGGCCTCATAACCCATAACCCCACAAGACGATTAGATTAGAGGTCGATTGGTTATTTAAAAAATGTGGGTTTGGTCGCTTCTTACCTCAGTCTCTTTCCCTCTATGAACTCCTCAACCCATCTCCTTGCTTCGTCGTCCGATACTTGGACTGGCGGATGCTTGAAGGCGTAGGATGATATACTTATCAATGGGCCCCCAACCCCCCTGTCTAGGGCTATCTTCACAGCTCTCACCACGTCTATAACAACCCCCGCGCTGTTTGGGGAGTCCTCAACCTCCAGTTTTGCGGTTATCGTCACAGGTTGGTTCCCGAACTTCCTGCCCCTTATGTAGACGTAGCATATCTTCTTATCTCCGAGGAAGGGTACGTAGTCTGAGGGCCCTATCCTCGTCGGAACTGAGTATGGAACCATACTCGTCACGGCCTCAGTCTTACTCGTCCTCTTGGTTCTCAACCGTTTCTCTACCGTCATGTTCAGGAAGTCGGTGTTCCCGCCGAGGTTCAACTGGTATGTCTCGTCGACTATGACTCCTCTCTCAACGCATAGCCTAACCAAGTTCCGGTGCATTATCGTCGCGCCGAGCTGGCTTTTTATATCATCACCCGCGACCGGTATGTTCCTCTCCTCGAATCGTTTACCCCACTCACCGTCGCTAGCTATGAACTCTGGGATGCAATTCACGAAGGCGCATCCGGCATCTAGGGCTTCCTCGGCGTATCTCCGTGTGGCCCTATAACTCCCAACTGGGAGGTAGTTCACGAGCATGTCGGCCCCCGTCTCTTTGAGGATCTCTGATACGTTGGCCGCTTCAGTTTCGTCCTCGTCGTAGACCTTGAAGGGTTCCTTCATGTGTGGTGCGACGCCGTCTAGGACTGGGCCTGGGAGGACCTTAACCCCCATCTTCGGGACGTCTGCGAACTTTACGCATGAGTTCGGCTTTGCGAATATCGCCTCGCTTAGGTCCTTCCCTATCTTGTTTCTATTTACGTCGAAGGCTGCGACGAACTCTATGTCCCGTATGTGGTAGCCCCCGAAGTTTACGTGCATAAGCCCCGGGATCAGTTCGTCTTCCTTCGCGTTCTTGTAGTAGTGGACGCCTTGGATCAGGGCTGAGGCGCAGTTTCCAACACCTGCAACGGCTACCTTAACCTTCGACAACCCTTCCTCATCTTTCCCGAGGTGATGATCTCGTTAATACCCTAATCCATTTATAACCCTTTTCCATGCAGCTTGGGATGGCGCGGTGGGTTCTCAGCGGGTTAGGGCCCCTGTGATGAAGGCAACCATCCCAACGGCCATCCATAGGAGTGCGAGGTTCTTTATCCTCTTGGCGTTCTCCCTCGTTGGCCTGCGGATTAATAGGATTGATGAGAGGATGAAGCCTGCGTCCGTTATGGCCACGATCGGTAGATACCAGGGTGAGACGAAGTTGAGGATTGGAGGTAGGAGGCTTAAGGCTACGGCTGTGAGGTAGAAGATCGATGCCACATAGGCCGCCACTCTACCGCCATGTGAGACGGCTACGGTCCTGATGTCCTTAGACCTGTCACCTGGGATATCCACTATACCCTTATTGACTTCCCGTCCTGTGTTGGATAGGAATGCTAAACCTGCGAAGAGTAGGCTTATCACCTCAACCCTTCCACCAACCAGTAGACCGCCGTAGATGAAGGGTATCGAGACGCAGGCGCTTACGAGGAGGTTTCCGGGAAGGCCGGTACGCTTACCCCTGGTGTTGTAGGTTATCATTATGATCCATGCTAGGGTTGCGACCGCTAGGCACGGCGGGTTCGTTAAGGCTGCGGTCGATAACCCTATAACCGTTAGGAGGGCTGCGATGATTAGGCTCTCCTTGGGTGATACGAGGCCGCTCGGTATTGGGTGGTCGGGCTCGTTTATCGCGTCTATCTCCCTGTCGTAGTAGTCGTTTATCGCCATGGAGGCTCCCGTTAGGGTGTAGGCTGTCACGAAGCCTAGGAGGAGCCTGAGCGGTAGGTCTGGTTTTTCCCATCCTGTTCCGAGTAGTGACGCTCCGACTATTACGGCGAAGCCCATCATTAGGCAGTTTATTGGGCGTATGAGTTTGATGAAGCCTTTGAGCCTCCTCATTTTCTCAACCTTAATATCAAGATTTACCTTTCTGGGTTGTTGGGTAATAAGGTTTGATGATTCATTATGGCTGGTTTTATTCTTCTAGCCCTCTGCCTCCTCCATCGCCTCCGGTTTCTGTTTCTGGATTATCTGGGTTACGGCGTTCCGGCTTGGGATGAGTATCTCATTCTTCCCGTCCGTTGTCTCGAGGACTATGTGCATCAGGGTTATCTCCTTAACCCTCCCGGTCTTGCCGGCTATCGTTATTATATCTCCATACTTGAACGGTCTAGATAGGAGGAGGAATATCCCGGCTACAACGTGTGAGAGTATGGTCTGGGTTGCGAACCCGACTACTAACCCGGCGAATGAGCCGGCCGTTAGGGCTGCGGATGGGTTTACATTAAAGACTGAGGCGAGCATCGAGAGGAGGAGAGCCAGGCCGGCTATCTTCGTTATGGTTCTGACAGCCGCCGCTGTTGGGTGGTCCACAACCCTCCTGGCGTAGGCGTAGGTCATATTACTCACGGCCCTCACAGCCATGTACCCAAAGGCGAAGATTAGGGCCGCTTGGATATAGACCATGTAGGGCTGGATCATGAGTATTATGTTGCTGAAGGGTTGGAGATGGGGCGGGATCTGTTCGAGTCTGGCCCACCCGAAGATGAAGTTTACGATCAGGAGTGAGATTGTTAAGATTACCAGGTAGGCTATAGTCTTGGCGACGCTGCTCCTTACACTCTCTATCTTCTCCTCTATCTTCTCAATACCCACATTAGGCTCCTCCGATAAGTCGATCCCTAAAGTAAAGACTACTCATACCTTTAAAATATTTCCACAATGAGCTCTCCAGCTCCTCCTCTTTTTTCAGCTCTCAGTTTTGCGACATGCCAAATTAATATATGGACTCTCATATAATACGGGCTGAAGAGGAAAGGAAGATGATGAGGAGGTTTAGGAGGGGGCCGAGGGGGAGGCTCCCGAAGCCGATAAGGATCGGGGTGACCCCGAATATAAGGAGGTTCATACCGATACCTCAGTTGAACCCCACACCCATCTACATCGAACCAGCCGAGATAGAGGTTCTCAGGCTTGTGGACCTTGAGGGGCTCACGCAGGAGGCAGCTGGGGAGAGGATGGGTATATCTAGGGGCACCGTCTGGAGGCTCCTGCAGAGCGCTAGGAAGAAGATGATACAGGCTATAATCGAGTGTAGGCCGATATTCGTCTTCCCCTAAGCCCTAATGGTGGTGTTTGTTGTGGCGCTGATATTTGTCGGCCTTTGGTTTCCGTCTCTTTCCCGGTGACGAGCCCCTATTATCCTTGAGAATGCCGTGTAGATGCAATGGGAGAATTGGAATCCCGTTCTCGCGTAATGGTGGTAGTATCTCCTGATAACGTCCCTTAGGGTCAACCAGAATTTAACGTTATCTTCAGAGAAGGGCATGTTTACACAATCACTCAGCAGCCTATGGGCTTCGCGTATCGATCCGGAGTCTATGCTTCCATCCTTACGTAGACTCATAAGGAGCCATGTCGTTGCCATATTAAACTTATCGAAGACTGATGAACCGAAGGGATTGAACCTCGGGATAACCTCCCTTTTAATCGTGAAGAGGGAAGATGCATAAAGGAGATTCTCTATGAAAGCCCTTCTACGGGTAGCCCTTAAATACTTAGAGGTTAATGCCTTAAGATCCCCATCTTCAATGCCGAAGAGTATCCTTATCAGGGACGCGTAGGTATTTACCACTTCATCTCTAACCGAAAAGAATAAGGAGGATTCATCCCGGCTAAGTCCTTCAATAGCCTCCTCGAGAAGATTGATAGCTTCACCCCCGAATAGAAGCCTATTCGAGACTCTGTAGGGCTGGATTATTCTAAGCATATTCTCCGGCTTAATAACGTATTCTCCAGTAACAAATAGGACTATTAGTCTACAGCACACTATTAGAGCCTTCAGAATTCCATCAGCATCAAACCTACCAGTAGAGGGATCATAACCCCACATCAATCTTCTCATGACGTAAACGCAGTATTGGATCCAGCTCCTATCTATAGTCTCCCGGAGATTACCTAAGTCGCAGTTTCTGAGGTAGTCCCTACCCCAGACAGTAACGCCGGCGGCCTTAATGAAGTAGGCTGAGAGATCTCCACGGCCATACTTCAATCTGAAGGTAGGCAAGACGGATAGGTCCAGCTTGAAGCCACGCTTTCGAGCCTCAGCCTCGACGTCCTTCATCTTCTTCATATAGAAGAGGGAAAGCGGAGTCTTCAGGACCACGAAGATATCATAGTCACGGTTATCTTCTCCTTCAGCCTCTCCAGTAGCCCTGCTACCATGAAGAATCACAGACGTTGTGAATGGAACCCTCCTTAGAATCTCCTTGCAGATGAATTGCAGATTTTCATCGGCAAAGGACATATGGACCTCATAAAGATTATTTTAAAAGATAATTTAACCTTATTGAACGAGAGGTATGATCTCTATAATAGGTGATCTCCAGACCCTAGAGGCCCATGTTGGGAAGCGAAGACGTAACAAGGATAACTACAGGAGTGGATACGCACAATCTAGGTATAGGTGTCTTGTGGTGGGGGAGGATTGGCGGACCCGGTGGGATTTGAACCCACGACCTCTGGCTCCGCAGGCCAGTGTCCTAATCCTGGCTAGACTACGGGTCCCACCCGGCTTCTCTATGCAACCTCATCATGTATTCCTTCTTAACCTCTAAATATGTTACTTCTCCGTTGGGTATCTCTATGCTCCTTCGCAGTCTCGTATGGTTAGGATGAACCTATTATCATTTCCGGGGGGTGCCATCAGGTTTATCCCATCCCTGTCCTTTATTGCTATGTCCTCTTTGTCTCCGTATGGTGGGGCTTCTGGGGTGATGCGGGTCTTAAGGTTCTCGGTCGGCTTGTCGCAGTTGCTAGTTATGGGCTGCGTAAACTATTTTAGGATTGAGGCTCCTATCCTCTCAACTCCTCCACGCCAGCCTTGACGGGCATTATAGTAGATTATGGTTTTCCCCTCATAGTTGAGGACTACATCTAGCTGATATACTAAAGCGTTCTTCCAGCCTTTTGTGGGGGGAATTATGGGATTGAAAGGTGCGTCAACCCATCTGATACCGTCAAGTGAAGCTAAAAGGCATATGGCGGATCTACTTCTCCCAGAACCATCCCGGTATATACCATTATTGAACCCCAAGTACTGTTCACGCCACCTATAAACCTTCAAGGCTCCGGCCCCAAGGTTTCTATACGGCACTTCGGGGTTAGGCTTTAGAATAGGCTTACCATAGCGCCTATATGGGCCACATATATCTTCAGCCTCCGCGAAACTAACATACTTTGGCTCTTCGTATCCACAATCATCAAGCCAGACTGTTCCCCCGGAGTAGTATAGGCGATAGGTCTCTCCAACCTTGATCAGACATGGATTCCTAACCTGCTTACATCTTCCCTCAAGCTCCCATTCAAGTTTAGGTTCCAGCAGAACATGTTCCTCAGACCACCTCTCCAAATCCCTGCTCCACCTTAAACATATCACAGTATCAGCGCCGCGACTACGTCTAGTATAAAGAAGCTACCAGACATCGTCTTCCTTATAAAGGTACACAAGAGCCCCATTGAAAGGTAGAACCTTCTCATACTCCCAGTTTATACCGTCAGGAGACTTCAGACGATATATATGCATTCCTGAATGGGCAAACATATGCCAGAGATCATCGTATTCACCAGGTAGCACCACCTGAGGATCCCCTATAACACTTGATCCCTTAGGGGGATCTATTAAAGGG
>Ga0180302_10000486_pt1 | contig 17476 bp, 19 predicted proteins | sample GuaBasSediGuay17_FD_121794 | JGI IMG/M metagenome (GOLD analysis project Ga0180302, IMG submission 121794) | Subseafloor sediment microbial communities from Guaymas Basin, Gulf of California, Mexico - Guay17, Core 4571-4, 12-15 cm | ecosystem: Environmental > Aquatic > Marine > Hydrothermal... | reverse complement strand
ATTTAGTTATTTATCTTATCTTTTTAGTTAATTAATAGACTTTTAATAAACGAAAATATCACTTAAAAATTTTTTTACTACCAAAGGGCCAATCTGAGTAGGATACAACTTCTCCCATATCCATCATCCATCTGTTTAACCAATCTTTAACTTTTGTTAGGGAACTGACTTCAATTTCATGCAAATTTAGTACACCTAGAAGATCCCCTTTCCTTATTTCTCCCTCTATTATGGGCAAGTATAGTGCCTTTGAAACGAAACCTCCATTTTCTATTCTCCACAGTGGATGGTCACAGGATACATCTATTACAGTTCCATAAGCATGTCTCATGATGGAGAGGGGGTAGACCATGACATTTTTAGGCACCTCGACTGGCTCCACTTTAACAAAAGTAGGTTCTCCACAACTAACTCTCTTATTTTCATCGGAAACCAGACATTCCCACCTAGCCGTCATTCTCATTTTATAACCAAATGGCTCTGCTAAAATCTCTTTCCTTATTATCCCCTTCCCGCTCCTATATACAATCTTCACTTTCCTCGGAATTTTAACTAAATTGGCTTCATTAATTTCAAATCCAATATAAGTCACATTGATAACCCCAATTATATCTCCAGCCTCAATTCTTCCATCATTAACGGCCAAGAATATAACTTGATCTATCTCCTTCTTTTCTTCAACTCTTTTTGGTTTTCCAAGTTGGATAACGTCGAGAACCGTTCCATAAGCATGCCTCATTATGCCAAGTGGCTCGACGATAGTGTTTCTTGGCAAAGAGATCTTCTCAATTCTTATCCTGACAATATCCCCTCTCTTCACTTTAACGTCTTCATTTGCAATCAAGAGTTCCCAAAATCCTATTCCACTACTTGTGTATGCCAATTCCCTTGTGGTGAGCTTTTCTCTGTACATCTCACTGTCGTCCCTCCAAGTTAACATTGCTTCCACTTTTCTCTCTTCGATTTGAATCTTCGGAGGTGATAAACCCAAAATTTTGCTCAGTAGTCCTGGTCTTACAAAAAATACCTTCAAGACTCCTACGAGATCACCTTTTTTTATCTCACCGTTCTCTATCGGCAGAAATAGAACTTGATCTATGCATTTGTCCTCCTCAACCTTATCCGGTATGCCACACTCCACCACGTCTTTTACTATGCCCAACGCATGCCTCATTATGCTAAGAGGGCCTACCATTGTATTTCCCGGCAATTCAATTGGTTTTATTTTTACTATCGTAGGTTTTCCTCTTTCGAGGCAAACGTCTTCATCGGCAATTAATGCTTTCCACTGAATCATCCTTGCCATCCTATATCCAAAAGGTTTCAGTGTTATACTGGCTTTGTCTGTTGTTCCGCCCACTTTATCGAGCCAGTAGACCAAGTTCACCCTCATTTAGTCCCCCATATTACCACAATTAACTGTTATAAATTACTTACTATCAACCACTTAGCATACATATGGGCCGACTAAAACTTTCAACCAACCGCGGAATCTCAATCCTACATGGGAACTTCAATCAAAATTCAAATATCTAGAAGAGCGGTGAACCTAAAAATTAATTTTCTAAATTGCTCAAATTTTTGAGTGGAATTCAACCCATTTGCGAAGAAGTTCAGGAAGGGGCAGAAGAGAATAGCACTAGTCTTCCCTAACAGGTACATAGGTGGTATATCGAACATCGGTCTTCAATTTATTTATGCCTACATAAACCAAATGGATGGTTTTTCCTGCGAAAGATTTTATTACGATGTTCATGGAGGTAAAAGAAGCGTTGAAACAGGATCACACCTAAAAGATTTTGATATCGCCTTATTCAGCCTTCAATACGAGATGGATTACTTTAACACCGTAAGAATAATTCGAGAAAGTGGATTCAATGGTCTAAAAATAGCTGGTGGACCTTGCGTGATGCAAAACCCAAAACCCTTGTTAGGAGTCTTTGATGCATTTTTCATTGGAGAATGCGAAGAAAGACTCGAAGAGATAATTCTAGCTAAAAATCCAGATGAACTATCCGGTATTCCAGGAATTTATACTGGAAGAGAAGAGAAGGTAAAAAGAATTTACTCTCCGCTTTCAAAGCATATGGAGAAGGAGATAATTGGAGAGGGTGCATATGGACGTTGTTTCCTAGTTGAAATTGGAAGAGGATGTGTAAGAAAGTGCAGATTCTGCATTGTCAGACAAATTTACTCACCACCGAGGTGGAGAAAGATTTCAGATCTACCATCTGTTTCTGATGTAAAGAAGATTGCCCTGATATCTCCTTCGCCCTCAGATCACCCTAATTTTAAAGATTTGATAAAAAAGTACCTAGATGATGGCCTGGAGGTTTCACCATCTTCAATCAGGGCTGATTCAATAGATGAGGAGCTTATAAACCTACTAAGAGAGTGCAAAGTTAGAAGCCTAACAATCGCTCCAGAAACAGCTTCAGAATTTCTACAAGAGCTATTAAACAAGAATATAAAAAATGAGGACGTTGAAAGGGTTGCAAAGCTTTCAGAGGGAAAATTTGAGAAGATCAAACTTTACTACTTGATAGGTATACCGGGCGAAAAATTCGATGACGTTAAAGCAATCATAGACCAAATTAGCTACGTAAAAAGGTTTGTGAGGAGAGTTGAAGTCTCGGTTAATCCACTAGTCCCAAAACCCCATACGCCTTTTCAGTGGTTACCGTTTGGGGGAATTGAAGATGTAAATGTCGGAATTAAAGAGCTTAAAAGAAAATTGGAATTTATGTCGAAAGAGTGCAGGAGAATCGGAGTGAGAATAGACCTACCCAACCTCAGAGAGTTCGAATTACAAACCATCTTGTCAAGGGGTGACAGTTCTATATCTCGAATTTTCAGTGGGGAGAGGATAAATATTCACAATTTTCTTAAAGAACTAGATCCCGATTCCGCACTTCCTTGGGATTTCATAGATCACGGATATAAGAAATCTAGACTCAAAAAAGAGTACGATAAAGTTCTAGAGATGCTGGGGAAGGATTTAGGAGGGTAGTTACTTACTATCCTGACATCATATTTTTCTCTTCATCGCAATACTTATCTATAATCATGTTTTTTTTGTTTTAATGCCAAAACGTAGGCTCCAAACTACCCTAAGTGAAGAGGCTTTTAAAATACTGGAAAAGCATAGAAGCTCTTACGGGGGTATGAACGAAGTTATTGAAGCCGCGCTTAGGCTTCTTGATAAGAAGGATTCGATTTTATGCGAAGATGACATTCTTCTAATTAAGCTGATTAGGGACCTCGACTTTACTGGTTGTGGAAGGAGCCAATACATGTATTTGGTTTGTGGAGATCGGAAAAAAGCTGTTGAGGAGAGCTTGATGGAAACAGCTGTCGAATGGTTTCTCAAAAAACCATTTCCCGAAATCAGTCTTGAAGAATTTTTAGAGACTGTTAAGAGAGGCTGGAAAATTCTAAATCGAGTTGATTATGCTGAGATAACTAGAGGTGAAGGTTGGATTCAATTTTTCTGCGAACACACAATGAGGAGAAGAGAAGTTAGCGAGTTCCTAGTTGACCACATCGTATCAATTTACAGGAAGTACTATGCAGATAGATGGGATATCGTTATGAGCGTGTCAACGAATGGATTTACCCTAAAGTTTTACAGGAAAAAAAGATTGTGAGCATTAATGCTCATCTAATTTCTTAAAAGTTTAGTATTTGCTCATCATAAATATCAATGGTGGTATCGTGTCAGAAGTTATCAGATACCAAGGAATACCTTTTGTCGCCCGTTTTAGATTGTCTGCAGGGGAATTGATGGAGAGGTTTTATCAATCCCTAAAAGCAAAGAAACTTACTGCATTAAAGTGTAATTGTGGATACACAGTTTTCCCACCCAGAATAAGGTGTCCAAAGTGCTACGCTAGATTGACCGAAGAAAACCTAGTCGAATTGTCAGGAAAAGGTCAAATTCTTAGCTTTACAAAGGTCTACTTCAAATTGGATGGTAAGGGGAATTTCGTTGACCTAGATGAACCGCAAGTACTTGCATCCATCAAACTTGACCAATCGGATTCGATCTTCTTCGCAAAAGTTTGTGGAGAACCAAAAGATGGTGCAAAGGTGGAAGTTGTTTGGAGAGAGGAGACTAAAGGAGAATTCTCAGACATTTTGTGTTTCAAGGTGGTAGAATGAGGGTGGCGATTATCGGATACTCCCAAACAAAATTTGAGTACGATGTGGAGATGACCAGAGAAGAGATGGTTTTCAAAACCGCCAAGGATGCAATTGAAAGTGCAGGCTTGACAAGAGAGGACATTGGAACAGTAATTAGTGCATCTACAGATTTTCTAGATGGGAGGACCATTTCAAATTGCATGCTAATAGGAGCGACAGGAGCGTACTTGAAAGATGAAACAAAAGCAGAAGAGGATGGAATGTATGCGGTTCTTTATGCTTGCCAGAGAATTCTAGCAGGAATTCATGATGTAGCACTTGTCGTAGCTCATACCCACAGCTGGATATTCAATCCTCACCAAGTTAGCGTTTATATGCTAGATCCACTCTTTGATAGGCAAAACGATCTCTTAAACGATATTACATTAGCTGCATTGCAGGCTAAAGCTTACATGAAACGTAGCAATGCAACGGAAGACGATCTTGCATTAGTATCGGTTAAAAATCTCAAGAACGCGTCAAATAATCCATATGCACTAAGAAAAATGCCCGATGCTACAATAGAAGATGTCTTAAACTCTAAAATTTATGCGGATCCAATTCGAGAACTAATGGTTGCACCGCCCTGCGATGGGGCTGCAGCCGTAGTTGTTGCGAGCGAAGATTTTGCAAAAAAGTACTGTGAGAACCCCGTCTGGATTGAGGGTATAGGAAACTCGTGCGATGCTTATCTGAGAGACAGAGATCTATCTAGACTGGTGTCACTAGAGATTGCTTCTAGGAAAGCGTACGACATGGCGGGAATTAGCGATCCATATCGTGAAATAGATGTATTTGAGGTGACAGAAAGATTTTCCCACCAAGAATTAATGATCCATGAGGGACTTGGAATTTGTGGTGATGGAAGAGGAGCTAACTTTATCAGAATGGGTATCACAGAATTCTACGGAGATTGCCCAGTAAATCCAAGTGGAGGAGCGTTATCTGGCGATGCAATTTGTGCTACAGGTCTTGTAAGACTTATTGAGGTTGCAAAACAAATTGTAGGTGAAGCGGAGAACCAAATCGATGGGGTACAAAGAGGTCTCGCCCACGCACAGTGGGGATTGTGTGCCCAGAAAAATCTGGTTTTCATTTTGGGTGGTGATTATGAGGCGTAACGTTGCGATTATTGGATGCGGACAATCAAAACACGGAAGGAGGACTGACGTTAGTCAATGCGAAATGGTTGCAGAAGCTGTTTGGGCCGCAATCGAGGATGCCGAAATTTCACCTGAAGATATAGATGCATTTGCAGTTGGCAACATGCAGGGATTTGGAGGCATTGCCCAACCGGACTTGGTTTTCACAGACTTCATCGCAGCTACAGGAAAACCCGTTCAGAGAGTTGCAACTGGAGGTACTGTTGGTGGATCTGTAGCTCATCTAGGATACTACGAAGTTGCCTCTGGAATGTACGACATCGTTTTAGCAGTATCTTGGGAAAAGCACAGCGATAGTGCAGAACCTGGTGCAACAACTGGTTTACTCCATGTGGCCTTTGCTAACCTCAGTTACATGATGAAAATGGGAATGGATATGAGATCTTTCGCAATTATGGGTTTGGCTGGCGCCGCAGCAGGAGTTTCTGCCTATCAAGCAGCCCAGTACATGGCTAGATCGGGTTGTAAGATAGAACACTACGATATGGTTGCTGCAAAGGCCAGAAGAAATGCTGCAAAGAACAAGTATGCTCACCTTAAATGGCCAGGTTGCACAGCAGATGATATTGCAAAAACAGAGATGATCATATGGCCAATGCGTTTTGGACACGTTTGTCCAGCTAGTGATGGAGCATCCTGTGTAATATATGCAAGTGAAGAGGCGGTTAAGAGATTAAAGGTTGAGAGACCGGTCGCCTGGGTCAAAGGTCTGGCTGCATATGCAGACGAAGAGGCTGATCAAGGAGAATCCTACCAAGGTACTGGAGTCGTAGACTACAGCGACCAAATTGGATGCATAATTTCAGCCATGAAAGCGTACGAGAGAGCTGGAATCAAAGATCCCAGAAAGGAGATAGATATGGCAGAGATATACGCTCCATTTCCACATCAAGAACTAATGTTCAGCGAGAGACTAGGATTCTTTGAAGATGGAAAGGCTTGGATTGCGGTCGAAGAAGGAGTGACGGAAATAGATGGCGATTTCCCAATCTGTCCATCTGGTGGTGTTAATGCTACGAATGCGATCGGTTCATCAGCCATGCAAAGAGTTGTAGAGTGCGCGCTACAGATAATGGGAAAAGCAGAGGAACATCAAGTTCCAAAGGATGTTAGAAACGCAGTCGCCCATGGTTGGGGAGGACAGCTTCAATTCAATACAGTAATGGTCTTAGGTGATTCCCCAAAAAGGAAGTGATATTATGGGTTTAATTAAAGAGAAATTTAAGAAAACGATGCAAATTGAGAGCGATTGGAGTGTGGGGTCCTATAAATGGAAGGCCCCAAAAGGATATCTTGACGAATACGTTAAATACCTTAAAAAAAGGAAGATTCTCGGAACCCTTTGTAGGAGCTGCGGTAAAATTTACGTTCCTCCAAGAGAATTCTGCCCTAGATGTTTTGAAAAGATTGATCAAAAAGTATTCGTTAGTGATCATGGAAGACTGGTTGCATATCTTGTTTCACCTCCTCTAAGGAAGGGGAAGGTCATAATTGCTGGTATGGACGTTGTTGCTGCTGGGATACTCAAAGAGGGGGAGCAAATTATACTGGGCATGGTTCGGTTCGAGGGGGCTTCTTCTGTCCTAACTCTACCTCTCATTAACGTTAAGCCAGAGGATGTCAGAATTGGTATGAGAGTTAAAGCTGTATGGGCTGAAGAAACCAAAGGTGCTCTTTCAGACCTTGTAGGAGTGGAACCTGCAGAAGATGTAAAGTTTTAATTTATTTATTTTAATTTTTAGCTTAAAATTTAATGAGCATCTATGCTCACACCGGCCCCTTAAAAATTTAATATTTGCTCAACATAATTAGTTATGGTGGTTACATGGCTTTTGTTATCCGTGAGGAGGGTGAACTGAACGGATGGCCAAATTATTCTTGGGCTGTTAAAAGATTGCCCGAAGATATGGCAAAAGCTGAAACCGTTAAGCAAGCTCTTGAATCCGCGGCAAAGATAAGGGGAGATAAAACTTATGCAATTTATGCTGATACGGGAGACAAAATGACCTATTCAGAACTAAACAAAGATGCGAACAAAATCGGAAACGCCCTAATTGAGATGGAAGTTAAAAAAGGAGACAAGGTTGCACTTTATTTGAGAAACTCGCTTGATTACCTCAGGTGCATTTATGCATGCAGCAAAATCGGAGCAATAGAGGTCCCAGTAAATTGGTTCTACAGAGAAATGGATGCCAAGCACATCATTGGAAACAGCGAGGCTACCACCATAATAGTTGAGCAAGATTTGCTTTCAATCGTAGAGGCGATAAAGGGAGATCTGCCGAACTTAAAGAACATAATAGTTAGAGGTGATAGCAGTGAGTACACAACTTTAGACTCGCTCGATGGAAAACCAAATAATCCAGAGGTTGAGGTTAAGCCTGAGGACCCAATGGCCATTATTTACACTTCGGGTACAACAGGATTACCAAAGGGTGCTGTTCTGAGCCATACATCCTATGTACTCTCCGCCAAAGCGATCTCTCTCTGGATGGTCGATGAAACAGCAAACGATTACACAGGTTTACCATTATTCCATATAAATGCCCAGATATACTCAAGTTTAGGAATGATGTTTGCAGGAGGAATAATAACCCTCAGAAGTCTGTTCTCTGCATCAAAATTCTGGGAAGACGTTAGTACTTATAACTGTACGCATTTCAACCTCTTAGGATCCCTTGCGAATATACTTTACTCCCTACCACCTTCTGACTACGAGAAAGATAATCCAGCAAAGTACGTAATTATTGGAGGAATGCCTGTTGAAATATGGAGGAAATTCGAGGAAAGATTTGGCGTAGAGGTCCTTGAAGGATACAGCACGACAGAAGATCCACTTCCATGTCTAAATCCTCCAGGAAAGTACAAGAAGATTGGAAGCTTTGGAGTTCCGATATTCCCAGATCTAGGTCACGAGGCAAAGGTCGTAGATGAGAAGGGAAATGCCCTAAAACCAGGCAAAATCGGAGAACTCGTAAGAAAGAACCCAGCTCAAATGATTGGCTACTACAAGGCTCCTGAAAAGACGGCTGAGATAAGGAAGAATGGTTGGTTATACAGTGGAGACTTCGTCAAAATGGATGATGAGGGTTACTTATATTTCGTTGACAGGAAAAAGTTCGTTGTCAGGAGGAGTGGCGAGAACATTGCAAGCTGGGAGATTGAGGACGTTATTAAGAGCCATCCCAAGGTTGCAGATGCAGCCGTTGTTCCAGTTCCAGACCAAATGAGGGGAGAGGAAATAAAGGCTTTCATTTTGCCAAGATATGGAACGGAACTCAAACCAGAAGAGATAATTGAGTACATGGCCGGAAAAGTCGCATACTTCAAAGTACCAAGGTACATAGAGATAGTTGACAAATTCCCGTACACTCCGACTGGAAGGGTGAAGAAGTGGCAACTAAAAGAAATGGAGAAGGAAAAGGAAGATCACGGGTGGGATAGAGATAAAGAGATACCAGATTGGAGAGACAGGTTTAAAGCCCGATAACTCCATTTTTTGAGGTGATTTATTGAATATTGGAATTGTTGGAATTGGACTCTCTGAATTTAGAATACACGACGAACCTTTTTATAATGTAGCCTTTGATGCTGCTAAGAAAGCATTAGATGATGCCTCGCTCGAAAGAAGAGAAATTGATGGTTTTGTTTTGGGTGGTTACGACAACTTAGGAGTTGGAAGAACAATTTCAAATATGTACACAGCACCCGCTGCAGGAGCATACCTACAACACGAGATTAGAGTTAGCGAAGATGCGTCTTTCGCCTTGCCTTTAGCATACATGAGAGCGAGAGGCGGACTAAGTGACGTTGTCATGGTTCTCGGATTTGGGCAAAGTTCGGAAACCCCCCTAGAACTCGTTGAACTTCAAAGTTTAGATCCACTTTTCCATCGTGATCTAAAAATTGCCCCTCAAATGGGATATGCTCTGCAAAGTTATGCTTACAGGAATGAATTTAATGTTAAAGAGGAGAGGCTGGCTGAAGTTGTTGTAGAGGATAGGAAAAAAGCAAAAAACAATGAATATGCTTTTAAGAGGGATCCTGTTACTGTAGAAGAAGTTTTAAGCTCTGAAATGGCGGTATATCCGCTAAGAAAACTTGAAATTGCCGAATGGTGTGATGGTTGCGTTGCTTTAATTATTGCGGAGGAAACCATAGCAAAAAGAATAACGGACTCCCCAATTTGGATAAAAGGTGTCGGATGGAGTGTTGACAATTACTTCTTAGGTTCTAGAGATCTAAAAATTTTGGGATCGGTAAAAAACTCTGCCAAAATGGCATACAAGATGGCAGATGTTAGTCAAAGAGAAGTTGAGGGGCTAGAGATCATGGATCTCACAACAGACTACCACTTCATGATTCTTGAATCACTGGGGTTTGCAGAGTTAGGAAAGGGTTCGGAACTCCTGGGATCGATAAACGTAAACAATTCTGGAGGGGCTCTTTGCACCAGCGCTTATGGATCAACAGGACTCTACTTAGTTGCTAACCTCGCACTTCAAATAAGGGCTGGGGAGATAGACCTGGGACTTGCCCAAGCTATGACTGGTTATGCAGCCCAAAATGCTTGCGTATCAATTTTAGGTGTCTGAAATGAGGAGGGTTGCGATCGTAGGTGTTGGTCAAACTAAGTTTAAAACAAGGAGGAGAGACAAAACCCATCCGGAACTAACCTACGAAGCTATGCAACTAGCCCTTGAACATGCAGGAATTGAAATGAAGGACGTTGAAGCTATTGCATATGGTACAATGGATCCATTCGATGGAATTTACTTAACTGAAAGATGGGATTCGATTTCAGGTGCAATTGGAAAACCGTACATGAAGATATCAACCGGAGGTACAACGGGTCTTACTACTGCATTAGCAGCTTATGAGCACGTCGCAAGTGGTTTGTTTGACATTGCGATGGCAGTATGCGTCCAGAGGGTTGGAGAATGCGTAGATGCACAGCCAGTTCTAAATACTGCGGTAGATCCAATCTACGAGAGGCATTCAGGGATAGGCGCCATTCACATTGCTGCAATTCAGGCGACTGTCCACATGGCTAAATATGGTACAACAGAAGAAGACTTGGCATGGGTTAGTGTAAAAGATCACAAACATGCACTAAAAAATCCGAACGCTCATATAAGGATGGATATCAGCGTTGAAGATGTATTAAAGAGTCCAGTAATTTGCTCTCCTCTGAAATTGCTTGAGTGTTGCCCAAGAAGTGACGGTGCAGCTGTCGTAATATTTGCAAGTGAGGATCTCGCCAAAAAATTAAGGGATAACCCAGCATGGGTTCTAGGTGAAACTACTATAAGCGACAGTTATTACATCGGAGATAGACCAGACTTCAGTCATTGGGATACACTTAGTATTGCTGGGCGCCGACTTTATAGAGCGGTTGGAATAGATGATCCAAGGAAAGATATCGATGTTTCTGAACTCTATTCGCCCTTTACCATCCAAGAAGTACTTGAACTAGAGGCATTGGGATTTGCTAAGAGAGGAGAGGCAAAAGACTATGCAAAAGAGGGGGTGACCTTTGTTGATGGAGACATGCCAACCAATCCTTCTGGAGGAGTTCTCTGCACAAATCCAATAGGTGCTACCGGTTTAGTTAGATTGATTGAAGCTGCACTCCAAATGATGAATGAATCGACCAATCAGGTTGATGATGCGAAGGTTGCGCTTGCCCATGCATGGGGTGGTACGCTTCAGTTCCACACCCTTATGGTTGTGTCCTCTCAAAAAAAGTTGAAGGGGTGATAAAAATGGAAATAATAGAGTTTGACGCAAAGTGGGAGATACCATTTAAACACTCAGCTGGAGAACATGCAACAAAGTTTTTTGAAGGTTTAAAACAGAAAAAGATTCTTGGAGTTCGATGTCCGAGTTGTAAAAGAGTCCTAGTTCCTCCAAGAGCTTTTTGCGAAAGATGCTTTGTTAAAACAGATGAATGGGTTGAGGTCAAAGATGAAGGAGAAGTTCTAACCATGACTGTTACGTATATGAAATTTACGGGACTTCCAGATCCTCCGTATGCAGTTGGTATAGTAAAGCTCGATGGTGCTGATACTGGGATGCTATGCTTCCTCGGAGGTGTAGATCTTTCAGATTGGCGAAAAGTTCACGAAATATTCAAACCAGGATCAAGAGTTAAAGCTGTTTGGAAAGAGAAGCCAGAAGGTAAAATAACTGATATTTTGTATTTCAAACCAGTGAGGTAATTCTATGGAAAGTCTATATTTCGAAGATTTTGAAGAGGGGATGGAACTCAAAACTTCAGGAAGAACAATAACCGAGGCGGACATCGTAATGTTCGCAGCTCTCACGGGAGACTGGAATCCGCTGCATACGGATTCCGAATTTGCAAAAAAGACAATATTTGGACAAAGAATCGCTCATGGAACTTTAACATTTGCAATTATGACAGGTTTACTTGCGAGATTGGGGTTTATAGAAAAAACTGTCCTAGCTTTCTATGGAGTTGACAAACTTAGATTCACAAATCCCGTGTTCATAGGAGATACAATAACTGTACTAGCAAAAGTTGTAGAAAAGAGGGATAAGCAGCAATTTGGAGTCGTCACAATCGAGGCAAATGTTGTGAAGCAAACGGGTGATACCGTTATGAAGTGTATTCTAAAGGTTGCAGTTAAAAAGAAGGTGACATCATGAACTTCGATTTCACCGAAGAACAAAAGATGATCGCAAGTGCAGCAAGGGACATTGCAAAAGATTTTCCACCAGAATACTGGAGAGAGAAGGAAGAGAATGGAGAATTTGCGGAAGAGTTCTTTAAAGCTGTTTCAAAGGCCGGGTTCTTTGGCATACTAATACCAGAAAAATACGGAGGTGCAGGATATGGAATGCAAGAAATGCTCGTAGCGATGGAAGAACTGGCAGCAAATGGTTGTGGAGCTGGAGGTGTATGGTACTTTGTTCTTACTGAGATATTTGGCGCACTTCCAATCGTTAGATACGGTTCTGCCGAACAAAAAGAGAAGTACCTACCAAAAATTGCAAAGGGAGAGCTTGAATTCTGCATGGCTTTAACAGAGCCAGATGCTGGAACTAATACACTCAAAACAAAAACATTTGCTAAAAAGGATGGAGACGAGTATGTGATAAATGGAAATAAGATTTTCATAAGCGGTGTTGACAGAGCGAAGGCCATGCTTCTTGTTGCAAGAACTACACCCTACGAACAGGCACCAAAAAGAAGCTTAGGTATAACTTTATTTATTGTCGACTTACCAAACAAAGCAATAAAGTGGAATCCAATTCCAAAACATGCTATTAACTTCTCGAAGACGTGTGAGGTGAGCATAAATGATCTAAGAGTTCCAGAATCATCAATACTTGGTATGAAAGATCTAGGATGGTACCTTCTCCTGGACGTTTTAAACCCAGAGAGAATGAGCGCCGCTGCAGGAGCTGTTGGAGGTGCAAAGTTAGCAATAAGAAAAGCTGTTGAATATTCTAAGCAAAGGAGAGTTTTCGTTGACCCAATAGGAAGTTACCAAGGACTTCAATTTCCACTTGCAGAAGCCTACGCTGCCCTTGAATGTGCAAGAATGATGATGTACAAGGCCGCATGGCTTTACGATACGAAGTTTAAGAGCAAGGACGTGCTTGATCCAAGCAAAAGAGTAGAAATGGCCGCAACTTTCAGAGAGATTGGAGATGCAGCAAATATGGCAAAAGTAGTTGCGGTCGAGAATGCAATTAAAGCAGTATATTGGGCGATGCAAACCTTTGGCGGATATGGATATGCAAAAGAATACGATGTCGAGAGGTGGTGGAGAGAAGTTAACTTACTCCGCTTAGCTCCAGTCACTCAACAAATGGCCTTAAACTACATCGCAGAACATATCCTTGGAATGCCTAGAAGCTATAGAATTTAAATTCATTTTTTAAACCTTGAAAGACGAATTCCACTGCAATTGCTGCCAGAAATATTGCAAGAATCCTTGATATTATATCCGCCCCACTTCTACCAAGCAATCTTATTATTGGCTCACTGTAAACGTGACTGAGTTTTACAAGAGAATAAACTAAAATTGCACTGAAAATAGCTATAAGCTTCATTATTAAATCAGATGCCTGCGAATATATAACTATACCAGCGGTAATAGCTCCTGGTCCAGTATAAAGCGGAAGAGCTAAGGGAAAAACCGCAATTGAATCAATATCTAGGCTTTCCTCAGCTCTTTTTCTATATGCCTCCCTCCTAACTCCACCAAGGAGTATGTCAACAGAGACTATAAAGAGCAGTATTCCGCCAGCAACTCTCAAACTATTTATTGATACGTGAAAAAAGTCAAGTATTGCGCCACCAGAGATCATTATGACTACAAGGAGAGAGAATGCAATTATCGTAGCTCTATCAGAGATTTTTCTCCTCATTTTTGCTTCAAGTCTTTCAGTAAGCGCAATGAAGATGGGTAAGTTACCAGGTGGGTCTACGATGACAAAGAGAGTTGTGAAGCACTTGAGAAAGTAACCTACATAATCCATTCTTTAAACCTCTCGAATGCAACTTTGACGTTCTCAAGTAACTTCACAGCATGTTCTTGAGATGGGAAAGAGAAGAGACCGCAATCTGGTCCTATATATGCCAAAAGGTCGTTAAATCTATCATAAGCAAGCTTTAATCTTTCGAAAATTTTATCTGAGGACTCGATCTCATCTATAGCTCTCATCATTAGCTCGTGATTGCCCCATGAATTAAGATTGTGTTTGGCGTTGAATTCTGCTATTATTCCGTCTATATCACTCCTCGCAACACCTATTCTTAACTTCTTCTCATAAGATTGAATGAGTTCCGAATCCAAGAAGTTCATGTTCCTAAGGTCTTTCGCGCATTCTATTCCTATTACATCAATTTTCGTTTCAAGAACTTTCTCATAATAAAGCGGATCGTGAAGGTGAATTTGTAGATCTGCAGGTATCTTTATGTCATAAACCATCGATATCAGTTCATCGCTTGGTTGAAGATCCGGTGCAAGACCTAAACTAGGTTCATCTAAGCTCACACATTCAACATTATCGTACTTGCACGCGTTTCTTGCAAACCTAGATACGGACTCCGCAATGTTCAACAGAATATCTTCGTATATCAAACCTTTAAATTCAGAATAGTACAATTCAAACGGTCCAGTTATGCACACTCTCACTCTTTCAACCTTCATCCTCTCAACATACTCAAGTTCAGGGATCCTTGCTTTACTCCAATCTATTAGGTAAGCATCATCTTGGAACTCTGGATTTTTTATAGGATCCAAGAACATTGAAATCATATCCCTAAACTGAGGATAATTCGGTAACCCCACATACCTTGACTTCATGATAAATGCCCTTTGAACCATTTCCTCGTACTCCTTGCTAGAAATATTCCTTTCAATCCAGGCCCTATCTATTCCAGCAGGAAGCGGAAAACTTCCAATATCGTCGTACTTCACAAGATTTGTTGAGGGGTTAAATAAAAAACTTTTTAGCCCCTCATAGCTCTCTTTATTGCCTTCTCAACTGCTCTCTTATGCGCCCTTGCAGCCCTATGAATTCCCCCCTCAATCCCTCTTGAGGCCATACAAGGAAATATCTGAGTATAATATCCTGCCTTTGTTGGAGCTTCATCGATTTTGAGTCCTTTAATTTTTTCAGCAACAAAATAGGTGGCACCGCAAAATGCAGATCTTAAAACTCTAACTTCTTTTACAACATCTCCATCTAATTCAACTTCTACTTCAGGAGCCCCAAAATGCTCGAAAAATTCTTTAAACCTCTTATCTTCTATTCTCGGTGTAGAACAACATATCTCCTCCCATAACACCTTAACACCAAGCTTATCTCCCTCCTTTTTCAATTGAGCGAGAGACCCGCTTCTTGAACCGCCAGAGAAAATTATTAAGCCAATGTTTCTCATAGATGCTTGTCTAATCAGCTCCAAATTTATATCTGGATGGTCTGCAAAAGAGACTATCATATCGGGGTTGAAATCTGATGGAAGTTTAAGAAAATTCGAAGGTTCATCTATTAGTTCAGGTAACTCCCGTGGAAGTTCATGAATCAGAACCCTAAAAAACCTCGAGAACATCTCAATGTCCTGCTTCCTCTCTCCTTTCCTAACAATTACACCAAGTTTCATGCAAGCATCTCTTCAATTTTCTTTTTTATATCTTCAAAAGGTTTTAAGTCACAAATCTTGTAGGGCGGTATATTTTCCATATCGGCTTTTATGAAGCAATTGCTGAAGGGCACATATCCAAGAATCGGATACTTGACGCTTTCGAGTATTGTTTTAATCTTCCCCGATTCCATGTACTTGTTTACAACAACTGCGATCCTCTCTATCCCAATATCCCTTCCAAGTTTTTCTATTCTAGACACAGTTTCAATCGAGCGCATCCCAGGTTCTACAACAGCTATAAGCAAGTCTACCCCTCTCGCAGTACCCCTACCCAAATGCTCAATTCCCGCTTCCATATCGAGAATTAAGATGTCTTTTTTCTTGAATATCGCGTGCCTAAGAATTGCCCTAAGAAATGCATTTTCGGGGCAGAAGCAACCTTCTCCCCCCTTTTCTATCGTACCTAGAACTAGAACCCTCACTCCATCTTCGTTGTAAACCGAATACTGTTCGAAAACATCATCTACCTTCGGATTTAGTTTATACATGCCCAATGGGCCCAGAACTCTTTGCTCAATTATTTCATGAAGTTCTGAGAGAGGTCTAAACCCACCTTTAATTCCAAGCGCTGAGGGCAAGTTTACATCTGAGTCGCAATCTATCGCCGTTACCTTATAACCATCCCTCGCGAAAAGGTAGGCTAGTATTGCCGCAAGAGTTGTCTTTCCAACGCCGCCTTTACCAGATATTGCAAGCTTCATTCAGTGCACCTTCAGCACTAAAATTTAGTTATTAACTTAAATCTAGAGATTTAAAGTTTTAGAATGAGAATTCCAGAGATTGTTAGAAAAATTTGGGACAAGTATGGTCTTGATAGAGGTGTAAGAGAACATTGCATAGCCGTTGCAAAACTTTCTCTAAAAATTGCAGAAAAAATAGAGAAGAACGGCCACAAAATCGACATGGATTCAATTCTAATCGGAGCTCTATTACATGATATAGGCAGGGCAACTACCAATGCCCCATTTCTTCATTTTGTAAAATCAGGAGAGATACTAAGAGCTGAAGGACTTAACGAGAAGATAGTAAAGATAGCAGAGAGGCACTTCAGCGCAGGACTAAGCAAAGAAGACGCATTAAAACTAGGTATTCCACCAAAAGACTACATTCCAGAGAGTCTAGAAGAAAAGATAGTTAGTTTAGCAGACAACCTAATTCTTAACAGTAGAGTAATTAGTTTTAAGAGGTTTATTCAAAGACTTGACGAAATAGACAAAAAGAATCCAGAATTGAAATGGTTTACAGCGAAGAGCAAGAAAAGAGCTGAGAGAATTAGAAGAGAGATTGAGGAGCTTAGTGGATTAAGATTTTAACGTTCTCCTTTAAGCTCTCTCAACCTCCTTCTTATTCTCTCTAACTCTTCCTCCAAATACCTCTCTTCCTCTTCTAACATCTTAATTTCTTCTTCCTTTGGAATTGGTGGATATTCAGGATATTCTGGATATTCCTCCGGAGGATATTCAGGATACCACCAGTACCAACCCCTGCCTCTTCCAAATAATCTCCACCCAGGCCTCTCCCAGGGAGGAAGATCGCTCCATGGTCCAAATCCCGGATACCTTCTTCTCCATCTCCACCACATACCAACCACCTCCAAACTAGTTTGAGCTTGCGGTTTATAAGTGTGAGTCTAAACGAGAAATTCCATAAAGCCAACCTGGGATTCTGAACAACTACTACATTACAATACTTTTAGTTAGCTTGATTTAGGCAACTCGTTCAACTCTTGAATCTTGGCATGCAGATTATTTCTCCCACTTCTGCTCAAAAAAGTTATTTGTGTGAGCTGGTCTGATAACAACCGCCATATCTGCTCCTCTTGCTCTTCTACCGCGACAAATTCTTTTGTTGGAATTGTTCCGCTACCAGCTGCCATGGTGTCCTAACCCACCTATGAAGCCAGTATGTACGTTAGGACGACTAACTGTAGATCGTCACCAATCAT
>Ga0180302_10000485_pt1 | contig 17486 bp, 16 predicted proteins | sample GuaBasSediGuay17_FD_121794 | JGI IMG/M metagenome (GOLD analysis project Ga0180302, IMG submission 121794) | Subseafloor sediment microbial communities from Guaymas Basin, Gulf of California, Mexico - Guay17, Core 4571-4, 12-15 cm | ecosystem: Environmental > Aquatic > Marine > Hydrothermal... | reverse complement strand
GTATCGAGCACATGGTGTGTGTAATCATGGCAAAAAATCTTAGCGGGGATTTCGTTGCAGACCTGTCAGACCTGTGCCACGTTGTTGAAAATCTGGCACACGATGCTCCTGTTAAACTGGAAAGGATGTGATGAAATGGCTGTGAGAACGTTTGTTGTTGTTGGTCATAGGGTTATAACATCGCCTGACTTCAATTTGAACGATCTCGCAGGCTCCACGGGCAGGCTTGACGTTTTGCTTAGATGTGTTAACTCTGCGTTTTTCCTTTCCCATGATATAAGGAGAGATACAGAACTTTACCTAATTATGCTGGGTCCACCGAACCCGCCAAAAACAATCAGGTTTGCTGGTAAAGAACTTAGGTACCTCAACCCAGATGAGAGGAGCACAGCAGCTCTCGTGAGAAATGCGTTGAGAGTGTGGAGGGATGGGGGAGGGGGAGGCAGGGAAATATGCGCATCCCCTGGGGTTTATATTTCCTGCATGGGTCTTTCTGACGTCCTTAAGAGCCTTGAAGGCAGGACAGTGTATTATATGAGAGAAGATGGGAAGGATTTGATGTTTTTGGAAATTGAAGAAAATCCCGTGTTCGTGCTGAGTGACCATCTTAATTTTAGTGAAGAGGAAGAGAAAGTTGTGCTAAAATATGCTAAGGAGATTGTGAGCGTTTCTCCGCTAAGCCTGCATACAGATCACTGTATAATACTTGTCCATAACGAACTTGATAGAAGGAGAGTGTAAAAAAGCGTGAATAAAAAGTAAGAGGTATACAACAATCTTGCATGATGCACCGATTACCACGTGCAATTTGTTTCTAAACCATTATGCCTTTTTCTTTTTCTTCATTAATTTCTCGCATATCTCTCTGTTCTTCTTTGCGTCTTCAAACTCTGGGTCGATCTCGAGAACGCGGTCATATAAGGTGATGGCCTCTTTGAATTTTTTCATAGCAAGAAGGACATTTGCCTTCTCAAACATTGCATCAACGTCCTCTTCGTGTTCGAGCACCCTATCAAAGCACTCTATAGCCTTTTCGTAGTTGCCAATATCCATATATGTTACTCCCATTTCATACCACGCGTCGATCTCGTTCTCGTCAATTGCAACTATTTTCTTATAAATCTCCAATGCTTCCTCGCTCTTACCCCCATCCGAATACAGAGCACCAAGGGCATACAGCGCATCAATGTTTCTTTCGTCAATTCCAAGAACTTTTTTGTAGCACTTTATCGCCTCATCAAATTTTTCCATATCTTCAAACGTTCTTCCAAGAACAAGCCACAAATCTGGTGATTGGGGATTTATCTTTATAGCCTGCCCAAATGCGTCTAGGGCGTCCTCTCTTCTCCCCATTTTATAAAGTGCTATCCCCATCATATACCAAGGCTTATCCCTGTCCGGGCGTAGAGAGGCTGCGTCCTTGAATTTTTTGAGTGCCTCTTCAACCATGTTTTTCTTCAACAAATCCTCTCCTGCAGACAAAGCTTCTTGGTAGTCGAACTCAACAACTGCTTCTTCCCCAGACGGTACTTCTGCAACATTAGATGCCTCTATCTCCGCTTCCGTTGGTATTTTTATGCCTTTAACAAGACCTGATACTCTGCGCTCCTTTTTCTTGTTTTTTTCTCCTTCAGCAGTCTCCACCTTTTCTTCCACCCTCCTTCCGAGTAAGTGCTCTGCCATTTCCATCTGCCTTTGCACGTCTTCCAGCATCCTCTTTGCAGCATCGTAATTTGGTCTCAGTTCTAAAGCCCTCTCCAAGGCGTTAATTGCATCGTAGTATTTTTCGAGATTGTACAATGCCTTTGCCTTGTTATACCATACCTCTGGAAGATTAGGGGCAATTTCACAGGCGCGGTCAAGGCATTTCAGCGCGTCATTGTACCTGCCCATCTCTATCAAAACCCTGCCTTTATTGTTCCATGCCCTTATGTCTTTCTCATCAATCTTGATAACATAATCGTAGTACTTTATACCATCATCGTACCTGCCCATTGTTACTAGTATGTTACCCTTGTTTAGAAGGATGCTCTTATTACGGGGGTCGAGCTTTAATGCGTCATTTATTGTTGATATTGCCTCACGATACTTGCCCATTTTTCCAAGACACAGCGCCTTATTTACTAAGGCTTCAACATACTTATCATTTATCTTCAGCGCTCTATCAAAACTCTTGAGGGCTTCATCATATCTGCCGAGTTTTCTCAATATAACGCCTATATTGTTCCACACAATCTCATTTTTTGGATTTTTCTTAACTGCCTCCTTATACCAACGCAATGCCTCTGTAAAATCCCCCCTCCTAAAATACTCATTTGCCCTCCTTATATCGCTTTCAGCCCCAACTCTTGCAACCATCCCCACAATTATCAGCCCAATCATACAATCTCGTAACATTATACAATAAATCTTTAAATTACTTTTGATTGTACAAAAAATCAGGGCACAAATATTGCCGCTGCAACGACTGTTGTCCACCTTCCTTTCTTATCACATCTCGCAGCCCTTGCTATGCTGCGTGTTTTAACAATCCTTCCATCTATTCTGAATATTTCTCTTTTCTCGTCATAACTCGCATCCATATCGAATTGTATTCCGAGGGTTGATGCCAGCATCTCCGCCGCCAAATCCTCTGCATGCTCGGCAGCATCTTTTTCATCCATACCATAGGCGTGATACTCGCTTATATATCCATGTGTTCTTTTATCTGCAGGTATTGCGCAGCCAATCGCTGCTGCGATTCTTCTTTCTGGCTCATTTGACTGATTCACTGACATAACTGTGTACACTATCTGCCCAGGACTGAGCATTCTCACCCCCCTATCCCGTGATATAATCTTGCATCCTGGTGGAAGAATGGAGGATACAGATACGAGATTGTATATCTCAATCTTTGCATCCCTCAGTGCCAACTCAAAACTCGCAAGTTTCTCCCTATGAACACCCACCCCACGTGTGAAGAACACATACCTGGGCACGAATGGGTTTTGCATACCCTCAGTCTTTTTTGCCATGGGGACGCATTAACTCCATCGTGGTATTTAAAATTTAACAATTTTAAACATCGCGTAATTAGCGTCTGATCTCATCAGTAACTTTTATATACTCCTCGCCACAATATCATATTTTGGGTGGTGAGGTAAGGATGACAAGGATGATAAAGGCAGAGTTGAAGAGCGTTGCAATGCTTCTTGAATGCAGGTATATAAATGAGTTCTGGGAAGATTGCATGCGAAAACTGGATGATGAGGTAAAAATAGTGCGATTTCTTGGCGAGGAAGAGTTGGAGGAATAATCGCAATTAGATGGTACGCATGCCCGATTTCGCCCCTACATCTAGTTCTCTCGCCTTTGCCTCAAGCATTTTAATCTTAGTTTCAATCTTCTGTATTTCCATCTGCAACTTTCTAATTCTAGCCTCACACTGGGTCTTCCTCATCTTTAATTTTGCGATCTGCCTTCTGTATTTTGCCGCTTTTTGCAAGTCTTTTGCCTTTTTTGCTGCCTCTTTCGCCTGCCTCTTTGCACTCTTAATATCTTGGGGTGAACTGTGATCCATCACAATCACCACATTCGCCAGTAATCGCGAGGTATGTTATAAAGGTAGCGAAAGTATTATCAACCCAGCAATAATGGGGATTGTTGACAAAGCTTTGTAATAATACGTTGTGTAAACTCGTCTCAACTGCGTGCCCGCTCTCAACTCGAAAATCTCAACATAAGGCACTATTTTTCTCCTGTACCATCCTTTGATTTCAGCCTCAAGACCCATCAATTGCTCAGTCATAAATATGCCAACAAATGTGTCAATTATTGGCGATATCTGGTGATAATCCAGCAATATGAGACCTGTTCCGTCATCCAGTTTTAGATCTTCCGAGTAAAATAAACCAGGTGCTCCTCTTCCTATTATCTTCCCCCTAAGCACAACAGGTATTCCTCTATTTGGACTCGCCTTTGGATTAGCAACAAGGTCTTTAACACAACTTTCCCTAAACCTCTTCGGATAACGGTAAAATGTTAGGTACATGAAATACATGATGCCTGCGGTTATTAGACCAAGACCAATGCCTTGGAAAAGCATACCTGTATAATACCACCAGAAAACCATTGGTACTATGCCAAGAAGGAATGAATATTTTGCCATAACATCCTTTATGAAATCATCCCAGTAACTTTCAGGCTTTACCAAATCAAACTCTATGTATGGCGTCATGCCCATTTCTTTTGCCATGTTGCTCAGCGCCAATATGCGCTTTGCTGGCAACGGATGAGTCATTGGGAGTTCAAGAAACTTCGCCCACGGGTTCCACAAATCCCACGCCATTGCCCTCTTAACGTTTTCCTTTGAGAACTTACCACTTGCTGTTGTGTTATAAGTCAGCGCTGTTGCACTATGTGCATCCATTATCATGAGAGAGTTTGAAAAGCGCGCTCTTGCCTTTTCATCGCCCCTGCTCTCATGTGCTAGACCGTATGCTATCTTTACAAGTGCACTTGCGAGGGCGTTTGGATTTTTCGTTTCCTGTGCCGAAAACCTGTCTGCCCAGTACTCACGATAACGGCTAATAAGGAGTGCAATCATTTGTCCAATCATATATAGTGCAAAGGATATTGCTGCTACAGCCAATATCATGGCGGTGTTCTCTGCCCTTCTTCTTTCCCCGTATCTAAATGTTAAGATTGCGCTCCTAAATACTATGTAGAATATTAGGGGGACAGATGCTATTATTGTCATCACAACAAAATCGTTATGCACTATGTGGCCGAGTTCATGACCTATAACGGCAATCCTCTCATCTTCATCGCAATATTCCAATATTCCACGGGTTACAACAACCCTTGCCCTATTTTTCGTCCAGCCATAGCAGAATGCATTGGGGTTGCTATCTGGAATTATTCCAAACCTTGGGACTGCAATTCCATGTTTTTTGCATGTTGTTATCACAAACTCCTCAACCCTTTTTCCCGCAGAAGACCATGGCACCCAATCAATCCTGTATATCCATGATATAATAAAGGGCGATACTGCCCACTGTGCAATTATAATTATCAATGCAAAGGCCAATGGTATTATCATGTAATAGCCATAAAAATAGCCCAGCGCCTCCATTATCGCCATTACTACTGCAAACAGCAGGGCAAAGAGCAGCGAGATTGCAAGATACATTCTTCCCGTTAGTCCCATGATGAATGCGTATAAACGATTACTATTAAAAATTTTCACAGAATATTTTGCAATAGATTAGGCACATCTGTTGGGAATTTTGCCACAGGTACGCCTGCCTCCTCAAACGCCCTTATTTTGCTCTCTGCAGTACCCATTCCTCTCGTTATTATTGCACCTGCATGCCCCATCCTCTTACCCGGCGGCGCAGTTCTGCCAGCAATGTAGGCAACGACCGGTTTGCTTACCTCTCTTTTTATATATTCTGCTGCATCCTCCTCCGCAGTTCCACCTATCTCACCAACAAGAACCACAGCCTTTGTTTGCTCGTCCTGCTCAAACATATGTAGCACGTCAACAAAGCTCAGCCCAACTATTGGGTCTCCACCAAGCCCGATAACTGTGCTTTGTCCAATATTATTTTGCGTTAGTGCGTTCACAATCTCGTATGTCAGAGTCCCACTCCTTGATGCTACTCCAACAAATCCCTCGGCAAATATGCTATTTGGCATAATGCCTACCTTTGCCTTAAATGGTGATGCAATACCTGGACCATTGGGTCCAACTATTACCGCTCCCTTGGTCTTAGCGTAAGATACAATCTCCATTGAATCATGAAATGGTACGCCCTCTGTCAAAATATGCAATACTTTTATTCCGTTGTATAGGGCTTCGAAAGCCGCATCCTTTACGTATGGTGCGGGGACGGCTATCATCGTGGCGTTGGGCTCCATTTCCATTGCTTCCTCTACGGTGTCATATACGGGGACTCCATGCACCTCTTGCCCTCCCTTGCCAGGCGTCACTCCTGCCACAACATTTGCACCAAACTTTATCATCTCACCTGTGTGGAATGAGCCCTGATGGCCAGTTATACCCTGCACGAGCACTCTTGTATTTTCATCAACAATTATTGCCATCACTTACCGCCTCCTTTGACCACGACCTCAGCACACCTTTTAACAGCATCCAACATTGTTGTATGGCACTCTACACCCCTTGCCTCGAGCATCTTTCTTCCAACATCTTCATGCACACCGCTTATTCTCACAATCATAGGGACATCTATGGGATATTCCTCAAGCGCTGCTACTATTCCCTTGGCAACAGTATCGCATTTGGTTACGCCACCAAATATGTTTACAAGTACTGCCTTTGGATTGGACTTTTTGACCAAATAAAATGCGTTCTTTACTATTTCAGGGTCATCAGTACCGCCGAGGTCTAGAAAAATTCTAGGCTTGGCACCAAAATGTGTGATAGCATCCAGTGTAGCCATTGTTAGCCCTGCACCATTGGCTATGACTGCAATATCGCCATCCAATTCTATTAGAGCGTAACCCATCTTCTTAGCTTCTCTCTCAAGATCTGTGCTTTCCTCAACATTTTCCTCAATCTCAGGATGACGATATAGGGCATCGGTATCAACAATTATTTTGGCGTCCGCTGCCCATAATTTCCCGTCTCTATCAACAACTAAAGGGTTTATTTCCACAAGTTCGCAGTCCTTCTCCTTAAATATTCTGTAGAGTTGTTTTATTATGCGTCCTAACTCCTTTTTCTGCTCAAGAGTGCATTTTTTAAGTAAATAACGAATCATAAAACCTTGAATGCCTATAAGGGGGTCTATGTAAAGCTTAATGATCTTTTCTTCGTCAACACTCTCTATGTCCACGCCACCTTCCTCGCTAAACATCAATAGCGGGCACTTATTTCTTCTGTCCAGTATTATACTTAGGTAAAGTTCACGCTCTATGTCCAGCTTTTTCTCAATAAGTAGTTTTTTAACCCTAACACCCTTTATCTGGGCACCTAAAAGTTCACTCGCTATTTTCTTTGCCTCATCAGTACCTGATGCAATCTTTATGCCTCCAGCCTTTCCTCTTCCACCAACAAGTACCTGCGCCTTCAGAACCACGCTTTCCTCATGCTTCTTTATATCGTCTACTTTATCAATCACGTAACCCTCGGGTACAGGTATGCCGTATTGGCGAAAGATTTCCTTTGCCTGATACTCGTAAAGCTTCATGTCCACCACCGTGACGCTGGGCGAAAAACCCTTTGAATATTAATTTGTTTCGTATAGGTCGCACGACTTAACACTAAAACATCCGTTGCATAAAGTATTTAAACGCGCCATGTCATAAACACCGCCCGCCGAACTGGTGATTGATGATGGCAAAGAAATTGAAAAAGACTAACCCCCAACTGGTCAGCACAATAAAAATGCTGAAAAAGAAGGCGTGGGAGAATAAGGCAAGAATCTGGAAGGATTTAGCCGAGAGGCTCGAGCGTTCCCTGAGCAATTGGGCAGAGGTTAATCTGAGCAGGATTGAGAGGTGTGCAAAGGATGGTGATGTGATAATCGTACCAGGTAAATTATTGGGCACGGGTGTGCTGACGAAAAAGGTAACAATTGCTGCCTGGAAGGTAACAAAAAGTGCAAGGGAGAAGGTGGAAAAGGTCGGGGGGAAAGTGATATCTTATGCCGAGCTTATTGAGAAGAATCCGAAAGGCTCCGGGATAAAGATAATGGGTTGATAGATATGGCAATAATTGATGTCAGCAATGCTGTTGTTGGGCGTGTCGCCTCGCGTATTGCCAAAAGATTGCTGGATGGTGAGGAGATAATAGTTGTGAATGTTGAAGAGGCAATAATGACAGGAAACAGGGATCAGATTATAGAAAGGTACATGCTTAAAAGAGAACTTGGGAGCATTCACAAGAGGAAGGGGCCTAAGTATCCAAGGATGCCTGATAGATTGTTCAGGAGAGTAGTAAGGGGGATGTTACCATACAAGAAACCGCACGGTAAGGAGGCATTTAAAAGGCTAAAGGTTTACATAGGTGTGCCAAAGGAGTTGAAAGACAGAGTTAATGAGTTTGAAAGGGCTGCCGAGAGCAAAAAGTACAAAAAATATATAAAGTTAGGAGAAATATCAAGAATGCTCGGTGCAAAATTTGAGGTGAAGAAATGAAGGTTGTGACCACGACAGGAAAAAGAAAAACTGCTATTGCAAAGGCTGTGCTTAGGGAAGGAAAGGGTAGAGTGAGGATAAACAGCGTTCCCGTGGAGATATACACACCTGAAGTTGCTAGGCTAAAAATAATGGAGCCTTTGATACTAGCGGGAGAGTTGGTAAAGGGCGTTGATATAAGCGTGAGCGTGCGCGGCGGGGGTGTTATGGGGCAGGCTGAAGCCGCGCGTATGGCTATTGCTAGGGCACTGGTTGAGTATTTTGACAATAAGGATCTTGAGGACAAGTTTAAGGCGTATGACAGAACAATGCTCGTAGGTGATATCAGGCGCAAACTTCCAAAGAAACCACTGGGCAGGGGTGCAAGGAAGAGAAGGCAGAAATCGTACAGGTGATCGGTATTGTTGATTGATGTTCAAGGCTGTAAAAAGTTAGTAAGGTTGGATGAATGAATTGGTAGGAGAGTGGTAAGGCATGATAATACCTGTGAGATGCTTCACATGTGGTGCCGTGATAGGATCTGCTTATGAAGAGTTTAAGAGGAGAGTGGAGTCTGGGGAGAACCCGAAGGATGTTCTCGATTCTCTGGGAATAAAGAGATACTGCTGCAGGAGAATGTTACTCTCTCATGTTGAACTCATAGACGATGTGATGGAATTTGGGTGATTGATGGCGGCTGGTTATGTAAAGCGATTGATGGTACATAATTGCGCAGGTAACCAATGTAATGATGATGCATGATAGCGGGAATGTGTGGGGCCGTAGGGTAGCTTGGACGATCCTCCCAGCCTGGGGCGCTGGTGACCCGAGTTCAAATCTCGGCGGCCCCATCGGCCCCGCTTTTTTGTCGTTTTTGTGGGTGAAATGCTGAGACCGATTGCCTTTACCTCCTTTTCCCCTCATCACAAAGATAACTTTTACCAGCAGAACTCTGCCCTGAAATACGTGGTGGACGTGGTCTCCTCAATTGCACCAAACGCCATTTCGCCCTTCGCCTCCGAGATGCTTATTGTCATCCTTTTATCGCCACCCTCGCCCGCCCCAGCAATAGAGCCAAAGAATGATACTATTGTTTTGACAGGCGTACACAGGCTTATTCCAACACTCCTTTCCATACCACCAATCTCGACATCTCCGCATAGCGAGAAAGATATACCCAGTTTTTCCATTATGTTGGGCGGGGATAAGGATAGGCATGGAGGGCACGATGGGATGGCGTAAATTATGCTCTTTATTTTGTTTATTATGTACTCTATAAGGGATTTGACAGCTTTTGCAACAAACTCAATTATTTGAGCGAGGGTGGAGATTGCATTGGATATTATGACTGCAATCTTTCCCTTGAGACCTGCCAGTGTTCCGCCGGATACCCCCACGCTAAAATAAATCTCTATTGATGTACTCTCATCCATTATTTTTTCTATCCTAGAGGCAAGAGCCCTTATCCCTTCACCGATCTGGGATGCAATATCGCCTATTCCTTTTGCATCCCTAATTCCATCAATAATGTAATGCACAGTGTCTAAGAAGGAATCTACTATCGCCTCTTTTATTTTCTCAAGTTTGTTTTTATCTATGACCAATGATATTCCACCAGACATGTCAATGAAAACACCAGGGGCTGGTGTGGGTATGTGCACTGTTGGGCTCTCAACCCCTATTTCTTCGCTTTTTTCCTCAAAAACCCCAGCCTCATAGTCTATTTTAAGCCTCCCCGCTACGAGAGCAGTACCCCATAACCACCTCTCCCCATTCTCGTATGCGTCCGTATCCATACCTAGGAAAACTGTTGCTATACGCCCGGTGTAATTCATCGTCGCCCTTAGCCCATCGTTGCTTAGGACAAAGGACAGGTTCATACCCTGCTTTTCCACAACAGCCCTGCACATGCTTTTATCCTCGGGGACAAAAATTGTGAAGACCATGCCAAAGGCTGTAAAACTTGCAGTGCCGGGCTTGAGAAAGAAAAGTATTGCCCTTGATACAAGCGATACACCTTTCCCTATAGCGCTCATAGCGCTCCTGAATACTTTCTCTATTTGCTGGTAAAGTTCCTTCAAAATTCTGGCACCAACCTCTAACAACTTTTTAATCAGTTTTACGATTATGTCCACTACGACCTTTAATATGTTCAGAATCCACCGAACAACGCTCATTATCTTTTCCCATATTTTTGACAGTGCCTTCCATATATCCTTGGTCAAGGTGCGTGATGGCTCATAATCCACACCTAATATGGGCCAGCCCGAGTAGGCAACTATATCTTCATCAATAACCAAAGTCTCATTATCGCTGATGGCGCTTTCGCAGCCATACCCGCTGGCATAGGCTTTTGCGCTAAAGTTTGCAATAATCGTTATATGCCAAGTGGTCTCGAAGGGCGAGGATAGGGTGAGTGTCGTGGGATCCGTGTAGTGCACACCGTGTCCGCGGCTCACCCATATAATTCCTTCGTTTTTCCCTAGTGTTTGTGAAGAAAAAGGCCTTTCTGCCACAGGGGTGAAGTTTATTGGCGAGAATTTTGCAACTATTTTCTTCAACTCACCTTCCTCGCCATACTTGGAAAAAATGTACGGATACTCACTACTCTTGTTCTTATCCCAATAAATTACGTACTGTAGACTCTTTGTTGATAGTACTTTATGGGATAAAAACATACGCTCCCAGACGAAGTGCAGGTATTCTGTAATCATATAAAGGATGTTTTTTGTTGCGGAAATTAGCCATGAGGATATTATCGATGATGCCTCCCCTGTGGATTTTTCGATTGCAGAGTTTATTTCGTCAATCTTCTTGCTTATTTTTGACTTCAATGTACTTAGTGTGCTCTTTATACTTTCCCGCATATCGTTCCAAAAGTCCTCAAGACCATTCACATAATCCTTTATGCATTCCTTCAGTTCCTCATAGTCTTCTTCATGACCTATAGATTTGAATACTGCATGTATTAAGCCATCAGCCGCTTCCGCAATCTTTCCACCCACCTTCTTAAATGCGCTCTTGGCGCTTTTGCATAGTTTGCTCACCACGGCGTTTTTTGCATTTTCTAGCCATGAGCCGAGAGTATTAAGGGCGTTAAGAACAGCCGAGCGCATGCCGGGCAGTATTTTATTGGCAATAATATCTAAAATATTCTTAAGAAAATCCTTGAACAGGTTTTCTTTGTTTAGGTTGCTAATGAATGCCTCAACAGCCTGCTTTAGCCAATACTCTGCAACACCCACAGTATACTCAACGTACGATTCAGAATCGTTCGGGTTTATTTTAACTATTGGTTTATTTCGATTCTTGAAAAGCGTCTCTGAGATTACGGATGCAACCATGTCTGTAATGTCGCTAACAAAAACGCTCACGATATCAGAAACGCTTGGATACACCTCATCGCTGCAAAGCGAGGCAGTTTGGTAGTCCCAGCATTGAGCATAGTCTGGTGTTTGTGTCTTGCCCGTAGATACATCCGATACTGTAAAACCGCTGTACTGTAACGATACTGTTAGGTTCTTTATCTCTATTTTTGCATCATCACCACTGACATTTATTTGCATATACAGCGTGTAGTTTGTGGGCTCTACTGTTGTTGTCAGGCTTTTCCTGCAATTCTTGTGTGATTCCGTGAGAGTCGCCATATGCGTATTTTTCTCGCCATCATAAATATAAATGTCCACAGTAGCATTCCTGGATACATAATCAAAGGATATGTTCAAGGTTGCTTTTTCCCAGAAAAACTCAAGAATTTTGTTTATCACCTCGTATATAGGATTTGCGGGGAGCGTGTCTGCCACCGGATGGTTTGAGCGTATACATATTGGCATGGTAAGAATGGCATTTTTTCCCTGAGAAACAAAACTGTAATTTTTTTCTTTAACGAGCAGAATATTCCCAGCGTCGTCGTATACTGATGCATTAACAGTGCATACAACCCCCGCGCTTTTATTTATCCCGTAAACGAATAATTCTGCAGGGACATCAGGGGATGTGCTTAAGTACTCTATGGTTTCATTATTGCCGTATCCGAAGGATATTGAATCAATTGTCGGGCTGAGAACGTGAATTGTCAGCCTTGCTTCCTTATCACCTTTTGCATAGTGTGCACTCAGATTTGCCCATCCGCCCTTTCTCCCTGCAACTATATACGCCTCTGAGTTTTTGGCAGCAACGCTAATACAATCCCCTGAAAAATTCCATGTGCAGTTAATGGGGCCAAGATAACCAGCAGTGTGGTTATAGCCCAACGCCGTAACCTCTGCTTCTTGGCATACTCCTAGCGTTATGAGCGATACATTGCTTCCCATAAAACTGAGCGCTATTTCGTCAACTGTTGGGCTCAACACATTAACGATCAGTTCTTTAGATAACAAACGTTTGCCATCGCGAAATGATACGTTTATTTTGCATGTCCCATACTCTTTGCTCGCCGCTGTAATCGTAGCGCTCGTTCCCTCTGGTCTGACATCCAAGATATCGCCACAGTACTCCCATGTCGCATTACACTCCCCAATACTCCCAACGCTGTCATTAATTAGAATTGTATAGAGTTTTATAACACCCCCAACGGGAAGTGTTATGTTTTCCACGCATCCTTGCGAGGAATACACAGAAATACCATCCGCCGATGGTGGGGTCAAGTTAAGAATTATAGTGCCGTAGCCGTAACTTGCGTTGTACGCTGTTATTTTCACAGCACCACCGCTGCCATACAAGGCCGAGCTATAAGTAGCCATCACTTTTCCATCACCCTCCGATAGTGATATTCGGGAATCATTGCTGTGCCAGTCGGCGATTACCATTGTGTTGTTCACAAAGGCTCCGAGTTCGACGCTCTCCCCTGCACTTAGTGTGGTATTTCCATCCAGAACCCTAATCTTGAGAGAATTGTTGGTTAAAGAGCGGGACTGATTTTCCACATCCAGCCCAAGTATTGCATTCATGTTTTTGTAGTTGGCGTGGAGAGCGTATTCGCCCTCAATCATGGGGTGAAAAAGATAATGGCCCTTGCCTAAAACTTCAATATATCCGCCGAGGTTACTCAACGCCAATGTGGAATTTATACTCACAACACGCTCATCTCTGACTATTGCTCTTACAACGTAGCCCTCGCCAATATCGCGACCACGTAATATTGTTGTGCGCTCAATACCCAGTTTTTGAAGAGCATTTCTAACAAAGCCTATTATTTTATTTCCAATGCTGTTTATGCCTAGATAGTCCAAGTACTTGAGAATAAGTTGGTCTATTGCCGCATACATCGCTTGGGATATCATATTCTCAACCCTTATCTCATCACCATCGTAGCCCATGTAGAGGGCGAGCAAATCAGCAGGGTCAATTACTCCCCTGTTAGCATAACTCCTCAAAATTTTCATCAGCGATTTGGATGGTGGATATTTTTCCTCAAACTCTTGGTAAAAATCGTGCCCTATGTACCGCAGGTGGCGGGCTGCCTCAAGCGCCAGTGCCATGTTTGTGGCAAGCGCTACATCCTTCCAACATATAACCCTTGCCTCTTCCCTCTCGCCCATTATTATCCTGTACTGTACGAGCATTGTTATCATGTACTTGATTATATCAGCCAACTCCCCCCCGCTCAAGGCGTATGTGAAACTGGAGAATTTGCTCCTTATAAAGGGGGCAATTGTCCCAAGCCTTTCCTCAATGGGCAGTTCAATATTCGCCCTCTGCTCACCGGCAGTTGCCGAGTAATTTATCATCCCAACAACAGCATAATCCACAACATAATCTACAGAACCTTCCCCTGACTCGCAGAACGTGTTGGGATAAAGTACATTTTTCCCCATCATGTTATCCTTTTTCACGCCAAAATATGGTGTGATATCAAGGGTAGAGGACTTTATCGGAATTATTGTTAAAGAAAAGTTGTTAACGTACACATTACACCCCCCAATTGTCATTGGAAACGCGTTTGAGATATACCTGCTGAAGCGCTCTCTTGTAATATTTAATATATCGCCAGCATATTCGAGACCTTCTGCACACCCCAGTGCAATAACACCCAATGCGTTCTCCACCATCATATGAGCCTTAATCATTGCAACCTTCATTCCCCTGTTCCTCTCAATAATCATAAGTTCTTGCATATGCGCTTGCTGTATCATGCTTATGTATGCTGTGGAAAAAACTGCAAGCACGAGTATGAGAGCAGCAATCGGGGCAAAAAACCCGCTTGCTGTAAGATTAGTGCTGAGACGCTTTATCCTCATGCTGCGGCGAAAAATAATTGTATTCTTAAACCTTTTTATCCCTGCGCTATGGCTTATAGAAAAGTTTTAATTTGTGCTACGTATTAAGATTTGCAACATGGAAGATAATAAATTCAATTTTGACTGCCCATACAGGGATGACAAAGGAATATGCCACTGGAAGTATGAAGGGTATGGATGCATTGAGGAGAAGTGTGAGTATTACCGCATGGTGACAACTGGCAAGTGCAAGTATTACAATAACGGCTTTTGTGAGAAATACGGTGCATTTTTCTGTGCAGGACCAGGGTTCTGCGATACTGAAGAAGACTACAAGAACGCCATGAAAAAGGCATGGGGTGCACTGAAAGAGCGGGAAATTGAGGAGTGTGTTGAGGAAAGAGATAATGGCTGTATTTTGAGGGTGGAAGTTATCGCAGGCGCCAAGGAGAGTAGGATAGTTGGTTATGATAAACAGCGCAGAAGACTGAGGGTTAAGGTTGCAAAAGAGAGAAGAAAGGGTGCAGCGAACGCGGAACTTCTCAAAGTCATAGCAGATACGCTCAGAGTTAAAAGAAAAAACGTGGAAATAATGCATGGGCACAGAACGAGGGAAAAGGATGTTATGATAAGAGGTGTGAAGCCCTGGGTTGTTGTTTCCTCAATAGTTAGACAAATGGAAAAATGATAGCAGATGCCCTTGAAGAATTGGAAAAAACAATTGACGAAATGATAGAGTTGAACAAAAGCATTCCTGTAATAGTTGAGGGAGACAGGGACGTAGCTGCCCTCAGGCGTGTGGGAGTTGTTGGCAAAATTATCGTGATAAACACAGGTTTATCAATAGAGGTGCTATGCGAGACTATTGCCAGGGAATATGATGAGGTTATAATTCTCACGGACTGGGATAGAAAGGGTGGAATGCTTGCAAGGAGGCTGAGGGAGTTGTTGTTGGCGAATGGGACAAAGTGCAATGAAAGCATAAGGGCAAAACTCTCGTTTATATGCAAGAGAAGCATTAAAGACGTTGAATCCTTGCCCCAGTACATAGAGAGGCTGAGGGAAGAGAAAAGAAGAAGAAAACGCTGAGCGTGCGAGGGTTTGCCATGCACTCATTCTTTGATATAATCATCCTTGCCATGATATGGATGCTCGGTGCAATCGTGATACTCCAAGCCATTACGAGGAAGAAAGAGGGAGAAAAGTTATGGGCAGTTTATGGGGAGGTTGCGAAAGAACTGGGTCTTGCAGAGAGGGAGGAAGTAATGGCGGGCTACGGTTTTCCTGATGTTGTTGGAGAGATTAAGGGGCGTAAAACATTTATACACCCGATTGTTGGAAAAGGAGGAGGGGGTTTACCAAAGACAGCGTTTGCTGTCGAGCACAAGATTAAATTTAATGGAAAAATAATGATTACCACAACAAAACCCCTCAAAATGGTGCCAAGATCTTTTCGCCACAAACTCACCCTTGCTAATCCTTACGGGAAAGATTGGGCTTTTTTGGTGAGCGGGCAGTCAAAGGAGGACATAAAGGTCGTGGCTGAACTGTTCTCAGGGGATGCACTGGGCCTGCTGAGCAAAATTGTGCATAGAAATAATGAAGATTTTCTTTACTTTTTCTTAGAATCAGGGATTGCCATCCTCTACACCCTTGACTGGGAGAACGATAAGGAAAACTTGAAAAATAACCTCCTAGACACACTAAAACTCGTTGAAATTATGGAAGCAAACGCGCCCTATCTTGATCCGAAAATAAAAAGCGAATTGTTTGTGCGTGCTGAAGGGAAATCTTTATCTAAGGCTCGAGATATGTTTCTCTCGGCAACCCTGATCCCATTAGGTGTAATAATACTTGTTTTTCTTGCGCCAACAGTCTCAGATATATGGAGCATGGCTGTGGTGGTGAGCATAGGCCTACTGGTAATACTCATTGGCACAACAAGAATTTATGCGGCAATGTTCATGAAAAAGCCTACCTCAGGATCAGAGGGACATTTCTGAGCCAATCAATATCGCTTATATACAACTGGCGCAAATCGTGTATTCCAAGTTTGAGCATTGCAAGACGTTCAAGGCCGAGACCCCAAGCAAGCACTGGATATTTTATCCCAAACTGTTCTGTAACTTCCGGGCGAAATATCCCTGCTCCGCCTAGTTCTAGCCACTTGCCTCCATAGTTTACCTCGACCTCCAGACTCGGCTCGGTATATGGGAAATAAGATGGGCGAAACCTTATGTTTGGAAAGCCCATTCTCTGGTAGAACTCTTTAAGCACTCCCATGAGCATTGAAAAGTTTGCATCCTCCTCCATCAATATGCCCTCAATCTGGTGAAACTCAGGCAGATGAGTGGGGTCTAGGTTCTCCCTTCTAAACACCCTCTCTATGGAAAAAACTCTTATCGGTGGTTCGTTGTTTTTGGACAAATACCTTATTGTATTCACCGTTGTATGGGTGCGTAATATTGCCTTCCTCGCCTCATCAGCACTCCACTTGTATCCCCAGCCCCTTGACCCAGTCTTCCACCCATTTTCGTGTATTTCTGCCACAACCCTTGCAATCTCCTCATCAATGTCCATGAGCAAGCTATCCACATAAAATGTGTCCTGCATATCCCTTGCAGGGTGATCTTGAGGGATGAAAAGGACGTCCATGTTCCAAAAAGCAGATTCCACATAATTGCCGCATATTTCCTCAAACCCCATTTCAATAAACACTTCCCTGACATCGTCCATTATCGTGGTTAGTGGATGTTCCTTTCCACCGTAGGTTTTTGGAACAAACCTTTCAACATCGTACCTGCGAAATGACACCTCCCTCCACAGACCGCTCTTTATGAGTTCGGGTGTGAGTTGTGTTACCTCTTCCTTCACTTCTATGCCGCGCTTAACTGCCTCTATGCCAAGGTCTGTGAGCGTTATCGTCCTTACCACCCTTTCTCTCACGCACACCAGGTCCCGGCGGGAGAGAAGCATGTCAATCGCGTCCTTATCAACATCGTCCTCGCTAACCTCTCCCTTTGTAAGAAGGGATAAAACCTTCTCATCCCGCCCCTGCTTTTTGAGCATGTCTCTGCCCCTATCTGTTAAGACTAAGGTTGTACTCCCTCCAGACTTATCAATATCAACCCATCCCTTTCTTTT
>Ga0180302_10000484_pt1 | contig 17497 bp, 13 predicted proteins | sample GuaBasSediGuay17_FD_121794 | JGI IMG/M metagenome (GOLD analysis project Ga0180302, IMG submission 121794) | Subseafloor sediment microbial communities from Guaymas Basin, Gulf of California, Mexico - Guay17, Core 4571-4, 12-15 cm | ecosystem: Environmental > Aquatic > Marine > Hydrothermal... | reverse complement strand
TTCCTAGCCCTCGTTATCGGAAACGTCTCATCGAGTATCCCGCTGACTATGAGCAGCGGCCTGGGGGCTATACAGGCCAAGACCTCCTGGACGTTGGCGAACCTAAGCATCCCCGGTATACACTCGCAGATGCACCTACCTGAGGCCACCTGGTCCTCGAACACCTCCGCGGAGCATACTGGAGCCGCCGCCTTAACGCGTTCATCCAAAGCCGCCAAGTACATCGTCTGGTTTCCACCGCCAGAAGCCCCCGTCACACCTATCCTCTCAGGATCCACCTCCCTCCTCCCTTGAAGGTAGTCTAAAGCCGACATATTATCCCATAGCTCGACGGCCTGTAGACAAAGCCCGATGCTGTATAGCCACCAAGCGTCCCAGTGACCCTGAAATCTCCTCTCGCCGTAACCGACTTTATCTATGGATAAAACCACGTATCCCCTCTTGGCTAGGCCTATACAGCTGGCCTGTATTGCGTCTTGAAACCGACCGTAGGGCCAGTGGCCGTGAACCCTTAGAACCGCCGGCAGAGGCTCATCGACCTTACTAGGCCTGTAAAGATTCCCTGACACGTAGAACCTAGGGGGCGTTTCAAGCACCACGTTTTCGACCGTGATCTCACCACGCTCTTTAACCGACACGACCCTCGCTTTTACGCTCCTTTCGTCGGCTAACCGGCCCATAGCCTCCCTAAGACCCCGCAATATCTCATCTCTTCTCCTAAGCCACTCCTCGACGCTTCTGGGCCTAATCCTATCTAGCCCAAGCTCATAGCATAACCTAGCGAAATGCTCACTTAGCATAGACCTATAAGGCCTATGGAAAGCGTTCAAGTCACCCCACATGAAAAAGGACAAATCTCCACACCGGACTTGTTCTATGATTTGAGATGATTAAAAAGTTGAACCGTTTATGGGGTCTAACGCTTTTAAATTCTTCACTATAAATCGTGAAGTGGAGGTGTCGACGTGCGTACTACACCTATAGGGATAGTTATGTTCAACGACGAGAGGGAGCATGTTTACAGGGCGAACTACGAGGAGTGTATGGAGGTTCTCCATAAGTGGGCCGACGTTATACGGGAGGGTGTGAAGAACATAGACGGCTCCTCACCTGAGGTCGTGGTGGGCTCCGAGATAATAACCTCAGTCAGGTCCGCTCAGAGGGTCGGCGAAGAGATCGCGAGGGCAAACTGTAAACAAGTGATCCTATGCTTCTACGTGTGGAACTTCCCGTTCTTCGTATGGCCGTTCATAAACACCGTAGGTAGAGATAAGCCTATACTCTGCCTATCGAACAACAGCGGCAAGTTCCCGGGTAACGTCGGGCTTCTAGCCACGGACGGGGCGCTCCGTCAAGTCGGCATTAGAACCCACCGCATCATAGGCGACATAGACGACCCCGAGACCAGGGCTAAGGTCATAGACTGGGTCCGCGCAGCCCAGGCGTATACGATTATACAGAACGAGGTCTACGGGATGTATGGCGGCCACTCGATGGGTATGGAGACCGGCTACTTCCACCTCGTTCCGATAATAAAGACCTTCGGCGTCACGGTCCGTCAGATAGACCAGCTCTGGCTTGTCAAAAAGATGGAGGAGGTCGACGAAAGCGAGGTCGAGAAGGGACTGAAGTGGTTTGAAGAGCTCCTCGGAGACCGTATAAAGTACGACGGGAAGATGCTCACGCGTGAAACCCTGAAGACCCAGATACGTCTGTACTTGGCTATGAGGATGGTTAATGAGGAGAAGGGCTTCGACTTCTGCGGCCTGAAGGGGCAGCGTGAGTTAACCGAATACGTCTGCCTAGGAGACGTGGCGGAGATGCTCATGAACGACCCATACGACTGGAACGGGTTCAAGGAGCCGACGGTCTGCGCGACAGAGGCGGATGCCCTCGCAGCGGTGACCATGCAGCTTCTGAAGTACATCAGCGGAGGTCTACCGGTGCTCTTCATGGACGTGAGGCTCTACCATCCCGACAAAGACATATGGGACTTCTGCAACTCCGGGAACCATGCGAGCTGGTACGCTTCGAGAAGCATGGATCCCAGGGAGAACTTCAAGAAAGTGACCTTTCACCCGGCGCTTGAGTACTACTTCAAAGCTGGCGGCGCATCTGTCGAGTTCGACGCAGCCCCAGGCGAGATAACCTTCGCGAGGCTGGGCCTATGGGACGACGAACTCTACATGGTGATCGTCTTAGGCGAAGCCGTCGAGCTACCGCCGGAGGAGCGTAGGGCTCTCAACGAGCAGACCAACCCGACCTGGCCTCATGTCCACGCCAGGCTACACTGTAGCTTCGAAGAGTTCACGGCTGTTTTCCCGTGTAATCACATATTGGGTGTCGCAGGAAACTGGGTACGTCCCCTCACGTACCTATGCGAAATCGCCGGGATAACCCCGATAATTCTCGGACCGGAGGCGGAGAGGAGAATACCGCCGGTCTGGGAGCGTGTAACAAGAAAATAGCCTAGCCAAATGGATGGGCGTCTCCACGCATCCACTTTTATTTTTGACACTCGGCTTTTACCAATCCCTCCTGCTCCGGGGACGTCTACTATCGACCCCTCAACCTAGTGGCCTCTATGAACTCATCGATGGTTTTTAGCATTTTCGGTTTAACTCCCTGGGTGATTGAATATATCTTCTCCGAGAATTCTCTGATCTCATCCATACCGACTAAAACGCCAAATTCCATGTCTATTACCCTCTTCTCACGCGGTTGGATAAACTGCAGGGTGCCCCAGCTCCTCTCCTTATCCCTACCTAAAACTAGGCAATTAGCTGGCTCCAATCCCACTACGTAGGTGCCTTCACCCATCATTTTCCATTCTATGAAGCGATTAAGCTCATCTTTCCTCCATTTAATATAGACACCTAGACCGTCCATAATCCTGTTATTAAATATAGCCGCATATGCATAGTTTTCATCGTCCGAAGCCATTTCATGGAAATAAACCTTCTCCCTGAAGCCTTTAGTTGGACGTTGAAATCTATCGAATTTTTCAGCGCTCTCTTCAGCATCTTTATCTCTCGGAACGTAAAGTTTAGAGGTCGAAACTAGATAGGCGTCTTCATCTACGAGAGGAAAGCCGAAGTTGAAGTGGTATAGAACCATTAATGGCTGCGGCTCCCAACCCTCGTTCACAATCGTATCCTCGATTTTTATAACCCTGGACCCAAGCTTAGATTCGATTCTACGCCTCAAAACGAGATTCGGGCCGAAAACTCTAACCTCGCTACATACGCCTTCAACAACCATTATATACTCGTCTCCGCTCCAGTAGCCTTCGACCCTTATGAGCTTGGCCGGGGCATAAGATATCCTACCGTGTAGACCTAAACGTTCTCCCATATCTATCGTAGGTGCTCCAAGATAGGTTAATCCGCAGGTTGTAAGTAGACCTCCAAAAAATCCTCGAAGCCATCCAAAACCCTCCGGTTCAAAGAAGAATGGAGCCGCTAACCCGGTTGGGCTTATCCAGGCTAAAGGCACGTTTCTATATTCGGCATTAGCTATATCCAATCCTCTGTCAACGACTATGAGGAGCCTGAGCTCGCCCGTATTCATAGATATTAGTTTAACGTTACGTTCTACGCCTTCTTGAGCCTCTAAAAGCTTAACCCCTCCGATCTGATCGATGCTTCCTACGTACCTAAGGATTTCTTCTCTCTTAAACAACCTACCGTATAATCGAACCATATGTACCTCCACTTTAAAATTAAAGAAAGACGGGATAAAAGCCAATTGGTTAAACCAAGGTAGTAGAATACGGTAAGATGGAAATGTTTCAGAAAATTTAAATGTAGACTTGAGTCGGTTACACGGTTAGCTTTAATAAGATTGTTCTAGAGAGCCGGACTCTAGCCTCAATAACTTACGGGTTCTTACCACATCCCATTCGTAGATTATCTCAAGTCGACCATTCTGGATCTTATAGGCTACTAATTGGATATGTCTTTAAAACAGGCTTCCATGGATTTCAACGACCATGCATTTATTAGAAAGGCTCGGGGTTGAATATATTAAGCTATGAAAATGCAAGATAACTGAGAGTAGAAATCTTCTTGACCAGAAGGGGGCAGGTGCTCATGATCACCATACGAGGCGATATGCTCGAGGGTGGGGGTCAGATACTCAGACTCTCCACGGCCTTAGCGGCCCTGATGGGTGAACCCATAAAAATCGTGAAGGTTAGGGGTAAACGTAGGCCTCCTGGCCTCAGGAGACAACATATGACGGCTTTAGAGGTTTTAGCCTCTCTGTGTAACGGACGGGTCGAAGGATTGAGGCTCGGCTCCACCGAGGTTTTCTTTGAACCCGGTGACATAGGAGGCGGCTCCTATAGGTTTGACGTAGGTACCGCGGGCAGCGTGAGCCTTATACTTCAAGCAGCCATGCCCGTGATGGTGTTCGCCCCCTCCCCGGTTAAGCTCAGGCTCAGAGGTGGAACGAACAACCCCATGGCGCCCCCCGTAGACTATCTTGAAAGAATCCTATTGGAGGACCTCAAGCTCATGGGTGTCGAGGCGCGTTTGCGGGTTTATCGAAGAGGCTTCTATCCACGTGGAGGGGGTGAGGTCGAGGTTCAGACGCAACCCTCCCGGAGACTTAAACCTTTAGTGCTTCAGGATCTCGGCCGGATACTCGAGGTCAGGGGGCTGGTTTACAGCTGCAGGCTTCCAAGCCATATAGCCAACAGAATGGCTTCGAGCGCCTCTGAAAGGCTTAGGAGAGCTGGGTTAGACCCGGTCTTCGAGAGGGAAGTTCTACAGCCTGGAAACCCGAAGTGCAGCTTAGACCCGGGTTGCGGGATCGTCCTATCTGTCAAGCATAGCTATGGGTTCTTTGGCGTCGATAACTTAGGCGTCAAGGGTAAGCGAGCCGAACTCGTAGGCCTTGAAGCCGCGGATCAGCTTATAAAACTCGTAGAAGGGGGTTATCCGGTGGATAGGCACCTGTGTGACCAGCTTATAGTGTGGATGGCTCTAGCCGACGGTGTGAGCCGTGTTAAAACGATAGAGCTAACCTTACACGCTTTGACATGTATAGAGCTCACCAAAACCATTTTGAAGGCCGAGTTTAAAGTCGAAGGAGACCTAGGTAAACCCGCCGTTATAGAGTGCAGAGGAATAGGATACGAGAGATAGAAACGCAATAAAAATGGGAGTTTAGCCCTTTCCTAGCCCTAACCCGTTTACGCAAGCTTCCTAGTAACTACGACCACAGCGTATATGGCCGCCACAGCGGCTATCAGCGCGAGTATAGCCGCCGCATAGGTAGCGGCACTTATGCCGCCTATGGCAGCCTTAGCATCGTCCACACTAGACCTAACATCCGCTAGGTCTGAACTTATACCGTTTACCCCGTTTGCTAAGTTGCTTAATGCCGTTTGAACCTCCGATATAGCGTCGTTGACTTCTGATATAGCGTCGTTGATATCGCTCAAGCTGTCGGTCACGTCTGATAGAGCCGTGTTTACATCGCTGACCCCGCTCTTAACGTCTTCGAGGCTGGTCTTTATGTCAGCTAGCGACATGTCTATTTCGTCGAGTTTGGCCGATATATCCGCCAGCTTCGTTAGAGCAGCCGGTGTGTCGACTACGAAAACCGTTAGGCTTTTGCTTTGAACCGTACCGTCTTCACCGACCGCCGTCACGGTAACTTCGTAGGAACCCTTCTCCGCATCCATGCTAGCAGACAATACCATCACAGACTTGAAGTCTGGGACATCCTTCGTGGTCGAGAATGCGGCTGTCACCCCGTCAGGGGTTGAGGCTGAAAGCTCTACGTTGTATTCGTAGGGTCCTACGGCTTCTACAGAGATGACCACCGAGTCGTACCAGCCTTGGGGTACGACGAGCGCATCCTTGCTCAACGATATCGAGAACTCTGGAGCCTTAGCCGTCACGAAAGTCGTGAATTCTGAAACTCCTCCGTAGAAGGCTTTAACCGTGTAGGTGCCAGTCGGCAGTGTCTCGGCGAGCTTAAAGCTTGTGCTGAAGCTTCCGTCGGTACCGGTCTTGACCACATCGGCGTATCTTAACGTCCCAGCAGGATCGGTAACCTCGATGTTAACGTATACGCCTGCCTTAGCCGTCCCGTCTTCCGTGACGGAACCAGATATCGTCACCACTTCCCCCAGCGTGTAGCTGGGCTTATCGGTGGAGACCTGGATCGTCACGGTCACGGCGAGGCTCGCCGGAGCCGCTAGAAGCACTAAAAATACTAGGAGCGGCGGCAAGATTTTAAAGCTCATACTGGTCCTCAACGTCTATCCCTCCCTTTAACTGACGGTTACCGTCAGCTCTACAGGCTCTGCTATAGCCTCACCGGTTACGGTGTCTATAACCATTATCTTAGCCGTCCAGGTTCCTGTAAGCTCACCAGCTAAGTACGTAGCGGTCGGGGTGACCGACTGACCCGCTTCAAGGGTCAAGCTAAGCTCGTAGATCGGGTACTGCGGGGTACCGTCAGGAGCGATGAAGGTTATCCTTATCGTAACATTCCTTGCTTCTGCACCGACGTTCGTTACCGTAGCCGTTATCTCAACCTCCTCACCCGGACTGTAGCTGGGCTTGTCGGTCGAGGCGTCAGATATCTCTGTAGGCATCACGGGCGGCGCCGGCGCATAGGTGACGGTAATGATTCTAGTGGCGAAGTTCTCATAGCCTTCGGAGTCTATGGCGTAGACCGTTATAGTGTGGGTGGCGTTCACCGTTAAGGTGACCGAGAAGTTGAAGAAAGCCTTCTCCTCCTCGACGCTAACTATGGGTACAGTCACGTTATCGGCACCGTTGAGGCTGTATTTGATCGTCGTTATAACGGTTCCTGGAGTCTCCGCTAGAGTAGCGTCTGAAGGCTTAGCCCACCCTGCGATATACATGGTGACGTTTGTAGTGGAGGATACCGTCGTATCCTCGGCTGGCGATGTGATGTTCACTATGGGCTCTAAAGCCATGACTTCTACGGTGGCTGAGCCAGATTCTAAAGCATACTGCGTCGTCGTGGCGGTTATCGTGTACGTACCGAGCTCCTCTGGAGCGGTATATTCGACGGTTACACTAACATCGTCATAGCTTATGTAGACAAAGTCCCTCTCCAACGTACCGCCTGTGACCGTCAGGTCAACCCTTATAGCAGCGCCAAATATGTTAGTCTCTACCTCGTTGTCATACTCATCAGCCAGGTAAATCGTGACAACAGCCTCTTTACCAGGGCCTAACGTGTCAGGCTCCACGGTTACTCCAAGCTTAGCCACCTCACCAGGTACGGTCTCTATCTCCGCAGATTCTCCCTCAATAGTGTTGTCAGGCGCATCGGTCAGAGGCTTCGAAACCACGGCCTTAACCTTAGCCTTCAAACCAGCCGTCGTGTCCACATAGAACTTCGTAGTAGCCACACCATCCTCATCTGTGGTAGTGGACACCGGAGTCACGTAACCGTTGTACTCCTCTTCCTCAGAAACCACTTCAAACGTCACAGGCACGTTCTCCTGGTTGATGTCGATCGTAACTTCCACATAGGAGCCGGCTTCACATGTTAGGCTCTCAGGAGTCACGGTCACAGACGTAGCGAACGTAGAGGTCTTCAGAGACTTCGAGGTCCCAGTGTAGGAACCCTCATAGTCTCCAGATGGAACGGTTACCTTGGCTGAGATTATAGCGTAAGTACCCCATACTGGGTCTGGCTTATAAGTAACGGGCTCCGAGTATTCAGAGCCTGCAGGTATGGTAGCGGTTATCTCATCCACTTCGTCTCCAGTAGCGTTTATAAAGCAACCCTTAGTAGTGGTTAGCTCCACTTCTGCAGCGACATCCAAGGCAACAGGGTTCCCGTACTTGTCGGTTAGAGACACATTGATCTCAAACGAAGACTCCGTCAAGTATGATATGCTATAACCTTCGACATCGAACGGCGTGTTGACGACAACCTTGGTCGGTACGTTCGGCTCTACCGTAAGCTCCGCAGGTGTTACTGTTAACTGAGCGCCCAGACCGCTCTCAGGTTCCATGACTACGTCTGCGTAGAAGCTCCAGTCACCTGCCTCTGTAGGCGTGAACTCGGCCTCGGCTGTACCATCCTCATCGGTCGTAACCTTCGTTATCTCTACAGAGTCTCCATCTGGGTTAACCGCCCAGACCACTAGAGGTAGCCCCTCGTCTTCACAATATAAAGGCCCAGTCTGAATGTTTATCGTAACGGTTTCGCCAGCCATTATGGTGCTAACAGACTCATCGTCCTGCGTGAGAGAAATCGTTATCTCCTGAGCCCTACCCACATATAGATGTAACGTTTTCGTCACTTTCGTGTCGTCGGCGAATTTGATAGTAACAGTTATGGAGAATTTATCGACGACACCCTCCTCAGTCTCCTCGTCGTTAGGGTCTAGGTTCAAGGTTATCTTGCCCTTCGCTCCATCCGGTAGGATGAAGTCATAGCCGGACGGAAGCGAACTCGCTACTACCCAAGGCTCCTCGGTTATGATGCTGAACGACGTTCCACTTACGAAGCCACTCCATGAAACGCTAGTTACATCCTCGACGACATCTGAAGCTATGTAGACTCTGACCTCGACGATATCAGGGTTACCCTGCGGGTTCTCGATCGTTATGGTTCTGGTGGCTATTTCATCGCCGGTAAACATGTATGGGTAGTCTAGCGATACCGTCGGCTCTTCGACTGCGAACGCAGGGGTCGTAGGCGCTAAAGCTAACACCGTCGTCAGGGCTAGTAGGGCTATTAAAGCCAAACTTAACTTCTTGCTGGACATATCTAACTCACCTGAAACTTTCAAACCGAAATACCATTACATATTAAGGAGTTTATAAGGTTAGCCTATAGTCTTGTTATCAAAGATTAGGTTTAGAGGGTTTACCATTTTAACATGAACGTCTCATCTAGATAATTGTATACAAAAGTTTATCAGCATCCTCCGATGGAGAACGCATCCAAATTTTATCTCGACTAAACCTCGATATTACTTAAGTAGAAAAATAAAGGCTTCTAACAACCTTAAGGTTTAATCAATCTAAGGTCTGAACAAAACCTAAGCTCCTCGGTTACCAGCAACAGAACATGTTTAAAACTTGGTATAGAAAATTACTGAGGATTTCGTCTAGCTTGGCCACTCGAACGGCTTAAACGTGGACCGTGGCGCTTCAGGTAGCTTCCTCCTACACGATATGAAACCCCAGTGCATGTAACTTGCCCTGTTGTAGACAGTCCAGAAATTCACGTAGACTCCGCCGACCCCGTTCTCCAGGTTAACGACTACTGTGTAGGTTTTCCCGATCCTGACTCCTTTGAACACCGCCTGTCCATGCCACTGGTTCGGAGTCACCTGGACAGGCGTAAGCGGCATCGAAACACCCAGCTCCCAGAGCGTCACGGAGCCCTCGGGCGGCTCTGAAGGCTTGTCGTAGAAGACTATGTCCACCATTAGGTAGCCGACCTCTTCCCCGCTGGCGGCTCTGGTGAACACGGCCTTGACCTCAGCGTCGCCTTCGAGAGTCAGGGTCTTGAACGGTGCCGAGCCATAGTCGACGAAGTTAACCTCCCAGTGGCTGAACTCATACCCGCTAGCTACGCCGGCGACTTGGAGAACAACGGTTTCTCCACGCTTAATTCGGTAGACCCCAGGCACCGGATAGATGATTCCAGCACCGTTAGGAACTACCTCTATCTTCAGCTGGACATACTCCTCATCCGTACCCTCGAACCACGGAACCCAAGACAAAGGCTCGTCAGATGCGTATACAGAGACCACCGAAAGCCCGGCTAGCACGAGTACAGCCAATAGAGCCAACACCCTAAACATGTCTCTCATAAAATGAGAGACGTATATCTGCCTTTTTTATATTTCCCTAGATTATCGAGGTAAATACTAGATCGATTAACACGAACATCGATCGTATGACGGGTCTACTCAGAAGACCCCTCGCGCGTCTTCCGGTGAGGAAGAACACCCAAACTTTTATCTCAAGTAGAACTCGATACTTAAACAATCTGGAAAATGGAAGCCAGGTCGTCGAAGATTAAGGCTATACTCGAGGTCTTAGCTATGATGGGTTTCATAGCCCTGCTAGCCTACATCTACTGTACGGTTTTAGGAGGGATCCCCCGCGAGCTATTAGAGATGGTTTTCAAGAGGTCTAGGGTCGACCTTACTTACGGGGTTCAAGCCTGGATAGACGAGGATTTGGGCTCGCCGAACAGGAATATCCACTTAGCCCTTGTAAACTCGTTTCTATCTTTCCTAACTTCGACCGGGCTAAGCGCATACTCAGCCGGCACTCTCTTCCTGACAATGCTTTGGGTTTCAGGAGGGCTATCCACATATCTCCTAGCCAAACATCTTATGAACAGCTACCCAGCCGCCTTGATAGCGTCGGTGGCCTATTTAGGATCCCCCTTAGCAGTCAAATGCTTATGGAACAGCTTAGAAACTGCGATGTTTTATACCCTAATACCTACGGCTATTATGCTGGCAGATAGAGGTCTTAGAAAAAATAGTATATACCATGGCTTCTACGTAGCCTTAGCGGCGACGATACTATCGGGTGGGGTTTACAGGCTCGACTTGCTGATCCTGGTCACGCTTACGGTTTTATCCTATTTAATGGCTCACATACTTGACCGACGGAACCTGGCTAAATTTAAGTGGATAATAGCTTTTACATCGTCGGCCCTATTATGTTGGATTTTGATGGATCTATGGCTGATCACGGTTTCTCCAGTCTTCTACAACGGTTTTAATGTCCAATACCTAGTGGCCGTCCCTTTATTTCTTCTCATAATCCTAACCGCTCTTAAAGTCGGAAAGTCTAACATTCTAGAGGTCTCCGTGGTTTTGCTGATAATCGTTATCATGCTTTCAGACGTTCGAGGAACTGTGTCAACCGACGTATCCCCTAGCATATTATCGCTTCTCTGCGTAAGCCTATCTCTCTCACTGGCCTCATGCCTTAAGAGGCTTTTACAATACCTCGAAGAGTACCTATCGATAACGTTGATCGTGGAGGGCGAGGAAGGACGTAAAAGAGAATATGATCTGTCAAAGCTAATGTTCAGTATCATCGTGATAAGTCTCATAGTTTCCCAAGGCACCGCAGTGAATCTAACATGGTGCAATAGTCTGAATATCCCTGACGCTTACATTAGGCTTAGCGAGACCCTACCGAAGGGCAGTTATAGAGTGTTGGCTTTACCCATAACTTGCGGTGAAGTCTACTATGATTGGATCCCCGAGAGCTACGGTGAATGTATAGAATCGATAGTACTTAACAAGTCGATCATATCTGAATGCCACTACACATACTTGAACGAATTATCCACTAGAAGGGGTTTCTGGAAGTTGTTGTCGGTTTTAGATATCAAGCTTCTCGTGTTGCATATGGACATAGACCATGAAAAAACCAAATGCATAGACCCGAAGAAGCTGAGAAGCTCCATAGAGAATAACAGAGTTAGCTGCGAGACCGTGATTCTCCCCCACGTTCAGAACGGCTCGGTCGATTTATCTCATGTCGAATCTCTCACCGAAGATTTTGGATTTGTCCATCTAGTCAACTACAACGTGTCGAAAGTCCACCGCGTGGAGGCTAAAGTCGCCGATGCGAACGAGGCGCAGTCTAAGGTTCATATATACGCCTTGGGCGCCATAGCTCAGACTGAAGTACCTGTTTTAAACGGTACGTTTAGCTTCGCTTATGACCCTAAATTGTCGGACTGGTCTGGATACCGATATCTCGAGCTGTGGATCAAAGTCAACGGGTCCTATAAAGTCGAGGTTCAGCTATATGATGTCTTCCACAACTGGAGTCTATGGAAGGTCGATGTAGAGGAGCAAATTTGGAACTTGATAACGGTACGTCTTGATAAACCTGATGCATACGGAGGCTTAGATAGGTCGAAGGTGTGTATGGTAGTCTTCTCCATACGAGCTCCTTCCGACTGCATCGTGGAAGCAGAGGTCGGAGGTATGTTCTTAGACCACGGCTATGAGACCAAGGTCGTTAAAGAACCTGAGCCGCTCGAGATATTCGCGGAGAAGCCTCAGTTTGTGATATATGAGCTCCCCGACTGTTTTAGAAACCCGAGACTCTACACGGTCGAACGTACGATCACCCTAGACAGTGCTGGGGAGGGTATTTTCGAGGACTTCCTGTCTGAAGAGTTTGACCCCCAAACCTCTGCGTTCGTCGAGGGGGAAGAGTTAAACGTATCCTTCGTCGAGATCTCATACTCGGAGAGAGGACCGTCACATTATAGGGTCATGGTCTACAGACCTACAGAACCGTTTCTCCTAGTTTTAAACGAACGGTTCGACCCAGGCTGGAGTATATATACTGAGGAACCCAGCTTGCTCGACGTGTTCATGGGGAGAGAGACCATAGATGCTCAGCATCTAAGGGTTAACGGTTTCTTTAACGGATGGTATGTTAAGCCTAGAGGGGGAACTCTCACTTTGGTAATACTCTATAGGCCACAAGTTATCCTAGACGTTTTCAGAACCGTATCGTTAGGTTTTGCGGTAGTCGGTTTAACCATAGGTTTTCTGAGGAGGCTTCTAGAGGCGGATTCTGTAGCTTACGTCGATGTCGATTGAGGCATTAAGCATATAAACTGTTTACGGATATGGTTTGTCTAGAAGAGTATGGATGAGGTTTGTGCGGCTGTGTTATGCGGTGGTGTCGGTAGTAGGCTCAGACCCTTAACGTACTACTTCCAGAAAGCTATGATCCCGATCGGTTCTAAACAAAAGCCCCTTCTGGAATACATAGTTTTACTACTCAGAAAACATGATGTAAGGGATATAGTCCTCTTGGCAGGTTATAAATACAGACAGATTCTCAACTACTTCGGCTGTGGAGAACGGTTTGGTGTGAGGATAAACTATGTTCTCGACCGGGAAGACCTTAAAGGAACCGGGTGGGCCTTGTTGAACGCCTATGAAAACGGTGTCTTCGATAAGTTCAAGCACATCCTAGTCTACTATGGAGATATTCTCTCAAGCATAGATATCGGAGAGCTTGTTAGATGGCATAAGATGTTTAACTCCTCTATAACGGTCGCCGTCTCGAGGGGGTATAGGCTTCCGGTGGGCATAGCCCATCTAGACGGGTTTAAGATCGTTAAATTCGAGGAGAAGCCTATGGTGGATATCCCGGTGTGCATAGGGATACTGGTTTTGAAGAAAAATATATTCGAAGTCATGTCTGACTTGTCTAGGAAGTATGTGAACATGGAGTTTGACTTGATGAAGCATCTTATACCTGCTATGATAGCCAGAGGGGGAGGTGTTTACGCATATGAGACGAAGGCTTTCTGGTACGACATAGGCTCGACCGAGAAGTATGAGAAGCTCGATAACAGTTTTGCGGATAAGCTGTTAGAAACCTTGGAGAAACCTTAACACCTTATTTTCCTCTCTCTAAGCCATAGCGCAAGTTTTCTGAACGCTCTAGCCCTATGCGACAAGCGGTTTTTCTCAGACGGGTCCATCTCGGCGAACGTCCTACCGTCACCCTCCATCGGCTTGAAGATCGGGTCGAACCCGAATCCTCCGTGACCCCTAGGTCTGTTCGTTATGAATCCCTCGACTTTACCCGTAAACACCTTCACGAACCCTCCCGGCTTAGAATAAGCCACGGCCGAGAGAAAGTACGCTCTTCTATCATCTAACCCATTCATAAGTTTAAGTAAACCCCATAACCCTAGGGTCTTATAGACGTAGGAGGAGTAGGGGCCTGGAAACCCCTTCAACGGTCGTATAAATAAGCCAGCGTCTTCGACGACCACCGCTACTTTAAACTTAGACGCTAGGTCCGAGGCGGCGTATGACGCTATCTCCTCGATGCTGTCAGATTGTATCTCGACCTTATCGGCATCAAGCCTATCTAACGAGACACCATACTCCGTCATGAGAAGTTTAGCCTCCCTAAATTTACCTAGATTTTTCGTAGCAAAATACAAGGCCACGACAATCAGCCCCAACCCATTAAGCAGGTATGAAAGAATTTAACGATTCCCTTCTAGCGCCGACTTTCGATATTTCAAGCCATGAGGGTTTAGCCGTCATAACCACGAAAGCTGGCTTCTTACCTCCTCGGCATGTTTAATAGGGTGGTTAAAGGAAAACTATGAAAGGGATATAGTTTGAGAGAGACGCGGTTTAGCGATGTATGTGGAACCATAAACGAGATTCGTAACATACTCAGTAGGAGCACGCTGAAACCTGAAGACTTCACGGAAGCACTCGATCTTCTCGAAGATGCCTCGTATATGATTAGTAGAATGAAACATAGGCTTAGAGAATATGAAAAGCTTAGAGGCGATCTAAGGCGTCTATTAGAGGAGATGGATCGCATAGAACCTAAGGGAGTCGAAGAAGTCCCCCATGTAGTTGAGGAGTTTAAGAAGATAGTTTCTACGCATCCTCAGAAGGAGAGTGATTTGAAGAGAGCCATTGAATTGGCTGAGAAGATTAGGAAGATCGCAGGTAGCCTTGAAGATGTTTTAAGGACTTATAAGGAAAAATGCCTTGACATGCTTAAGCTTTATGGGTGGATAAAAGGTGTGAGAGACTGGAGTAGGGATGAAGAGAAGGTTATCGGAGTGGCGTTACCTATTCTCATGCCCCTGAATAAGCTTTTAGAGGACGTTTATGAGTGGCTTCCACCTGAACCTCACAGAACTAAGCTGATAGAGTTCATCAAAGCCGGAAGGGCCTACATTCTGCCTAAGAAGCGGAGACAACCACCCATGGTCTACTTCGAGGACGGTGGGTCTATTCCTCTACATAAAGTGAGGTACTCGGATAAGATAAGAAATTTTTATCCTGAAGATAAGCCTCCCCTAGATGTCGAACGATGAAGCTAAAGGAAGGGTTAAGTTCCCACGTCGAAGTTCTCTGACCTTAGATGAGCTTCCCTCATCAGGGTTAGAGAGTACAACGTCTGGTCGTAATACCTCGGCCCGTATGTTAACGTTATCTGATGGAAAATTTTATCCCGGCTTTGAACTCTTTCAAGCCACCCCTCGACGTAGATTCGCTCATCCCTGAAAGCCTGAAGCCTATACTCCTCTACGTATGAGACTACGCGTTCGACCGAATCGACGTTAGGCCCTTTTACGACTTCTTCAAGCTCGACTCCGTAGATCGAGGGCATAAAGGCTGCTTCGGAATCGTCTAAGACCTTCAATACGGCCTTAATCCAACCCAACCGGGTGACTCTATCGAGGATATCGTATTCGTTAACTATCTCATCCCAACTTTTAACCGGCTCAAATTCTACTTTAACCGGTCTAACGGAGCTGGATGGCTTGTAAATCCCGTATATGAGCTTCCTTCTCTGGTGAATTAAGAACAGTTTATATGGATACTTTGTGAACCTCCAGTTAAGCCTTAGAGGTTTTTCGAACTCGTTAACCATAAACCTCTCCATGTATAAGTCTTTTAGACAGTCTCTTAACTCCCTCAGGTTATCTGAGCCATATATTACAAAGTCTAAGTCTGAAAGTTTCGGGTGATGAAACCCCAGTAGCAGCGACCCGAATACGCCGAAGTCCTCTAACTTTAACCCAGAGACCTCGACGACCTTATCGAGTACTGTACGCAACATATCGACGAGCTCATCTTCGCAATCCTCTACAAGATTCCTAAGGCCATCGCTTGGAAGGTATACTTCCCTTATGAGCTTTCTAGGTACGCCTGGCAGTTTTCTAGCTAACGGTTTATAGTAGACCATATATTCCGGAAACATTCCTTTCACTAGCCTGAAAGGCTCATCTCCATAGAGCTTATAGTAGACGGTCTCTGGATACCCCCTAGGGGCCCTCGGGTTTCTCGATTTATAGAGAGCGGCTGGCACGTATTCGAGGTCGCATACGTAGCCGTCAGCCGGATGGGTATACCCAAGCACTCTAAAGACTAGGTCGTTTAACCCGACGATATAGTCTCGATCTCTAAGCTTCAAAATTCGTCTCCCGGCTAATAGAGTTTCTTAACCTTAATGTATTCACCCGGTCTGCCTGAGCCTACTACGACCCTATACCTCTCGCCTTCACCTGAGACAGGGACCTCTCGTTCTAAAAGCCCTCTGACCTCGAGTAGATCACCCTCATAGGCTAAACCCCTGTATGTGCTATCCATGGCTATAACCTCTTTAGGTCTCATTTCCGGTGGAAGCCTGGACTCCTCGTCGGCGGCTCGGTACTCTGAGATCTTATAAATCGCTGGTCTGAAATAAGATTCCTCGGCAGACTCCACCATGCATCTAAATTTCACCGTTTTTATCGGCATCCTCTTGTAAGCCCCATAAACGTCCCGTATCTCCTCCCTCCTCCTCACGGCGTTGAAGACTACTTTAACGTCCTTGTAGAGAACCTTGTTACGTCTATACTTGTCAAACTCGTTCTCGTAAAGAGGCTTCATGACTTTTTCGTATACAAGCCTCCTTACGGTGTTGTGAACACGCCTATAGTTCGACGCACCATATATGACCACGTCAATGTCTGGTTTCTCAGACTCCATACCTAGGCAAAGCGAACCGTGGATCCCGAAGAATTTTAGGTCTAGATCCGCCTTTGAAGCTACGAGCCTGATCCACTCCACAGCAAGCTCCTCTAACCGGTTAAGCTCCTCTTTGGCAAGAAGCTCGGTTAAACGCTCTTTCGGCCTGAAGACGTTCTCCATGGACTCCTTTGGAACGGCTATCAGCGTTTTAGAGTTATATGGACAGTTGTACAGATATTGAGGGAAGTTGTTCTCGAAAACCCCCAAGATCTTCTTAAGGTTCTCCGGGCTATAGAGTTTAGCTGGTCTGACATATCTCCGATTCTTAAGCCTCCAAGTCCACGGTAGAAATTCTATGTTAAACAGATCCTTAAGCGATTCAGGTATATATTTGACATATGCTATGTATCGATCTTTGGGATGCTCATATCCGAATACATAAAAGATCAGTCCCTCCTTCGTTTGGATCGCATCACCGTCGATAAGTCTTTCAGACATACACCTACCCAGCTCCTGAAGTTAGTTTACCTAGGTCGGATACCTTCTACATTATCTAACCCATAGGGTAGACTTAAAGGTTTAACTCCTGGGAGGCTCTTTGGATAAATTTAAACTTTAGAAGTCAATAGATCGTATTGTGGATGTCTTACGAATCGCAATCCTACTTAACCGTTATAAGAAACGTGGATAGAGGGCTTAAGACCAGAAGCTCGATAATAAAAGCGCTCAAAGAGGGGCACACAACTATCCGAGGGATATCTGAGGCCACAGGCATACGCTATCAGACGATTCTGAGACATCTTAGAAATATGGAGAAAGAAGGTGTCGTAACCAGAAGACCTGGAAAACCTTATAAATGGAGCCTAACCGGCAAAGGCCAGCAGAATGTCTTAAGGTTTACATGAATATAATATAAAACATCAAAAAACCGTTTATCAGGTAGTGGGGAGAGGCCGAGCCTCCCACCTCCTATAACCC
>Ga0180302_10000483_pt1 | contig 17524 bp, 15 predicted proteins | sample GuaBasSediGuay17_FD_121794 | JGI IMG/M metagenome (GOLD analysis project Ga0180302, IMG submission 121794) | Subseafloor sediment microbial communities from Guaymas Basin, Gulf of California, Mexico - Guay17, Core 4571-4, 12-15 cm | ecosystem: Environmental > Aquatic > Marine > Hydrothermal... | reverse complement strand
GAGGAGAAACCTCGGGTCTCTTATCGTAAACACTAGTACTCACTTTAATTAGTATGTCGATATTCGCGGGGACTATTACCATTCTCGAGGTTACGACAGTTGTAGGGGTAATTCCTTCCTTATAGGTTCGACTGTAGACAACGAGGTAGCCTCCATAGCCGTATACATCAATAAGTTCTATTCTTCTTTTAAGCTCAGTCTTATTCGTCAATTTTATAATAGCATTACCGCAGGTTATCGTCTCTCCGAGTGGTTTATGTCTTCCTTCGATCTCTCTCATAAGCTCTATAGTAAAGTATCCCGACCAGATACCACCAACATATATTATCTCACCTGTGATATTGATATAACCAACTGGTCTGACTATAGCCTCAATCTCGATTTCCTCTATATCAGTGATCTCGGGAAGAGCCATGTAAAGTGGAGTGTACACAACTCTAGTCAAATCTTCATTTAGAGGAAGTATGTACAGGTAGTAGTAGGGACCAGGTTTTACTTCTAAACTAAAGTATCCGTCTTTTTCTGTAAGTGTATGAGCTACTACAGTAACTTCGAAGTCACTCCATATCAGTACGAGGGCATTTGAAATACCTCTTCCTTCACTATCTTTTACTATACCCTTAATTACAATTTTAGTTGGTTCGGCCTTACTCATCTGGATGAACAACATTATGGATATCAGTAAGATTAATATAGACAATTTGTACATTCTCTCCATTCTCTCACTCCCTCTAGTAGTTACACATGTCTCTATTTAGTATCTACTTATATATTCTACTATATGTAAGCATATAGTAAGAGAACTATCTACACTTAGTATTGCACTATCAGGATCATGGCAGAACAGCCACTTTGATCCCTTCTCTTGAGTATACTACTCTGAAGGCATCTTCAATACGTTCAAGGGGATATCTATGTGTTATCATGTCAGAGAGGTTTAGGGTTCTTGAGGCAGCTAACCTAAGAGCACGCTCGAATATACTTCTAGTATACAAGAAGCTTCCAACTATTCTTCTCTCTCCATAGTGTATGAGATTAGGATCTATTGTGGTATATTTCAAAGGCCACGTTCCAGCAAATACTACTACTGTACCCGACTTAGAGGTGAATTTTAGAGCCTGAGATATCAACTCAGCCTCGATACTGCCGCCTACTGAGACTATTACTTCATCTACACCATATCCATCAGTTTCTGAATTAACTATCTCTCCTAAATCCTCGGTATAGGGATCCACTGTTACATCAGCTCCATATTTTCTTGCCCATTTTCTCCTGTGTGGAAGTGGATCGCTTACTATGACTTTCGCTGCACCCATTTTCTTGAGCAGCATTACTTGGAGTAATCCCATAGGACCAGCACCCATTACTAAGGAGATATCTCCAGGCTTAACATTGGATTGAATAATCCCTCTTAAAGCCGCGGCTAGTGGCTCTATTAGAGCCCCCTCTTCAAAGTCCACGTTTTCAGGAAGCTTAAATATGTTCTCAGCTCTAACTACAATGTACTCAGCGAAACTTCCATTAAGTTTCTTTCCAAGCTCTACAGCTCCTCCTATACCACTAAGTTTATTACATAGGTTATATCGTTCCTCTCTACAGTATCTGCATGTTCCACATGAGTATATTGGAAATACTGTAACTCTATCCTGTGGAGCTACATTATTCACTCCCTCTCCAAGTTCAGTAACTATACCTGAGAATTCGTGTCCAAGTATTATGGGAAAGGTTATACTAGTATGTCCTAAATACTTCCTCAGATCTGTTGGGCAGATGGTGGATGCCTTCACTTCTATGAGTACTTCACCAGGTCCAGGCTTTGGGGTCTCTATATCAACTACTCTTAAGCAACCTACAGTGTATAGTACTGCGGCCTTCACTCAGACTTCCCTACAGAAGTGACGTGTTGTGTATAAAAGGTTTTAGAAGATAGTAGTGCTAGAACTAATGTTATGTTCCTTAATAAGTTATTCTTTTGTTCTATCTAGATCCTCAAGAAGTAGGAATATAAGTCCTAAATTCGGTCTCTCTGAGGTGAGTGTACAGATAAGAACATTGCCTACTGGCTTTACTATCAAATGCCTTCCATCTGGGAGTACAGTATCTATCATTCTCGGTTGAACTACTTCCTTTCCAGTTTCGCTTTCAAACATCGCTATGAGGGAACCTGTAGCTCCTGAGATAGCAGCTCCAACAGCAGCCATAGCATCTGTATCTACAGGTTTACCTAGTATCTCGGTTGCTAGCGGTAGTCCGTCTTCAGATGCTATGACTACTACTTCTATATTCCCCCTTGCTCCCCTTATTAGTGAACTCGCCAGCTCCTTGATTTTATCAGCTTCCACGATATCCCTCCACGTACTTACTTAGTACCTCACGTATCTTTAGTGCAATGTCTATATTGTCTATTTTCTTGAAAATAGCCGCGTAGAGACCCATCGGTAGCTTTAGTACAGCTACCTCAGGCATGAGTATAACATCGTTCTTCACTTCGGCTTCATCTAAGTTCCTAATAGATTCCACCATATAGGCTGCTTTCTTTGTAGGTTGTTCAATACCACTATATTCGACTACTGTTCCATCGTACCTGAAGATAACAATAGGCCCAATCTCGTCTATACTGGTAATATCCGTTGGTAGTGCTACTTCAACCTCTCTTTCTTCAGGCTCTTTTTCTGGTGGAGATACAGGTGTTGGTCCATAGGTAGCCATGGCCTGTTGTGATAGTAGTTGTGACATTTTCTGTAGTACTCGCGTAAGCTCAAATATAGATTCCTCTATGTCCCTAGTGGATAACGAGGCCATTCTCCTCTTGACAACGTCTATAGCATCACTTAGTTCAGAAATTTTACTTACCATATCTAAATTTTTCTCCAATGACTCCGCCATAGATGATACTTTACCACTGACATTTTTTATATGCTTTGAAAGTTTGTGCATTAGTATTACTATTATTATAATTAAAATTAGAGTACTTACCGATAGTAATGCTGAAATCATGGTGAAGTACGGGGTCTCTATTACCTGCATATACTCGCCCAGGAATTATATCTAGGAGTAATATAAATCGTTTTTTATTACAATTGTCGGAAGATAGATACAATTGAATATACTTATTGTAGAATCTATGGAGTAACTTTAGGCTAATCAAACAGCAATTCACCTAGTAGTGAAGGTTATAAGTCGTGAATAGGAAAAATAGTAGTGGTACTATGTTCAAGCTATCAGTAATATCTGACGAGGTATCACAAGATCTCGAAAGGATAATATCGTTTGCTAAGAAATTCAACCTGGATGGTATAGAAATAAGAACCCTATGGAATAAGAAACCCCATGAGCTCGTTAACTATGCCTCCAGAATAAGAAAAATGCTAAATGAAAGTGGACTAGCCGTTAGTGCAATAGCCTCTCCATTCTTCAAAGCGGACATAGACAGAGAAGACGAATATACTCAGCACATAGATATTCTTAAGAAGTGTATAGAACTAGCTAAATCTTTAGATACTGATATAGTCAGAGGCTTCACTTTTTGGAGAAAAGCTCCTCTAGACGAATACTTAGAAATCATCGTTGAAAAGTTCTCGAAACCCCTTGATATAGTGGAAAATGAAGGAATTATCTTAGCAATTGAAAATGAATACTCTACATTTGTGAATAATGCCAGGAGATTATCCCAATTCCTAAAGGCAATAGAATCTAAAAACGTAAAGGCATTATGGGATCCTGGAAACGATATATTCGATCCTGAGGGAGAGATACCATATCCAGATGGTTACAATATGATCAAGGACAATATAGTCCACATACACGTTAAAGATGGTGTTAGGAAAGGAAAGTCTGGTAAACCTGAGACTAGACCAGTTGGAGAAGGAGAAGTAAACTACAGAGAACAGATAAGAGCACTTATAAGAGACAGATATAAGGGCTACTTATCCCTCGAAACGCATTGGAGGCCTGTAGGGGAGTTGCCTGAGGAACTGCTTCTCAAACCAGGAGGAGCAGGCTTCTCAGCTATGGGGGAATATGCATCCGAGATTTGCATGCAGAAGTTGATAAATATAATAAACAGCGTACGAGAGGACTAGCTCCTAATACTCTTAGGGTGAGAGGTGATCAGCTCAGCCAGTAAACATAGTATCCTAATCTGTAGATCTTACCAGCTATGCTCAGAGCTAACTTGTTCAGTTCACGAGTGGGATCCATAATCTTGATTATATCGATCCCTTTCTTACTCAATATTGCGATATTTCTATCGTACTTCCATCCGTATACATGGAATATAGTAATCTTATGTCCTAGTTCAGATATTTTAGTAAGCCTAGGAAGAACCTCATGTATATTTTGCCACCCGCAGTCTGTAATTATATTTACAAATACTCTTTCATTCAGTTCACTTACCAATTCTGCTATCACATGAATTGGAAGTATAGTATACTCTCCCATCTTAATGGCTAGTATTATATCCTTTACTCTCTCGTCTGCACTCCAATCAGCCACTAAGTACTTAGTGGAAAAGTTTACGATTGCTGTTCTACCTCCAGCTCTTCGAGCACTCGCTAGTAATATGAATGCTGCTACTGCAGCACAATCAAAATTATTCATCATACTCTTGCTTGAATCTAATACTATTATCACAGGCGGACTTGAACTAGAGCTTATTATACTTCCCATAGACATTTTTCTCTTAATCCACATTACAGTGTTCGATTCTGGTATTGGTGATCCTTCTTCTAGAGTTGAATCGAGATCTAGATCTTCAATATCATCCTCAGTAGTCCAATCTATAGGATATGTAGCTTCTGACCACGCAATCCTCATAATTTTACTACTAGAGAGATACTCTACCAGGCACTCTACAGCTCTTGATCTGTACCAAAGACTTCTCCACATAGCACTCTCTAATAATTCTTTTTTCACTCTTTTTAGCGGTCTAGATTTTGAAGTAGGAAGAAGAGGTTCTTCTCCTACCTCGCCTCTCTTTAATTCCTCTACGGTCTCTCTATACCTTCCAAATGATCTCTTACTTACTTTCTTAAGATTGGACTCTATCTTTCTAAGATCATCGGATGTCTTTGGTTTTATCCAATTCTCATAGAAAGCCTTAGCCTCCTCTGGATTCCTTATTCTACCATATACTCTCCTCAAACTCTCAGACATATTCCCTTTTACATCCTCTACTAGAGAAATTGTAGAAGAAATTTGGCGCTCTAGATTCTTCTTTATTTTTGGATTCGTTGTGATTAACCTAAGGATAATAGCGGCAATTAACCTCTGTTTATCCAACCATGTCTTTCCTGAGAATATAACTTCAAGTATATCTCTAGAGTAGTTGTATATAGATGTGTCGAGATTGTAATCTGGGATGTTATCTTTAAGTAATCTCTTATGAACAGCATAGAGTAGTATATCAATACCAGAAGGCTGTTTCCTGAACCTGTGTATGATGTGAAGAGGAAGCTCTAAGGATATCCTAGGGAGGTATATTAGGTCTACCATTAAGTCCGTGAATAGTACGAGAGCGCTATGTGCTAGTCTCCAATCCTTTAGTATACTAAAAGCCTCTCTTTCGAGTTGGTGTGCTGTTCTGAGATCATAGGGACAATAGTGTATGTGTGCCAACTCATGTCTAAGAGTCCACAGTAGTATTTCATGCCAGTTAGATTCTCTCAGTAGAGTGGATCCTAATTTTGCATGCAGTACACCTTCTGTAATTTCAACGTTTAGTTCATCACTTTTATCAAGGAGTTCTATTTGGCCAAGTTGTATCGGTGGTGTTAAAATTTCATTTCTAGCTAACTCCAGAATATCTAGTACTCTCTTACGTATCGTAAGATTGTCCATTTCAACTCCAATATTTTCCTCTGAATGCACTTAAATATACTCCCTTTAACACTATTTAATATTATTCAGAATACTTAATAATTGAATTCATATTTATGGTATTAGTTATTTAATCTCCAAATAATAAGTGTAACATAGCATATAAGGTGAAAATTTTTAACAATACGAGAATCGGTACGAGGATAACCCTCCTAGGAGATAGAGCTGTGATAAAATAAAAAAGTACTTAGATTACTTCGATAGTAGTGGTCAGTTTAGGTTCAGGAATACCTACAGCAATTCTGTACCTTCCTCTTTCCTCAAGCTTAATCCTAAATGCAATCTCACGTTCCTCATTGGGGGATAGATCTACACGCTGCGACCTAATTTCTATACCATTGATGAAGAGCTTAACTGTAATGATGTCTGAAATTGGTCCTATATTCTTTACCCTTGTTTTTATAGTTAATGGTTCGCCTACCTTTACTTCTTTTCTATCAACCACGAGATCTGTACAATCGTATTTTGCAGTGATTTTCTGCTTGATATTGAGCATTCCCTTAATCCTTATGTCTTCCGATGAACTACCTACCATTATTTCAAAAGTACCCGGTTCAACTACTCGTCGCATATTAAGATCGAAGAGTGCTAGATCATCGAGAGTTAGACGGAAACTCACAGTAGTCTTCTCTCCTGGTTTTAGAGTTATTCTCTTAAAACCCCGTAATTCCTTAACGGGTCTTGCAACACTAGCCACTCTATCGCGTATGTATAATTGCACAACCTCATCTCCTTCTCTATCACCTACATTCTCAATATCGACACTTACTTTGATATTTCCCATTTCATTTGTCTCTATTCTGAGGTTACTGTAGGTGAATTTTGTATAACTAAGACCATGGCCAAAGGGAAAGAGTGGTGTGCCTGGCATATCAACGTAGTCGTATCCTCTTCCAGTAGGCTTATAGTTATAATATAGGGGGAGTTGGCCTACGTAGCGAGGCCATGTAAATGGAAGTTTTCCCCCGGGATTATATTCGCCAAAGAGAACTTCAGCTATAGCTATCCCCCCTTCCTGACCAGGATACCATGCCTGTATTATTGCTGGCGCATCTTTTATCCATCTCCCTGTCACAGCACTCCCTGTCATGAGTACTACTATAGTGGGTGTACCCGTCTTAAGCACTTCCTCAATCAGCACTTCCTGAAGTCCTGGTAGCTCAAGAGTGGCTCTATCCCTGCCCTCCCCCTCAATGATACCCACAAATATCACAGCTACATCAGCCTTCTTCGCTATCTCAGCAGCTTCTCTAATCTCCTCTGGTACCTCTTCATAGTCCCAACCTAGTTGAACTACAGCAAAACCTCGATGTTCATAGTACTCTATTTTAATATCGTACTCTTTTCCAGCTTCTAGTTTCACTTGAACTTTATCCGTGGTTACTGGTCTATCATGCCAAGAATCTATGAGTAGTCTACCATTAAGCCAGAATCTAACACCATCATCAGTAGAAAGTGCTATTTCATACACCCTCGTTTCAGGGGGTATAAGCTTCCCTGTCCATCTCACCGAGAAATTATCAGAGGGTATCTTAGGGTCTGGAGATCCGAGTCCCCAGTCGAAACTTATATTCCTATCTATTCTCACGAGGACTGGATCTCCTTCGAGGTTAGGATTGTCATAGTACTCTCCTTTCAGTCCATATTCTCCGGGTTTAGCATCGGGAGGTTTGAGATATTTAGATGGAATAGGAAAGTATCTACCAATAGTTATTTGACAACCTCTTACATGATATATTTTTGTCCCGCTCTTCACTTTAAGCTTAATTCCTTCTAGAGGGGCTACCGTATATGGTGGAATACCACTATATCCACCTAGTCTTAGTTGATCTGAAAGGGGTCCCAGGACCGCAATAGATTTTATCTTCTCTTTGTCTAGTGGTAAGGTATTTTTTTCATTCTTGAGGAGTACTATAGCCTTTCTTGCCGCCTGAAGTGCAAGTTTAGCGTGTTCTTCACATCCACATATTTCCTTAGCTCTATTTGGATCCGTAAATGGATTATCAAATAGCCCTATGAGGAACTTAGCTCTGAGTACTCTACGAACAGCCTCATCAATTATGTCTTCTGATACTAGTCCTTCCTTGACAGCCTTAAGGAGAGGTTCTCCGTAGATATCTACTCTCGGGAGTTCCACATCGAGTCCTGCTTCAATAGCTAGCTTAGCAGCTTCCTCCTTGGTCTCAGCTACGCAGTGCTTATACAGAATTCCAGTAACTGAATTGTAGTCAGAGACCACGAAACCTTCAAAACCCCATTCCTCTTTCAGTACTTCTGTGAGGAGCCACCTATTACTAGAGCATGGGATTCCATCTAATGAGTTATATGCAGCCATTATTGAAAGAGCTCCAGCTCTTACACACGCCTTAAAGCCAGGAAAGTAAATCTCTCTAAGGATGCGCTGAGAAAAGTGTATCTCATTACTATCCCTACCACCATCTCCGACGAAGTTAGCTACAAAGTGCTTGGGTGTAGCTATCACTCCTTCCTCACGAAGTGCCCTACAGAATGCAGCTCCCATTACGGCTGTTAGAAAGGGATCCTCACCATAGCTTTCCTCAGTCCTTCCTGCTCTAACATCTCTTACTATATTTACTACTGGAGAGAGGCACTGGTGTATCCCTCTAACTCTGGTCTCTTTAGCTATAGCCTTAGCAACCTTGTAGACAAGTTCTGGATCCCATGTAGCTGCTAGAGCTATAGCTTGAGGAAAGCTAGTGGAAAATTTAGCCATACAGCCATGAAGACATTCATCGTGAATTATGACAGGGATACCTAGACGTGTATTTTCTATCGCATGAACCTGAAGTTCATTAGCCTTGATAGCACCCTCCTCTGGAGGCAGCTCTCTAAGTACGCATGTGAGATTTCCTATTCCATGTGTAGGAATACAACGTCCAGACTGTAGTTGACCTATCTTTTCTTCGAGAGTCATCCTAGATAATAAATCTTCTATTCTCTCCTCGATTGAAAGTTTAGGATTCTCGTAGGGATCCATAATACCATTTTTATTAAAGTCTATCCATTCCTCATGATATATATCGGTCCTTTTGATATTCTTGGGTAAGTAATAGGTTCTCTCAGACGAATTCATATTCATCCGTTCTTTTCGCACTTAAATTGACTTATATTTTCTATCACAATCTTACAGGAGTATTACAGACTAGATTCCATGAAAGCAAGTATGCTTGTGCAATAATAAACAACTTAGGTGTCTATCTCTGTAAATATCTAGCGGAGACTTATAAAACGAGGGATGAGTTTAAATCGACTACTATGCATAGAGTAATGAAGCACTATGAAGACTTTAATGTCTAGGGCTAGAACAGGCGCTGTGCCTGAAGAGCTGAGAATTATAGCTAGAGAAGAGGGAATACCTACCGAGAGATTAAGAGATAGACTAGCCTCAGGGAAGATAGTAGTACTAAGAAATAAGAAAAGAGGTAATGTTAGGATAGTGGGGGTAGGTGAAGGATTAAGAACTAAGGTCAATGTCAATGTGGGTACAAGCCCCTCTATAGTAGACTTAGGAATGGAGGTGGAGAAAGTCAGAGTGGCTGTAGAATATGGAGCTGATTCTATAATGGATCTAAGCACAGGAGGAGATCTGGATAATATAAGAAGGAAATTACTTGAGGAGAGTAGACCATTACCCTTCGGAACAGTTCCGATATACCAAGCCTACATAGAGGGTGTAAGAACTAAAAGAGGTTTACCTGACGAGGATGACTTTATAAAAATCCTGGAAAGGCATCTTGAAGATGGTGTAGACTTTATGACAATTCATGCAGGTATAACCCTAGAACTCGCTAAGAGGGCTCTGAAAAGTAATCGCATAGAACCTATCGTGAGTCGTGGAGGCTCTATGCTGACAGTCTGGATGTTAGAGAACAATAACGAAAATCCGTATTACACTAATTGGAACTATATCCTAGAGCTTTTTGCAGAATACGATGCTGTAATAAGTCTAGGTGATGCTCTTAGACCGGGTGCTCTGGTAGATGCTCTTGATCATCTTCAGATAGGAGAGCTCATAGTCAATGCTAAGTTACTTAGAAGAGCTCGCGAAGAGGGGGTCCAAGTTATGGTAGAAGGTCCTGGTCACGTACCGCTCGATAAGATAGCCATAGATGTAAAGCTTATGAAAACTCTAACTGATGGCGCACCATACTATGTCTTAGGGCCTATAGTAACTGATACCTCGATAGGATATGATCACATATCAGCAGCTATAGGAGCAGCCATAGCTGCAGCTGATGGTGCAGATCTCATATGCTATCTAACACCTGCAGAACACCTGAGTTTACCCACTCCAGAACAGGTAAGAGAGGGATTAATAGCTGCAAAGATAGCAGCACATGCAGGTGATATAGTAAAGTTGGGTAGTAGAGCTGTGAGTAGAGATATTGAAATAAGCAGGTATAAGACCAAGTTGCAGTGGGACAAGGTAATAAGCTTAAGTATAGATTCGAAAAGAGCTAGAGAGATATACGAGCAATATGGAGTTAAGGTACCCGCCTGTAACATGTGTGGAGATCTCTGTGTATTCCTGTTATTATCGAAATACCTTAAGAAGAAAAATAGGAGCCTAAATATTCGTTAAAGAGTAACTTACATACTGGAATTTTCAATTAAGAGGATGTACTGAAGGGCAACTTTATAGTTACAGTCTGCTTGATAGCCTGGGGAGAAGTATGTGTGATAAGTATCTGTGGTTACTGTCGACATGGGTTAAAATGCCTAGACTAAAAAGAGCTGAACTAGTGATAGTATCAGCATGCTTACCATATATCAACAGGAATATCTTTGAAAAACTAGCGGGCGGTAGAGAAGTACTATTGGTGTGTCCTGAGAGAGAGAATACTTTGTACTATGGAAAACTTGCTAGTATCATAAAGAGTAGTAAACCAAGGAAAATAATTGTTGTCACTGTAGAAGGAAGTCCACACTGCTTCACTGTCCATGCTAGCGTTAATGAGGCTGAATATGTCCTAGATGAGGAAATTTCAAGAGAGCATTACGTCCTGGTAGGCTCTGATACTTTGATGGAAATCTCACCCGAGAGTATAAGGGTGGCTAGATACCTTCATCTAGTAGATAAAATGGTCAAGAATAATCCGAATATACTGAAGGAATTGGAGAAGTACAGTCTAGAACACATATCAGCCATAGAGAGAAGAAAACGTACTGGAAACTTCTCCACACACTCCTAAAGTCTACTATTCAATAGGTAACTCCACTAGAGTATTTTTACTGAGGATCCCTGTGGATCGTTGTATATTAAGCCTTTTCTGTGTCTCCACTCTTCAGTATACCAATCTAAATAGTAAGAAATTTAAGTTATCGATAGCTTTCAGTCTGAATGATCTCTCTAATACCTAGAGCTGCTGGAATCTATGTACTAGTACTATTAGTAGAGGCACCATTGAAAATCCACGTAGGCTCTCTCGGTTATATTACTATAACTAGGGGGAAGTATGTCTATCTAGGTTCAGCACGAGGTCCCGGGGGTCTTCTAGCTAGGATTAATCGACATTATAGTAAACGTAAAAAGCTGAGGTGGCACATAGATTATCTGACTGTTTCGGAAAGAGTACGCATCATAGGAGTTGTATATGCTATTACATGGAAGAATCTCGAGAACTCTCTTTATAGGGAATTAATAAAGATGGGTTTCACACCATATATTTATGGATTTGGATCTAGCGAGTATAAATTAAAGGAATATTCACATCTTCTAAGATTCTCTGGAGAGGCAGATATTTTTAAAATCATTTCTAATGCTATGACTAACTTAGGGTTGAAACCAGTACGGTTAAGGTTAATGATGTAGAAGTTCCTCTGGTATGATGTTTTGTTCCTCTACTTCAAGTATCTTAATATAGCTAGACTTTGTACTAGGATTAAATTTGTCAGAAAGAGTTATTTTATCTTCAAAGGTATTATAGACTAAGTATTTCTTTTTCACTTCCACATCTGTAATCACAAGGGAGACTATATCGGTATCTACTATGTGTACAAAGTATACATGCTTGTTATTAGTCTTAAAATGGTACATCAGGGATAGTCCATGGGCTATGCTTAATCTCACAAGGTCTTCTAGTTTACTTAGCCTTATGTACTTTAGCTTATCTATTTTCTCGTTCAAGATAGATCACCTTAATGGAAAAAATTGTAGATTCTAGCTATGCAGCTTCTTTATACTCTAGTACTATTTCTATTGTAGATACTGTCCTCTCCTTACCAGGTTCTCCTAGACTCTCACTACCTATTTTTATGTCTGCATACTCTATTTTTCCCGGCATGAACCTTCTTGCTAACTCAGCTACATCTACAGCTCTAGTTATAGCTCTTCCTCTAGCCTTTAAGGTTACCTTTTTAAATCCCTGTTGGAACTGTGTCACTACTGCTAAGACATAGTTTGGTGTAGGCTTTCTACCTACGTATATCACTCCCTCCTGTGCTTGTGCCGACATCGTCCATCCCTTCCTCTAACCTAGTTGGGCTTGTTTCGTATTCCTAAGGTATAATAGCTTATAAGTATTATCTTAAGTGTACTTATAGTAGTACTCAATTCTTACACGTAGTACCAGGGCTCTCTTCCTTCTTCTCTCTCTTCTCTTCTACCAACCTCGGCTCTAGCATGTCTTACGAGTCCTCTTATAATCTCAGCTCTCTTTCTCATATCCTGTATTAGAACCTCTATTTTAGTTTAGTCTAAATTCAGGTTGAACATTTTATCAAGTAATTGCAGTAACAGCTTAGCCGCTATAGGATCTGGATAGATTTGTCCTACAGGTCCCATCAGGGACACTCCCTTTATACCGTATAGCTTAGCTAGCCCCGGAAGCAGTCCTGCAGCACCTGTTATAGTCCCTTCACTTGAGATTCTCAAACCATACTTTGTAGCCCACTCTTTTAATAGATCTTCATCATTAGAAGCTATAAATACCTCTCTGTCCCTACCTCTGGCTACAGTACCGCATGCTGCTATGACGAGTTTTACTCCGAAGTTCTCAATCAGGTATTTTAGTACTTTTTCGGAGACTTCATACTGAGCCCATGAAACAGGTTGCGTGTTACCTGCCAGAAAGACCAAATCGTCATTAGGAGTCTTGTGATAAAAGAATTCATAGCGTGGTAGTTCAAACACTCCATACATATTTATTATAACACCTGCCTTACCATCAGGAAGCATGAGATTATTAGAGTATAACTCCGCAAACTTTTTGAGTTTAAGTTCAGTTACAATGTAGTCTACCGTAAGTTTACCCACTAGTCCTAAACCTGGTAGTCCCTGTATGAGTACTACGTCCTTTATATTAGGTTTCTCAATTTCCACTATTTTAGTCCAACTCAAGTCAATCACCCACAACTCTAAAGTTTCTTGGACATAGAGCTCTGGCCTTATTACAGTATTCCGCCCCCTCTTTAACCTTACCATTTTCGTATAGTACTGCTGCTGAGTAGCATAGCTTAGACTCGGAAACACATGCTTTTAGAGGTTTTTTAGCGCAGAGAGATGATACGAATTTACAGATAGTAGCTCCTTCCTTATACTTACCCTGCGAATACAAGTTCATTGCAAGTTGACATAGGGACATTGCAGAGTTGCAGTAGAATATCGAGACTGTTTCTTCTATCGTCCTACTCATTCATATCTCCCTCATCATACCTCAACGGTCTAATAATAACCTTTCGACTCTAACGTCATCATTCACATTAAATACAATAATTCTTCACTATCAGTACCATTATGGGATTACATAGAGTTTGTAGCTGAGTTTCAGGATTTACTACTGAAATAGAAGGGTGTCTATTATAAAGTCACGGTATTAGTCTTTGAATGTCCCTCGGAAATAGAATTGTCTCCCTTATATTATCTATGTTAAGCATCTTCATTAGTAGTCTCTCTACACCTACTGCCCATCCTCCATGTGGTGGCATTCCATACTTAAAGGCCTCTAGATAGAATTCGAAGTCTTTAGGATTTAACCCCTTTTCTCTAATGTTTTTAATCAGTTCTTCATATCTATGCTCTCTTTGACCCCCTGAAGATATCTCAAGTCCTTTATAATCCAGGTCGAACGATCTACTAAGGCCATCTTCCTTCATTATGTAAAAAGGCTTAGTCTTCCATGGATAGTGGGTTATGAAATATAAATTGTAGCCTTCATTCTTCATAACTTTACCTAGAGCTCTCTCCTCAGCATCCCCTAGATCTTCACCCCATTCTATGTGAATGCCTTCTTCATTGAGTATCTCTAGAACTTTATCGTACTTTAATCTAGCAAATGGTCTTCTAGGACTATCTATTTCAACTCCTAGGATCTCTATTTCCTCTTCACACTCTTTTCTTACTCCTTCTATAATATGGCATACTAGCTCTTCGAGTACCTCCATGACATCCTCCATTCCTTTTATAAATCCCATCTCTAAATCTATAGCCCAACTTTCATTCAGATGTCTAGTAGTATGGTGCTTTTCGGCTCTGAAGTATGGTGTTATCTCATAGACTTTAGTAAGACCAGTCATTAGCATTTGTTTGTATAGTTGAGGACTTTGAGCTAGATATGCTGTTCTTCCAAAATACTCCAACTCAAATACTGTAGCGCCTCCTTCAGCTCCAGCACCACATATTTTCGGTGTATTCACTTCTAGAAAACCTTTCTTCTCTAGAAACTCCCTAGCTATTTTAAGTACATTTGCTCTGATCTTAAATAGAGCTCTTTCCTCCTTTGTTCTAAGAAGTAGGTATCTATATCTAAGCCTTGTATCGAAATGTATTCCAGTTTTCAAAGTCAGGTCTACTGGTAGTGGTGCTCTAGGTGTAGAAATTACTTCAAGTTTATCAGCCTTAAATTCTCTACCACGCTTACTCAGACTTATGGGAGGATATGTACCCTCTACTAATATTGCTGAGCCTAGCTTTACACCTTTAGCAACTTCCCACGCTTGTGGACTCTCTTTCTTCTTGACTACTACTGTTACAAGTCCTAAGGAGTTTTCAGGAAGTATTTCAATGAATACTATACCTCCTAGCTCTCTCTTAGAGTTCACCCATCCTCTTAATTTCATATTTCAACCCATCACTTTATAGCTAAAAGTGAACTATTTAAGGAGTTTGTAGTGGTCTGGAATTGAAATGGATTTAGTAGTAATCTCCTAATAACCATATGTTTCCTATATTCACTTTCTTAAGCCCCTCTTCCTTAGCAGCTCTTAAGCTCTTCATAGCATGATCTCTACTAGTAGGAGGTAGATCGTTCATCAGATAATCAGGATGGAATGCTAGTAGTGAGTATGGGATATTTTGATCTAGCTCTGCTAGGAATCTTGCAATCATTCTCACCTCGTATTCGTCTACATACCCTGGTACTAGTAGGGTACTGGCAGTGAAGAGGGGTATCTCCTCCCGCTCTTGTCCCATTTCCACTACTAGCTTTACATTATCAAATAGCCACTTAGGATCAACTCCTGTTAATGCCTTGTATACGGAGGGAGTCCATGCTTTAATATCAAATTTAACTATGCCTCCTGTTCTAAGGGAGTACTCACCCATACGCTTAAGCAGTTCAGGATTTACAAGTCCATTAGTCTCCCAGCATATTCTCAAAATTCTCCCTGTATCCTCGATATATTCAAGAGCTAGTTTACATACTTCTAGTGCATGAAGTATCTGTGGTGTAGGATCTCCACCAAAGAAGCATATACAGGTAACACTCTCATTAACCTTACTGAATAGTTCTTCTGCACTGATTACAGGACTCAATCTTCTGACATATTCACGCCACTGCCAGTTCTGGCAGAAAAGACAGTCTAAGTTGCAGGCTCCGTAGAATACAGCTAAATTATAATACCCCCTTTCAGCACCACGTTTTGATACTGAGAACTTAGGGTATCCTATTCCAGTACTTCCCGGACAGAACCATCCAGCTACACAATTTGTAGGTAGGGGATCATAGTACCATGAGCCCACGGCTATATTCTTAGTACCTGCAATTCGGACTAAATTACCAGAGTCTAAGGAGACTAATCCACAAAAACTAAGCTCATTCTCGGAGAGTGAACACCTATTAGCACAGAGATTGCATGAAACTTCTCCTCCTCTAGGCGGATTTACCGGAAGTTTAAACTTGCGTCTACTTTTTTCATGTCCCATCATAGCTATTGGAAGTGCTTCCTCAGGTCGACTTCTAAGACAATTTACACATACGCCTATTATCTCCGATATCAGAACTGACTTCTTACCACAAACTCTACACTCCTTCTTTCCAATTCCTCTGATTCTCCATAGTATTGAATTCATATCCTCTCTTAATTAGGAGCACATGGATTTAAAACTACTGAATGGCAATTATTGAGCAATCTTAAGAGCCTAGGGAAATTCCCTTAGAGCTCTTTTAACAGCTGGGTGAATTTTCACAGATTTCTCATACTTGGTAAGTATAGTGGGTATATTATTCACTAGATCAAGTGGAGATAGATGACCTCCTTTAGTCTTCACTAGGTAGTCTCCAACAAGACCGTTGAGAAAAGCTGCGGCACACGCAGCCCTAAAAGTATCACACCCCTGAGCCAAGAATGCTGCAACTATACCAGTTAATACGTCTCCTGTTCCACCTACGGTCATCCATGCATTTCCAGTAATATTAACTTTAGTCATATAACCATTAGATATCACATCCCAAGGACCCTTGAGCAGTATTGTTAATTTTAGTTCTCTAGCCTTCCTTTCAACTTCCCTCATTCTCTCTCTATAGTCCATAGGTAGGGCTACATCGAAGAGTATCTTAAACTCGCCAGCATGAGGCGTGAGTACTACATTCCTCTCTTTCACCACTTCTAGCTCCCTTGCTAGAGCCTTAAGTGCATCAGCATCTATAACTATGGGTTTTTCTCTAGGAGTCCTTCTTATGATCTCTAATACAGCTTCAAGTGTCTCATCTCTAAGTCCTAATCCTGGGCCTATAGCTATAGCATCCACTCTCTCGGCTATTTTCATTACCTTATCTACACATCTATCATCTAGGTACTTAGCCTCTAGATCATGAACTATCAGTGTCGGTGTGAAACTTCTGATGGAGTTTGTTACAGGGCTAGGAGAGGCTATTATGACTATATCTACACCTACACTCTGTGCTGCTAGAGCAGTTAGTGCAGGAGCACCTGAGAATACCTCAGATCCTCCTACTACTAATACTCTACCATAATCGCCCTTTTTCGACTCTGGAATTCGAGGCTTTAGGCTAAGTACAAGATCTCCAGGTCCAGCTATAAGTTCAGCCTCTATAGGTATACCTATATCAGCTACTACTATATCTCCTGCCAGATCTTCTCTCTTAACAAGTCCTCTCTTCATAGCGTGAAAAGTAACAGTGAAGTCTACTCTAGTTGAAATGCCAAGCACTTCTCCTGTATCAGAGTCTAGTCCCGAGGGAATGTCAACTGCTAACTTAAGACCGTTGCTTTCATTGAATATAGAGATCAAGGTTTTGTAGGGTTCTCGTACACTACCCTTCAACCCAGTACCTAGTAGGGCATCTATGAGTACATCAGCCTTTTTACATAGGTTTCTTATCATATTCACTCTTTCAGGTCTAAAGACTATGATATCCACTGTATGGAATAGATTAGCCAATCTTTC
>Ga0180302_10000481_pt1 | contig 17558 bp, 23 predicted proteins | sample GuaBasSediGuay17_FD_121794 | JGI IMG/M metagenome (GOLD analysis project Ga0180302, IMG submission 121794) | Subseafloor sediment microbial communities from Guaymas Basin, Gulf of California, Mexico - Guay17, Core 4571-4, 12-15 cm | ecosystem: Environmental > Aquatic > Marine > Hydrothermal... | reverse complement strand
CTCCTTCAAAAACCACTCCATGTAAAGGATCTTCCTCTTCTCATCTTTTACCCAGCGATAATCGACCAATTCTTGCAACCTTAAAGCTCTCAGATTCCTCCTCACCGTGTTTTCCCTTATTCCTAAGATTTTAGCCAATTCTTTAACCGTTCTCGGGCTTTTCTCCTCGAGTAATTTCAAAACATCAGCTTGACTCATCATCAACCCCTCCTTGTTTTGGGACACTCGGGACACTAGGGACACCGGACACCCCCATAGTATTATTACCCCCAGTGTCAGTGTCCCGAGTGTCCCTAGTGTCCCAATCTAAGAGCATAATAGTTTCACTAAGAACTCTCAACAACCAAACTTTTTGTGTATCACTTCGTGATAACTCAATCCCGAAGTCCGTTTCTAGCTTGTGTTGTAAGTTCTTAAGACCGCTAGGTTTGAGCTTTTCTATAGCCTGAATTATTTTTGAAAATCCATGAGCATACCTAGCTCCAAACTCTTTCTTTTCTTCATCACTTAGCTTATCATAGTATTTTGAAAGTTCCTCGAGCACGAAGTAGCGCTCTGGATTAAAACCTTCCTTCTTCACTGCTATAGCAAGAAGCTTGATTAAAGCTTTGATATAACCTTGTTCTACGCTTTTATATCTTTTCTGTATCAATTCCTTGAGCAATGGCTCCGTTTCTTCAGTTACGTTTATCATCTCCCTGAGCGAATCGAGGTTTATGTTAATAACTGTTTGCAAGTATTCTTCAGCCTTCTCTAAGATTTCATCTTCCAAATCTTCCGTGATTATTCCCTTACTTTCTATTATCCTATCGATTAAATCTACAAGTGCAGCCTCTAAAGCAACGCCACGAACATGCCTGTATCCAGATTTCGCATGATCTAGCCAGAATATCTTGACTCGTTGCCCAAAAAGATATTGTTCTGGTAACTTATCAACCAATTTTCTAACTTGCTTCTCATACTCTGGTAAGGGCTTGTTGAGCCATTCTTGAATCCTATAACCAGCGTATATCTCCTTCACGTACTTACTCGCTTCCTCGAATATGCTCCTCACGACCAGTTCATTTTTCTTTATTTCCTTTTGACTTACAAACTCCTTCATTTCCACGGGTTGCATCTTCCTCGCGAAAATTATCAACCCAAATCTCGAACCGAAAGCTTCTGGTACTGTAGTGAGTTTAGGCAACATCTTATCCAGAGCTTCGAGGAAATCTCTTGGTTTAGCGACATCCTGCCCAGCGTTTATTGTTATCGTCAATTTAGGAGCTCCTAGATTCGTTAGAGTTAAACCTGCGGTGGTAACTTCCTGTTTCCCTAATTCCATAAAAGTTAAAGCGACATCGGCCACTATATCCTTGTAATGGCTGGCCTCGTCTAACATTATACTTCCAAAATTGGCGTGGATGACACCATGCCTTATGTTTCCCTGAGAATCGGAAAATCCGCGTATGCTGGCGGAACTCGCATAACCGACGCAACGCCCTACCTTCTGCGCGAAATAAGAGAAGCCTGTTTTCGGTGGCTTGACGACGAATGTATGCCCACGATACCTTTCAATCCAATAGTCTTCCAGAGCATCTGAAACTATGGGCAAGCACGTTTTCGCCCAGAAGTAGACCCTAGAATCTTTTTTCATCTTTTCAGTTATGAAGAAATCAATCTCTTTCTGTAATTTTTCAGGATTTCCCAAGAGCTCTTGAAGATATTCATCTGTTATCGGTAAGGTTAGCTTGAAGAATCTGTTAAGGTTTATGATCTTGAGCATCGTCTTACGAACATCGATTTTCTTCTCCTTTGTCTCTTCATCTTCCTCGATATCAGGCTCTATCATAAAAACCTTACAAAGTTTCTTAACAACATGCTCTGGAGGATAACCCTTATCCTCAAAGTATTTAAGTAGCTCTCCAGCATCCAACCATCGAAGCGTTCCTTCCATATCTCCTAACTGGAGTTCCTTTATGTGATTAGTGAGGATTATGAAAGGAATGTTACCGATGTCGAAAGAAGCCAGCCAGAGTTTATAAATCCTCTCGGCCTGTAGGATTTTATCTTCAGTAATCGTTTCCTTAACGTAGGTGTGAAGAGGAGCCCTAACTGTGAACTTGACGACGGGATAAAGTTTCTTCTTTACCATCAAACCTCCTCCTCAATCTTTATCGTAACGTTCAAGGCGGAAGCTATTCCTATAGCTTCCTTCAATTGCTCTTTTACTTTCATAAGAACGCGTTCATGTCTCTTTACGCTGGCAAATTTGAATTTTATGTAATTCCTAACTAGCTCTTCGTAATTCTCAGGCAAAGGCTTCCCTTCTTCCTTCATCTTGAGCAATTCCCTCAATCCTTTCAAACTAATTACCTCTTGAAAAGACAAGCTCCCCACCACACTTTAAACATTTACCTATTAATGGAGGTCGTGAATAAGTTTCACCACAATCTTTACATTTGAATTTTATTTCACTCTCGGATTCTTCAAGATGGATAAAAGGAAGTTCTTCTCTCTCTTTCTTCGGTTCTATAGTTATTCTGAATGTGTGTCCGGGAAAATGTAAAGATTCGCCAGTTATGTAGAACGTGAGGTTATTTTCTTTACAAAAACCAATTAAAACTTTTATTTCATCTTCACTTAAAATATAGGGTTCGGAAATAAGTTTTCCATCAATAAATTTTAAGTGATCTACAAAAGCTTTTGGGAGACCCCGGGTTTTTTTCATTAACTTTTTATACCACTTTGGTTTCCTGTTTATCTTTTCAAAAACACTTCTGATAACACGACCTAAATATCCAACCCAATAATATAACTCTCGGGAAAACGCTTCTTTATCTTTTTTCGACATCCTTTTTAATTGATTATCGAGTATTTCCAACCATCTTTTATAAACTTTATGAGCCTGTCTCTCTGGGCGTTTAAGAGTTACAGGTATTAAACCTGCCCCACATATACATTTTTTCCTTCTCCAATCTTTAGTGTATGAATATTCCCTACCACATTCCGGGCATAGGAGAATCTCGTTTTTCATTCTTTCTCCTCCTTCTTTTTCATTAAATAGAAGAGATGGGGTAAGCGAATGTAAAGCTTCTCTAGAATCGGTCTGGCTAGAGTTATTTCCTGTTCAGTCCTCCATTCTCCGTTTTCCCTTACTCTTCTCTGTAATTGCAAAGAATTCTCCCAAACAGTTACGCTTATCCCTTGACCTTCTCCCAAACTCCAATAGGCTTTATACTTCGGCTTTTTCTTCTCTTCCTCAACTCTCTTGAATTTCCCGGGCTCTGGCTCGTAGATCAAGCCTTGTTCGAGTAATTTGTTGAAAGCTTCCTCGATCTCGCTATCCTTTATCGAAGGGAAGAATTTCTTTATCCTTTCCTTTATGAAAGAAAAGCTTTGTGGGAATGAAAAGGGAATGAACTCGAGTATTTTCTTTTCCAATTCCATCATATCGACCTCCAAACTTTCAATTCTTCCTCGCTACAATCGTGGAAAGACTCCTCTGGGGTCGGGCTTATTCTACGACTTGGGAGAAAGTTATGTAATGGTAGCAGAGAATTCCCCGAAGTCTTTCCTTTCATTTCCTCTTCACCATCACGACTTCGAAATCCTTGTTGTAGTAGCGTTTAAACTCGAAATTCACTCCTTTCTCCAGATGCTCCAAATAAAGCTCGATTAAAGTTTCGACCCCGCAAGTCTTACACATTCTCCTCACCTCCGAAGATTAACTTTTCACAATCCTCGCAGAGAAAAACCTTTTTTTGCTTGTAACGGTAGAAATGTCTGGCTTTTATCTCCTTATCGCAATTTATACAGAAAGCTTTGATCGGCTTCTTCAATTCCACTTTCTTCCTTATTCCTTCTTTAAAGCGTTTAATCGCATCTTCAACATCCTTTTCATCCAATTCCCAAAACCTTATACACATCGCCGGAAACAGTTCTGGATAATATTCCCATCGAAAAACTAATTTCTTCACCCAAACACCTCCATCAAATCAGCGTTACAAAAAACGCACTTGTACCATGGTTTTATGAGAGGAGTAACCATACCGCAATTCTGACAAACAACCTCTAAACGAGAGATTTGAATCGAAGGAAGAGATTTGAATAAATGGGCCCGGAGGGATTCGAACTCTTTACTTGGAGATTTGAACCCCATGCTCCCCCTCACTTCTCGCTTTTTATTTTCTCCTCAGCCTTTTTAAGGACTTCGGGAGTAGAGTTGTTGTAAATGGCCAGAAGGAAGCGAAGAGTTTCGTTGAGGGTGCTGAAATCGTGTTTTAATCTCAATTGGTGTATGTTTTTCCAAACATCGTGAGTTACTGGAATAGTTTTTTGATATTTCATCCTCTCTACGATAAATTTATAAGTTTATTGTTTTAAAAATTTTTGTTTACTTGAGTTGTAAAATCACTAAGAAGTGGTGAAAAATGGCCATTCACAACAACCTTACTCCCACGAAACTTATTTTTCGTTACGAGGAAAAGGAAAACCATGAGATGGACGTTTACAACTCTAAAAAACAATTCGAAAGGGAATTGAGTAAGCTAAAGAGGAAAAGGATAAGCAGAAAAACGAAGGAGAAGATCCTCGCTTACTTGGAGAAGAGGAAAGCCGAAGGGATAAGCTACGTTCAACTTTTAAAAGACATCCAATCCATAAAAATCTTCTTCGAGGTAGTGAAAAAAGATTTGAGAAGAATAAACGAAAAAGACTTAGTTCTCTTTCTCAATCATCAGGAAAATTTGAGCCCTAAAACAAGGAAGATAAGGTGGTATTGTTTGAAGAAATTCCTCGAGTTTTGCGGGAAGGATAAGCTTTTCGACAAGTTCGAGGTTAAATTCGAGAGGAAGAGGAGTTTATTGCCTGAAGAAATCTTGAGTGAGGAAGAGGTCGAGAGAATGATTAGGGAAGCGAGGGGAAAGAATAAGGTTTTCATAGCAATTCTCTATGAAAGTGGGATGCGGATAAGCGAGTTATTGACGAGGAAAGTGAAAGATGTTTTCTTCGACGAGAAAGGAGCTATAATTCTCGTCGATGGGAAAACTGGGAAGAGAAGAGTTAGGATAGTTAAATTCGCATCTCTGTTGAGGGAATTCATCAAATTTAAAAGCAGGGAGGAGAGGATCTTCAACTTGAGCTATGCTAACGCTAGGAAAATCTTAAAAGAAACAGCTCTGAAGTGCGGGATAACGAAGAGAGTGTATCCTCATTTGTTCAGGCATTCGAGAGCCACCCATCTAGCCAATTTCTTAACAGAAGCTCAATTGAAGGAATTCTTCGGCTGGAGTCAAAGCTCTGAGATGGCTTCCATTTATGTTCACTTAAGTGGAAGGGATATAGATGAAGCGATCTTGAGGATGAACGAGAGGAAGAGGTTTGAGTATATAGGATAAAATATCTATAAAAATCTACTCACCATCCTTTCGATATGTTTTGCTTCACGCCTTTACAGATCTCTAAATTCTTCACCGCTTTTATTCCCTTTTCAGTTAAAGCATAGCGAGAGCGGGATATGTTCCTTATGTAATCCTCAGCTTTCAAAGCGAAGACTAGATCTTGGATCGTTTCAGTTCTGGTCATGGTTTCTCTCGCGACTTCCTCGATCTTAAATTTCAACCAATTCGTCCCCAACAATCTATATTTCGAGCAAAGAAAGCGAAGGAATTCCTCTAAATCCGTGTTCTCGTTGAATCCTATCTTTCCTCTCTCCTCCCACTTCATTACTTCTTCCAAAGCTTCCTGTAGTAAATCGACTTGGAACTGTTCTTTGCATTGAATGTATTCTTTCCAAAGTTCACAATCTTTTGGGAGTGGTTTGAAGGTATCAAGGAAGTTCGGTTTGTACTTCTTTATGAAGACCTCAGGATCTAAAATGAAAACTCTAGCTTTCTTAGCATCCATTAAAATTCGCATGTATCGCTTTTTCGAGTAATAAGCGAAATACCTTATGTTCGGGTCTTTCCAATCGAAGAAAGTGTAATTCAAGCTCCTTATCCTAAATTCCCTTATGTACTTCTCTAACCAAAAGAAATTTGGGATGTTCAAGAAATTGAAATGCTGAAAACTCCTGTTCGAAACGAAGATCTTGACGAGTATTATGTTGTGTTTTAATTGTGATTCTTTTGAAAGGAACATCTTGACCGCTTCATCTAGGAACAAAGGAGTGAAAGGCTTCTTCCTGTACTTTAAACAGAGCTGAATGTAATCCTTTATGTTCCAAGCTCCGTGCTTACGCGGTCTAAAATCTTCGTTAACGAGTAAAGCCTCTTGAAGAGTTAAAGTCGATTTTCCCGTTCCTTCATATCCACTAGTCACGAAGACCCAATCTTGCTCGAATTTACTACAGAAATCTTTTATTTGAGCCAAGTTCCTCTTCAATTTCGACATGTAACCCTTATCCTCTAACAAATCCCTAACCTCTTTCTGCATCTCCCCTAATATCCTCGCTGGTTTCATATAGATTCCCTCCAAGCATGCTCCGGTTTTAATTCGAAAGTCCTGATATCGAGAATCCCAGCCTCTTTCAATTTCTGTTTGTATTTCCTGTATTTTTGGATCGCTTCTTTTGCCAAAACTGCAACTACTGTGTAAACATCTTCTTCGCTCACTTCATTCAATTCTTCCATAACTTTCTCGAAGAATTCTTCGAATTCCTTCCTAGTTTTCGGGTTTCCTTTCAGTTGCTCGATCGTCATGTTGAACAAACCTCGGAAAGATTCGATGAAGGAAAAGAAATCCGGGATCAAGTCGCTAACCTTCTTCACCAGATCACTGTAAACCCTCGCTTCTAGATTTGCGGTTTCGAATATTCTTATCGCTATATCTTGCTTCATCAAGTTGTACGGAGCTATGACCCTAGCTTTAAACAAACTCTCTTCTCTCTCCATTTACCTCATCGTCGTCCCAACTACTCTAGGGATCGTCGTAGTCGTTTGTTGAAAAGAGCCAGCTAATTCCTTAACGGTCTCTATTCCTCCCCCTTGAGTCGCTATCGAGTAAGCGATGGCTGCGCAAACTAAGAAGATTCCTGTTATCAATATCCATTTCACTATGTTGCTCTTCGAGTATTGTTCAGCTAGGTCTGCGGCGCTCTCCGCTATCCTCGCCCTAATCCATTTAGGGTTGACGTTGTAACGGAAGAAGTTGTTCACTGATTGGATGGGAAGTAGTAACTTCGCGAATTTCCCAGCTTCCTCCGGTTTTTTCTCCAATTCCTTTTCGACTTTTTCCTTAACTTCATCAGCCTCTAGGATCGAATTAATTCCTTGTGCTTTCAATTGAGCCGTTGAAGCGACGAACTCTGGAGTTAAAAGGATCCCGAAATCCTCCCAAGCTATCCCAGCTGGTATTCCATTCTTTGTTACAAAAATTCCCTCTGGGTTCACGAAGAAAGTTCCGTATTGCTTATCCTCTACTGTATCACTTGATTTCTTCTCAGCTATGAACTCTAATGTTCTTCTCTTCGTCGCCAAGATTATCAAAGGTGTTTTCATCAACTTCGCTTTAAAGATGGCTAGTAATGGATTCCCTCCTAAGAAAACGATCACCAAGCAAACAACCACTGGAATCGCTGATAAACTTAAAAGGATTAAAGAAACGTCTAGAGGAGCGTTACTAGCGAACAAAGCCCATATTTGGAAAAGTAGTGGAACCGTTGTTACCATTATCAAAGCCAGATATAGTTTCATTCCATCACCTCAGCCCAAAGAATCTTTTAATCCTCCCGACGAATCCCCCTCCTTTCGGAGTTATTTCCTCGTAAGTACTCCTGTATTCTCTTATCTGCGTTGCTATCATGCGCCTCTCCAAAGCTCCTATGCTACGCCTAGCTTTCGCTTCGACGAAAGTTTCTCCTTGAGATAACAGGAATTCGTGTAGGAAATCGAATGAACAATCTGGCTGACTCATCAAGAAAGCTAGGACCGCATCTCTGTATTTTCTTTTTATCCTCCTCACATCGCTCTCATCTTTTATGTTCGTTACTGCTAGCTCCTTGTTTATGAAAGCCCAGAAGAAATTCCTGATTTTTTTCGGAACTCCTTTATCGCTTAGAAGGAACCTTATACTTCTATACTGCATTAACTCGAAAGTAGATTCTTCTTCCCTTCTTTCCTCAAACCTCTCTTCTTCCATATTCACCTACCTAAATCTGTTCATTTCCTTTCCCATAACATCGAAACCTTTATATAGCTTTCTTCTCCTGCTCAGCCAACGTTTCAGCTGGCTTCATGACAGAGATTATTATCGCGTAAGCGAGACAAAGAAAACCTAAACCAAAATTCAGGTAAACCATTCCAGTATCGTTATGATGTAGAGTAAAGCAACTCCATGTGTTCTCTGTCGCGTTCAATAAATCACAATAATTTTCCTCGATGTTGAAGCTCGTTATCCCTAGTGAGAAGAAAAGCATAACAGGAATCCAAGCGAACAATAAAGTTTCTTTCCTTATCGTTGAAAGCACGAGGAAGATGAGAGCCCAGCAGAATAGCGTTATGTATAAAGCAAGAAGCATGATTTCCCGATAATCGAGTAAATTTAAAAAAGAAGGAAAGAGTGAAAGTTTCACCTGAAAGTAAATGCTCCCAGCAACACTGACAACACGATCATGGCTATTATTATGTATGGTAACATGCTAGCCAACTTGAAGCCTCCCCAAGTTCCTGTTCTGACTTTCTGGAACGATTCCCATCCAGAACCGGTGTAAGCTGTATAATTAGCGTAAACTTTTATATCTGAACCTGTGGTTGATGAGGTAACGTTCACTTCAGCCTCATCGTAACCACCGTTGTAATCTATCGACACAGTCGCCGTAACTACTGATCCGCTTGTTGTGTTCTTAACAACTACCGTCATGGAATCTGGTTTAGCTGGATAATCCGTGTAAAAGAGTTTAGGAGAGGAATCTAAGGTACCCAATTCCTCATTGGTTACGCTCGTTTCGAAAGCACTCCTACTCTCACTCGCGAAGTTCGTGAAAACTGCTCCTGATATTATCAGGACTAACGGAACTATCAACGCTGGTAAAAGCATTTTTGCATCTACCATTTTCTCTCACCTAAAAAAATTAAAAAAGGAAGCCCCAGCACTTTAGATTCCCTTGAAGACGAAAGCTCCTAGCAAGATTCCTAGGACCACCATCGCTATGATTATGTAAGGCAACATACTAGCTAATTTGTAACCTCCCCAAGTTCCTGATTCAACTTTCGTGAGAGTTTCATTCGCTTCACTTGACCATCCTGTTTGGTCAATGTTACTCCTGAACTGCGTGAAGATCGCTACCATTATTATCAAGAATAATGGCACTACTAGTGCTGGGAGCAATTGTCTAACTATTCCTTTTCTTCCCAGCATTCACTATCACCAAATTCCTCGCTTTCAAGTAAATTTAAAAAGTTATGTAATACACTAGAAGAAATAGATCAACAAAGCTATCAGACCAGCGAAGAAATATATCAAGCTTATCCTAGCTATTGCTTTCCTTTTCTTGATCTTCAACCCCTCTCTTATCAACTCCTCTATCATCTTCGTCCTCGTCTTATCCCAAAGTTTCTTCCACTCCTCTATCTCCTTGTACAACTTCTCATCGAGCCTTAAAGTTATCAACCTCTTTCCCAAAAGAATCACCTCGATTTATAGACTTTGTATATAAGAGTCGCTACTCCGAAGACCATCAATCCATAGATGAAACCCCTTGTTTGAGGTGGTAAGATTGGGATCAAAACGACCCCTGAGACCAACCCTATTATTCCGAGTAAAACTGGACTCCTCGTTTTTATGTAAGTCAATCCCATAGCCGCGAATATCAAAATACCCCAGAATAACTCTATCCCCGCACTTCCCAACATGTTTTGATAGGGATAGATTATGCTATCGAAAAATTTTCCTTCAGCTAGTAGATCAAAGCCGGACATTCACTCCATCTCCTTTAAACTCCTTCCAGTCGCGAATTGAACTATCCCGAAAACCTCGATTACGTAGATCGGGGTTGAGATCAACCAAGCGAGCTCGCTCGGAATACCGACTATCTGTAAGGTTAATGGAATGGCAAAGATTATGTTAGTTAATGGTGATAAGACTTTCGTTATAGCAGATTGAATGAAGTCGTTTATCTTCCCAACCAATTTGGTTAACCAATCTTCACTCACAACCTCACTCGTTCCGATCCTCTCTTCAAACTCTTTCTTTGCCGTCGCAACCTCTTCACTCGTTGGAGTCTCAACCTTCCACCCAATTCCTTCCATTCCCTGAATCTTTGGAGCTACTTGTGTGTAAAAGTACGCGGAAGTTAAGTGCAATATCAACGTGAACAGCATTATATCGTAAAGCCTCATTCTTGGTACCTCCTCCTTATCCAAACTTCTAACAACACGGCGAAAACAAAAGCTATTATTAAAATTCCATCCGGTATCGGGTAATTAACCCAAGTTTTCAACAACCAAGCTATCGCTATTAGCACAATTCCTCCTATTCCCGCGTATTTAATATCGAAAAGCATCGGAATGGGTAAGAGCATGAGCATCGTGAACCAAACCCATGAGCCAGATAGCCAAGTAACTAGAGAAGAGAACGGAAAAGTGACCATCGCATAATAACCTTTTGGAACTAAAATTTGTTTTCCTTCACTAGTATGGGTTCCGAAGACTTGATGTTTAATCCTGTACTTCGCGTAGTAAGTTATGTTCTTTATTGGAACTATGTAAGTAAAGCTCACTTTAGTTCTATTCGTTGAATTCGCGTAGTAAAGCTCGGCGTCGTTCGAATAATTATAAACCCAGAATTCAACTTGCGTCGTTAATCCTGCTGGGTCTAACCAAGTGAAAGTTATAATATCCCCATCGTAGGTTAAACCAAAGCTAACGTTCGCTATCGTTTGATTGTAGGTAACGAGTTCCCCGATTATTATGGTTTTATCCAAATCCGTTGTATCGACGTAGAGATAACCTATACCCCTCTCCTCTTCTCCGTTATCGATGTAAAGCTGATATTTGTCGTTGTTTATCAAATAAACTATAGCTTTATGCTCAGCATCGAAATATTGCTCAGTTACAGTTTGTAAGGTTCCTTCCATCCACTTTTTCACTTTAAGGGTCGCGTTTTCAAACTTCCCTGTGTTATCTTGAAGAGAGATCAACATCTGCACGACTTGATGTTTCTCAGCATCAACCAAATACATGTTCTTGAATTCAACGCTAGCCCTACTTATCAAACTCCTCACGTAAACTTCAGTAGCGGAATAGGAAACCCAAGCCCTTATCTCATCTAGATCCATGAAACTCGCCACTAAAATCTTCGTATCGTTAACTTTCACGCTAGAAGAACCTCCAGCACAGTAAAGGCTTATGGTTGTGTTTGCGTTGGGAGGTAACAATTCAACCCCTTCTATCTCCTCGATGAAAGTTAAAACAGTGTAAGGATTTATTTCCTCGTAACTGAAGTTTTGAGGAGAAGCTGAGTAAGGTTTAGAACTCCATTGATAGTTAGCGAAATAATTCCCGAATAAGACTGTAACGTTGTTTAAGCCGGTCGTGTTCACTATGAAATAAGTTCCATTCACCCAGCCTTTCGGGTCGTTGGTCGTGTTCGGGTAAACATCACTTAAATCTGATTTGACGTAATGCTCATCGATTAAAGAAGAGAAATCAAGGACTATCTCATCACCACTTATCCCTGTTATGAGGGTCTTGAAGGCGAAAGTGTTCGTGTTTGTACAACCAAAACCTCCTGTCTGAACCGTTAAGAATTTCGTCATCGAAGCCGGTGTGTAATTCTGAGTATCGCTTATCACACACGTGAAATTATAAATACCGTAAGGAAGAACAGCCGAATAAGGATTTGAAACCACGACTCCATCTTTATAAAGAGTTACTGATAGAGGAGAGGTGGCTGAACAACTTATGGTTACCTCGCTGTTCTCCGGTACCGTCCATCCCGGAGATGCGGTTAAAGTTAATTGAGAATCAGCCTTGTTTATAGTTAAAATCCTCATTATCGTTGAGTTTTCTGCGGTATAATTCTGATGTTGAAAAACTGCGGTGTAATTGTAAACTCCAGCTGGCAATTCGATTATCTCAGGATTGCTAACACTACTTCCATTCCTGTACAGAGTTACTCCCTCGAATCCAGTTTCATTGGTCCAAGCTGTTGCGTTTGTGGTTACTGGATAAGTGTAAGTGATATCGCTCTCAGTTCCATTTATGGCTAAGTGGAATTCTGTTAAAGCTTTTTGAATTTCGTAAGTGAAAACATCAGTTGAATTCTGAGCTCCATTCGTGTCGTTAGCGAAGAATTGGTAAGAGTAATTCCCAGCTGAAGGAGTGAAATCTAAAAGGTAATAGAAGTGGGTTGGAGTATCATTTTGCATCACGTAAGTTTCCTCGCTACCTGAAAAATTGTGAACTATCCAAGCTTTATCGACGCCTTCATCATCTTCCCAAGTTATGTTGAACCAAATGTTTGAAATTCCGTAAGTTTGAGGAGAAGATGGGGAAACTACTATGTTCGAGTATTGGGGTGGGGTTCCTGGATTCTCTTCTTCACTTCCTATCGAATAAGTTGGCTCTGGAGTAGTGTATTTTCCAAAACAATAAACATCGTACGATGCGTTCTGGTCTCTGTAGTTAAATAAAGTCTGTCCAACCTGTCCAGTTTCTATCCATTCAAGTGTATATTCATTCCCATCATAGAATACTTTACCAGATTGAGAAGTACTCGATGCATTTATCCAAACAATTTCAAGACTTTTCCATTGAGTTGAACGAGGAAAACTTATACGAGTAAGTGCAGTTCCCCAAGTAGTTCCTGTTCCATCCCCAAGATATACGTACGTTGAATCTGTGTTTTCATGTTTTATGTAAATTAATATTCTTCCCGAGTCGTATGTGTTACCATCTATACTACGAAGTTGTGCAGATGCTGATGCCCCAACTACAGATTCTAATCCATAATTTCCTTCATATTTTTCAGTTGTACTTACTGAATAGGTTCCTTCATTTCCGTACCAACCCCAACGATTTGTGTCGTAAGTACCATCTTCAAAATCTTCGAAAACAATCCAAGTTGCAGTTCCATTACTTTCACTCGTCGCTAAAGAATTTCCATAATAGACGTAAACCGTTGCATTATCGTTCGCAGGAATTTCAGGAATTTTTACCCAAACATAAGCCCAAGAAGAATCTACTTTCTTCTCAATCCAGTAAGGAATTTCATACTCTCCGCTTGAATTTTCATAAGTAAATCTTATATCAGAAAAATCGCTTGTCATGTTTGAATCGTAAGTTAAATTGATAGCTACTTGATAATCAGTTAATGTACTCCCAGATTGCTCTGTTATCGTTATCTTTCTTCTGTATTGCCAACTCGAGTAATACCAAGCTTTAGCGTGAGGAAGGAGAATAAAGGCTAAGAAAAACCCTAAGAAGATTAAGGAAATCTCATGTCTCAACTTATTCCACCTATCTCTTACTCAATCTTTCCAGAGTCACCGCAAGGTTTATTCTTCGTTTCGTACGAGTGCTCAAACGCTGATACCATCTCGTCTTCCTTAACTTCTTCAGCGCGTTTGTGTTTATCTCTCCCCTTCTCGTTATCGGGTTCATTCCTGTCAATCTTTTTATCTTCCTCCTATACCTCAAGACCCATCTGGTTAGAGCTCCCGGTCTTTTTATAGCTCTCTGAATCCATCTTTTCCTCCTTGCCAATCACATCACCTCCTTCTCTTCTTCCTCTTCCTCTTTTTTCTCCTCCTTCCCATCGTATATCCACCTCCTAAACTTGAAACCCTCTTTTTTTCTGGGCTTTAACGAAGCCCCAAAATACTAAACCGAATAAGGGTAAGAGCAGGAAATAGTTCCAGAAAGTCTCTAGCTTGGTTAAAGTATCGTAACTCTTCTCAGCTATCGTTGAATTCTCGTTCTGTAACGCGTTTTTCGTTTCAGGGAAAACTATCTCACTCAACCCTTTATTAAAGATGTTCCATAGAGTCGTGAGTAAGATAACCCCAACTACGATGCTTATCCAAACGTAAGCGGTCATTTAACCACCGTAATAGTAAGGTTCTTCTTTCTGACTCGTCGCGAAGACCCAAACTAAAGCGAATAACAAAAAAGCTAAGACCCAATATTGCCAAACGTTCGTGACTAGATCTATAACGCTGAACGCCTCGCTACTCGAAGATTCGTTAGCGATCGATTGATTGACTAAAGGAAAAAGGGGAGCGTACAAGCGGGAAAAAACTGAATAACCGATTATTATGACTACGCTTATGATTATGAAGAGTAACCATGCGGATAAACTCCCTTTACTCATCTCCTCCAACCCAACGCCTTAGCTATTTCTTCAGGCTTAGCTAAGATCGGCCATCTTCTCAATCCGTAACCCAACCACCAAGGACGTTTCTTCTTCTTAGCTTTGAACCCGGGATATGGTTTCACTACTCTAGGAACGAATGGAATTCCTGGATAAACACGAGGGGATAACCAGACTGGAGATATTTCAACGACTCTTTGCTTTGGGATCTGGATTTGAACTAGCTTTTGTAGTTGAAGCTCAACCTGTTTAAACCCTCTTTCCACATCGATCTTGTTCACTTGCCCAGTCACTCTCTTCAACCCAACTTCGATTGCTTCTCTTCCTCTTCTCCTCGAAATACTCCTTCTCTTCAACCCTTCAGCCCTCTTCCTCTTTATCTTCTCGAGTATTTCCCTTCTCTGTGCTAAGAAAGCTCCAAAGGCCTTGATGCTAGTTATGTCTATCCTCGGTTTCCTCAAGATTACCCTCTTCTCCTCCCTAGGAACTATATCGATGACTGGAGAAGCGAAGCCTGAAACTTGTTTGGCTATTTGCGGTTTAGGTTTTAGAAGGGGAAGAGGAAGGGCTTTTGGAGTTGGTTTTAAACTTGGTTTTGTCGCTCTTTTCACAACCTTCCCTATCACCAAAGAAGTTTCTTGACCTACTTTAGCGAGGGTTTGGGCTGAAGTTTTAGCTGGGGAAACGATGAACGTAAATTTAGGTTTGGGTTGATATACTTTAGAAATACCAGCGACAAAACCTTTTTGACCGGTTTCAGCTAGAGTTATTCCTTTGGTTAGATAGAAGGGTTTCATCTCAACGGTCACGAATTTCCCTGCTTCATAACCTTTGAAGATCTTCCCTTTTATTTTAGAGATAAAACGAGAGAGAGAAGCTGAGAGGGTAGTCTCTCCAGTTTGTTGAGTTATTATCTTCGAGCCAGCTAGAGTTTTGATAGTCGTTCCTTTCGTTTTCGTCACTATCCCAGTTAAAGCCACTCCTCTTTTCTCTCCCAGTTGCTTGTAAATGCCAGCGTAAATCGATGGATATTCTTTCCCCAAGAATTTTGTTTTAGCAATTCCTATAACTCTCGCTTTCCCAGCTTCCTCGGGAATGATCAATTGTTTGTAAGCTGTTTTAGGGGTTGCATGTTTCCATTTGATTAACTGTATTCTTTTTGCTGCTACTCCAAAAACAAGAGAGGGAAGAATTGTTTCAACAAATGATTTTACTGGCCTTTCTTTAAAGCCTCGAATCGTCTCTTCTCCTAGCTTTTTGATTCCTCGACCAGTTTGTTTTATTGTTTCACCAGTACCATATTTTTTTCTATATTCCCGTACTTCTTTAACAAATTTCGGTAACCATTTAGGTAGTCTTATTGCTGGCTCAAGTATAGAAGTAAAGAATTTCCCGACAACTAATGTTCCATGACCTAAACCTCTTACAAATCTTGAAAATATATCTTTCTTTCCTGTAAGAGGCCCTTTTGTTTCTATTCGTTCATGTAATTCTTCTAGCTTAATAGTTAGAGGGTAAACTTCTTTCTGTCGTTTATATAAATCTTCTTGACCTATTTTTTCATATGAAGTTAAGACCTTGGTTGTTGTTGGAGGCTTTGTTTGTTTTATCCTGCCTTGTATTTCTTCGGATTGTGGGGATGGTAATTGTTTTTGTATACTTTCTGGTGAGGCTCTCTTTAAAGAAAAGGAAACTTCGTGAGTCGCGATCTTAGAGCCGGGAGGATAGTAACGCCATTTACCCCCTTCGTACTTTAATTTAGCGTAGCCGTGAGGAGTTTTTATGTATTGAACCGTTCCTTCTTTAGGTTTAGCTAAAGCTCTTATCCACGCTTTTCTCGTCGATTCCGGAGCTTTTTCGATTCCTTTTTTTAATTTCTCAAGGGCTTCCCTTGGCCCCATCTTTATTTTTGCTCGTTTTCTAAACTCTTCTTTACTCATCCCATAAAGCAATTTGAAATGCTCTTCAGAAGCCCATTCCAAAGCTCTTTCCATTTCCTCTCTGTGCTCTTCGATCATTCTTTGTTTTTTATCCTCTCTACTCACGCGTTTACTTGACCTACGTGTCGTCCAACTCTTAACAGGTTTTTTGTAATGAATCTCGATCCTTCCACTTCTACGAACAACAACACCTTTAACATCAGGTCTCTTACTAAGTTCTTTCGCAACCTTCAAAGCCTCTTCCTTGCTTTTAAATTGCCTTACCTCGACTTTATCCAAACAGAATCACCTCTAGGAGAAGTAATACGAACATGTATTACAGGCGAGGAAGTAAATTTAAAAATCTCTGTAGAATCTGGAAACTGGCTCTTTTAAGCATAACACTGTTATATAAATAAATTAATTTATAGATTTCAAAGACTCTCCATCTGTTTTTTCTTGAGAAACTCCAATCTTTTTTTAACTTTCCTAGCCCTTTTCGACCTCGAAGCGAAGACTGGAATCGGGGAGAAATACTTATCCCTTATGAAAAGCTCCTTAGCTTCCCATAAGTAGAAATACCTCCCGCAGTTTATACATCTAACCCTTATACCCGATCTTCCGACAAAACCCTTACGCTTGAAGATCTGCCCACAATAAGGACATTGAACCCATTCCGGTAACCTACCCCCTAACATCCTCAACCTCTATTTCCTGTGGAACTCAACCTTCATTTCCTATGGAAGAACCTTCGTTTCCTATGGAACTCAACATCTCTTTTACTCTTTTCTTAGCTTCCCTCCATTCCCTCAAGTATTTATAAACAGTGCTTTGGGAGTAACCGAATTTCCTAACTATATCTAAAGGTTTCATAACCTCGAGTAAGATGTAGATCTCAACATGTTTAGCACGCATTTTTATCACATATGTGGAATGAACGATCGAAAAACCCGAAAGTCAGTGAAATCATTGTTACATATATGTAAAAAATCAGCGTTCCACCTAGGTGGAACGATAACAAGTTTTTCAGAGAAACGGGGTTTCCACATTTGTGTAAATTCATATCTTAATCACCGTTCCTCTTCCTCTTGGATTAGGACCATTCGATAAAGGAAACCCACAGTAAGGACAGCAAACAATTCCCATCGTATCTTCTATCTCTAAACCGCATCTTTTACAGTGTTTTAGCATTTCTTACACCATTTTCGTTTTAATTCGTTGAAGACACTTTCTTTTATCAAATACCAGACATCTAAATCGTCAGCATCTGCCCCTGGTGCAGCTGTACAACACCAACCGTAAATATCTTCAAAAATCGCTTCGGCTACTTTCTTCATTGTAAGGTCTATT
>Ga0180302_10000480_pt1 | contig 17565 bp, 19 predicted proteins | sample GuaBasSediGuay17_FD_121794 | JGI IMG/M metagenome (GOLD analysis project Ga0180302, IMG submission 121794) | Subseafloor sediment microbial communities from Guaymas Basin, Gulf of California, Mexico - Guay17, Core 4571-4, 12-15 cm | ecosystem: Environmental > Aquatic > Marine > Hydrothermal... | reverse complement strand
GCTTATAGTAGTAATTGTGGTAATAGTCGTTGTCGTGGCAGTGAGGGGCAAGAAGAAAACACAACCCCCGTATCCGCCTCAGTACTATCCGCCATATCAGCCACCATCACAACCACAGCCCCCATACCAGCCACCATATCAGCCACCATATCAGCCACCAGTGCCACCGCAACCACCGCAGCCCCCTTCGCAACCACCACAGACATGATAATATGACAACGATAATTGTGCGGAACTAGCGGTTAATTAAAAAGAGGTAGTGCATGTCCTAAAGCCTGTCACCAATTACGTTAAATTTTTAACCTTCCCCCTTACTAACTCGCGGACGATGAAGGTAATATTTGTGGCATTTGACCTGGACGGTGTGATCGTGGACACGATAAGTTCGTGGGTGTGGGTGCATGACCACTTTGGTGTGAACAATGATGCATCGCTTGAAGCCTACCGCAGGGGCGAGATTGATGATAGGGAGTTCATGCGCAGGGATATCGCTCTCTGGCTGGAAAAAATGCCAGATATAACCATAGATTACATAAAGAATGTGTTGAAAGACATACCCATAATAAACGGTGCACGGGAGACTGTAAGTGCGTTGAAAGATAAAGGCATACGCACCGCAATAATAAGCGGCGGGCTTGACATTGTTGCTAGGCGTGTTGCCAAGGATTTGGGAATAGATTATGTGCTCTCCAATGGCTTGGAGGTAGAGCCTGACGGTAGGCTGACAGGCGAAGGCATATTAAGGGTTGAACTCAACAAGAAGGGTGATGCGCTCAAGCGCCTTTTATCAGTGCTTGATGTTGACCCAAGACGCGTAGCGGCTGTTGGAAACTGTGATATTGACATACCAATGTTTGAGTTGTGTGGTTTGAGCATAGCGTTTAACCCCGAAGATTATGAAACGGAAAAAGCAGCGGATTTTGTTGTCAGAAGCAATGATTTGAGGGCAATCCTGCCCTATATAATTGCGAATTAAATCACCTTCGCATCATCTCGCCATAACACTTTGCCCCTATAAAGTCCAGTATTATTTTTGCTCCAAGTATTGCAGTTATTCCGTTATCGTATACTGGGTTGATCTCGCATATATCCATGGCCACAATTTTTTCTGCAACGCTCAAAATAAACTCTCTCAGCAAACTTGGGGGTATGCCGTAGGGCTCTGGGTTACCAACACCAGGTGCGTATGCTGGATCTATCACATCCATGTCTACGCTGAGGTATATCTTTTCAAAATCCTCCAACTTCTCCAATACCGCACCAATGCCGTTATTCATAACATCCTCGGACGTATAATACTCAAACTCACCTTCACCCCCAAAGAATGAGCGTACACCAACGCATAAAACATCACCGTGCTCCATCATCCTGCGTACAGTACAAGCATGGCTGTACCTATCGCCGAGGTATTCGTCCCTCATATCGCTGTGTGCATCGAACACAACAGCAATTGCGTCCTTATGCACAGCCCTAACAGCCCTATACCCGCCAATAGCGATTGTATGCTCTCCCCCTATAAGGATTGGCACTTTTTTATCCCTAACAATTGGCAGAAGTTCGGTGTACACGGTCTCAACAACATCCTCCCCCGATGTGCAGTGCGATATTGTGCCCAGATCATGCACTCTAGCGTCCTTTATGTCCAAGTCATACTCGTACAGGTATTCCTCAAAGTTCTCAGAAACCTCCCTCAACGCTCTTGGAGCGTACCTAGCGCCCGGGCGAAACGAAGATGATGCATCATAAGCCACGCCTATTATTACGAATCTAGCGCTGTTATAGTCTACACTTGCTCCTATAAAACTCATTTTTTGGGCGTGCATTTTCGCGCTACACACTGCTTCCTCTTGGAACAATCTTTCTTTTTCCGAGCGCAGATATGTACTGAACCTCCTTACCGGGCTCCAGCATGTCTGCAATGTCCCCAGTTATTGGAAGGGTGAATGTTTCATACGTTTCCATATCCATGAGTTGTACCTCGTCCCCCATTATAGCGATTACTTGCGCCACTCTCTTGTCTATTATTGGCACCTGTACCTTGTGCTTCACAGGATAAACCACGCTTCTCTTCTGCCCATCAAATATGCCGAACGCCTCAATCCTCGCCTTTGCATCACCGTGCTTTCCAGGCTTTGATGTTGTGATGCTCACAATCTTGCACGGCTCGTCATCTATTATTATGTATCGGTTGGGCTTGAGTTCACGAACCTCTGCTATAGTCTTCGACATATCTATAACCACCTCTCGCTGGTTAATTAATGGCGACCTTTTTATACTCTGTGGTCTACCCAGCGTTTTTCACAAAAACCTTTTTCTATAAGGAAACAGTAAGCGAACCGCTATGGAGCGCAAAGTGGTAGATTATACAGCAAATGCTGGGACAACCCTGCGGGAACTTATTGAAAAATTTGGAAGGAGCGGTGGGTTTACATCAACAAAGGTATACATCGCCTACAAAATACTCGAAGAAATGGTCAATGATGGTGAATGCACGAGGTTTATATCGTTTCCTGCATGCATTGTAGCCACAGGCTTGCGGGGAATACTTGCAGAGGTGATAAGAAGGAGATTGTTCGATGTGGTGATAACAACATGCGGCGCTCTAGACCACGACTTTGCTAGGGTATGGGCGGATTACTATCACGGCGATTTTTATGCCAATGACGCCGAACTGCACGCAAGGGGTATACATCGTTTGGGCAATGTTTTCATACCTAAGGAGAGTTATGGTCCACTTTTAGAGGAAAAACTTCAGGATTTGTTCTCAAGGGTCATTGGTGATGAGGAAATCTCCCCCAGCGAGTTGATAAAAAAGGTTGCACTTGAGATAAACTCGCCCTCGTCCATATTTTATGTGGCTGCAAAAAACAATGTTGAGGTCTTTGTTCCCGGAATCATGGATGGAGCGTTCGGCTCTCAACTATGGCTTTATGCGCAGAAAAGAAGGGTAAGGTTGAACATAATCGAGGACCAGAACAAACTTGCAGATATTGTTTTTAACGCCAAAAAAACAGGAGCACTAATTATAGGCGGTGGGATATCAAAGCACCATACAATATGGTGGAACCAGTTCAGGGGCGGGCTTGATTACGCCGTGTATATAACGACAGCACAAGAATATGATGGCTCGCTATCAGGAGCAAGGCTGAGAGAGGCAATATCTTGGGGGAAGGTGAGTGTGAAGGCAAGGTATGTGACAGTGGAAGGCGATGCAACTGTTCTCCTTCCGTTAATAATCGGGCCTGTTCTTCGATAATATTATTTCCATAAGTACAAAGCATTAGGCAAAATTTTAATAGAGAGCACGATATAATGCTTCCCGTTATGGGAGATGAGGAAAAAGTTGTGGAAGCAGTGCTTTTCACTGCGGCGAAGCCAATGAGTGTGGCGGAGATTGCGGAGGTTACGGGAATTGATGAGAAGGTTGTAAGAAAGGCAATAAAGGCTCTTATTGAGGAGTATAATGGTAGGGAGAGCGCTATTGAGATTGCAAGGGTTGGGCGAAAGTACGTTATGCAGGTCAGGAAAGAGTATGCCTCGGTTGTTGCAACCCTTGCCCCGATACGAATACCTAGGCATCTGATAAAGACACTTGCACTCATAGCATACTATCAGCCGATAACGCAGAGCACGATAAGGGATATGATAGGCCCTAAGGTGTATTCGCACGTGCAGCATCTTGTTGAACTTGGTCTTGTTAAGTGCAGAAAAAGGGGAAAAACATACGTTTTAACAACAACTAAGAAATTCACAGAGTATTTCGATATTGACGCAAAAAGCAGGGAAGAATTGAGGAAAAAAATAGAAGAGTACTCTGCAAAACTCTCCGGATAGCGATATTTATCTTTTCGAAATATTAAGCATTTTCTTAATTTATAGATTGAAATTAATCCTCGCACTCAATATCCTCAAAAAGTAAAGGGGCTACCTCTTTGCACAATCTCAGCATTTCACGCGCAAGTTTTCTTATCTCCCACTGTGCACTCTTTTCGCATCTCAGCCTGAAGAAGTGTCTAAGTTCCCTTGCATTCATCGTGACAACAATCTTGGTTGTGCAAGCGTTTGGAAGCACGTACCTAGCATCCTCCTTTGGCACCTTCTTAAGAAATTCATCGTATTCCTTGGCCAAGTAATTCATCACATCTTCATACCTTTTCGCAAGTTCTTCATTCTCCTTTATGCTATCAGGAACCACATAGCCAAAATTCTTGAGTGTTACATGTCTCTGTGATTGCTGGCTATAACTTGCGATTCTGTGCCTAACAAGTTGGTGTGTCAGCGCTCTGCTCACACCTTCTATGTAAAAGGTAAATGACGCGTGCTCAATCACGCTCTCATGCCCGAGTTTTAACACTGTGCGTAGTACCGCCCTCACATGCTTATCGCTCAGTCCCTCATACATCTCCATGAAATCCCTTTCCTCCTTTTCATGGCACAACTTTGCAGCGGCACAGCATAACCTCTCCGCGTTCGGCGTGTATGCGAGTAAAACAACCCTCATCCTCCACCCCTCTTCATCACAGCAGTTGGAACAACCTTCTTTATCCTGCCCTCCTTAATCATGTTTGCCAGTATTTCCTGAAGTTTGAACTTCTGAACCTTGCCCCTGCTTGTCATGGGATAGGAGTCAACAAACACCACATACCTTGGAACCTTCGCACTGGCGATCTTGCCATAGCAGTAGTCCACAACATCCTGCTCAGTTATCTTGCCTCTTTCCTTTGGAATTATCGCCGCTGCCACAACCTCGCCCAAGTCTTCATCGGGCACGCCAACAACGGCAACATCCTGAATCATTGGATGTGTATGCAGGTACTCCTCTATCTCCCTCGGGTAAACGTTGAATCCGCCCACTATTATCATCTCTTTCTTTCTCCCGACAATGCGCACGTATTTCTTCTCGTCCATTGTAGCCAAATCACCGCTGTAGAGCCAGCCCTCCTCATCAACTGCCTCCCTCGTCTCCTCGGGCATCTTGTAATACCCCTTCATCACGTTATACCCTCTGCATGCAAGTTCGCCCACCTGACCATAAGGCAGTGGTTTTCTGCCATTATCAACAATCCTTACCTCTATATCTGGCAGAGGCCTTCCAACGGTCTCAGCCCTGATCTCATCACTATCCTCAAAACTAGTCATTGTTATGACTGGCGAGGCTTCGGTAAGACCGTATGCAATGAGTATATTACAATGCATTTTCTCCCTAACAGCCTTCACAACCTCCACAGGACACGGTGCTCCTGCCATTATTCCAGTTCGCAATGATGTGGTATCATACTTTTTATTTTCGAGCACATTCAGTTCCCTTATGAACATTGTTGGCACACCGTGAACTATTGTGCATTTTTCTCTCTCTATGGTTTTAAGCACGAGTTCGGGGTCAAACTTAGGCACAGGAACTATTGTTGAGCCAAAATTTGCAGCGGCGGTTATGCCAAGAACGCATCCAAAGCAGTGGCTGAATGGCACAGGGATAAGGTATTTATCTCCCTCTGTTGCTCTCAACTGTCTTGCAACATCCCTTGCATTGCGAACCATGTTGTAGTGTGTTAGCATTACACCCTTTGGCCTACCTGTTGTGCCCGAGGTATAAAGGATGAATGTTACATCATCAACACGGTTTTCCTCGCATCTCTTCTTAAACTCCTCGGAAGACTCCCAGTCCTTGCCCCTCTCCATGAGTTTATAAAAGTCCACAATTCCATTTCCCTCAGCAACATTTTCCCCAACAACTATTATGTGCTTGAGTTTTCCCAACTTGTGCCTGATTTCCATGAGCATGTCCAAGAATTTGTACTTCTCAAAGCGATCTGCTAAGATTATTGCTACACTGTCCGAGTGGTCTATTATATACTCGGCCTCTGCACTCTTATACCACGTATCCATGGGCACAACAACACCGCCCGCCTTTGCTATCCCAAACCAAGATATCACCCACTCTAGGTTGTTCTGCATCCATATTGCGATTTTGTCCCCCTTCTTTATTCCCAGTTTAATAAGACCATTTGCCAATGAGTTCGCCATATTGCGCAGTTCAGCGTATGTTACCCTTTTTTCGCCATCTATAACCGCAAAGTTCTCTCCGTGCTCACGAGCATCCCTATCCAATAACTCGCCAAGTGTTACCACATCCATCTATGCTACCTCCCTGAGCCGAGATTATCACGCCCATGAAATGCTCAACCTGTGATATACTTTTCGTTTATACTTACTGCGCACTATGTACTTTTCACAAAAGATATAAGGTATCTAATGCCAACCCATTTCTCGGCTTACTCTCCCATCACTCATCCACTATCTCATACTCATAAGTTATCTCAGCCACCTTCCTCAGCATTGCCGAGACCGAGCAGTATTTTGTTTGAGATAACTCAATCGCTCTCTCCACCTTATCCCTCGGAATATTCTCTCCACCAAACACGTACTTCATGTGCACCTTTGTGAAAACCTTTGGGTGCTCCTTTGCTCTCTCAGCCTCAACCTCCACCTTAAACTTCCTCAATCTTACCTGCATCTTCCTGAGTATTGAGATAACATCCATGCCCGTGCATGCGCCAAGGGCTATAAGAACCATCTCCATGGGCTTGACACCAGCCTCGTGGCCACCATATTTCTCATCACCGTCCATGGGAACCCAGTGGTTACTCTCAGCCCTTCCAACCATGCTTAACCCATCAACCATTATAATCTCTGCTTTCATGCACCATGGTATCTACTCGCTCCTTATCAATCTTATCCCTTTTCTGGCTAAAAGTTATATATTGAATACTGCATTCCGCACTGGAAAATGTGCGACGAAGACGGTTATAGGCCGAGGTGGCGAGCATGCAGTACATGGCAGGAAACGCCAGAGCGCAGAGGAGGGAAGGAAGGGCTAGGGTTAGTGCCACCTCGGCATTTCTCTCTTTCCTGCGCGATTCGTGGAGGGCTATCAGAGAAATATATCTCTCAATAATACTTAGCATGCTTCTCGGTATAGCCACAGGGGTGTTTTTTGCACGCTTTGTATCAAGATTCTATGCCTTCCCCGGCCTTGTAATAACGATACCTGCGTTGCTTGCGATGAGGGGGAACATTTTCGGCGCATCTTGCTCAAGGGTGGGGACAGCCCTGCACATGGGTTTGATAGGCGATGGAAGAGGGCGCATTCTTAGTATTGAGATTGCAAACACTGCTCTGCTTTCCGCACTCACATCAATAGTGATTGCAGTGTTCGCAGTTTACATAGCACAGAGCATGGGAATATCCGCCTCTTACGCCACCTTGGGCTTTATATCCATGGTCTCAGCCCTAATATCCACAGCAATAATGATACCTGCCTCTTACGCCCTCTCCGTAGGGTCATACCGAATGGGATGGAACCCTGATAATGTCTCAATACCCGTGGTGGCAACCTTTGGCGACCTGATAATGGTTCTATCGCTAACTGCCACAATGTCCATATTCTTTGCAATTGCCAGTTTTGTTTTTGAAGCGTTCACAGCCCTGTACGCCATTGCAATACTGATAACGCTTATGGTTCTTGGGAAAAAGGGAAAAAGTCCTGTGAGGGCAATCATTGTTCAATCGCTTCCAACCCTTACACTGTGCGCTTTCATATCAGTCTTTGCAGGGATAATAATGGATGCTAGGGTGGAAAGCATGGCTAGGTACAGTGCGTTGCTCTTTATTCTCCCAGTATTCAACGAGCAAGTAGGAAACCTTGGCGGTGTGCTATCATCACGCTTAACCTCCGCTGTCCACCTAGGCACAATGCGTGTTGAAAAACTCCCTGATAACGAGGCAGTGCGAAACTTTTCCGTAATAATGCTAGTCTCCGCTCTCACTTTCATATCCCTCGGCATAATATCGCATGCAATTTCTCTCGTAGGCCTAATAAACTCCCCTGGGCTTTTGCACATGATTTTTCTCACGCTAGTGGGCGGGCTTTCCATGATGATAATTGTTTGCATAATCTCGTATTACCTCATATACTCCTATTACAAGCTCGGCCTAGACCCTGATAATGTAGTAATCCCCCTTCTGACAACAACGATAGACCTGCTCGGCATATCACTCATTGTTTACCTCTCGCTCATCATCCTCCCCTTATGAGTGGGAGAACATAATATATTGCGATTACCGTGCCCATTAATGCCTCTCCTATTATAACCCCTGTAGCAGCCATATAAGTGGATACAACCTTTAGCGTTTTCTGCCTCTCGCTCCAACCTTCCTTTTTCGCTCTTGGCTCAAGAACCTTTTTCTCCCACCAGTCCCTGAACGCCCCGCCCACGAGGAGTGGAATTTCTAGGGGCAAAGGCAGGTACATGCCAAGACCAAATGCTGTGCCCATGCCTGTTGTTAGTTCTGCAAGCACACCAATGGCCATCCCTATGAGGAATAAATCATAAGGGGGGTTTGGGCCGAGCATTATCTGGGCAAATGTGGCGAATGCATGGGCCTGAGGAGCCTGCAGGTTTAGCGCGCCCCTGGCTAGACCTATGGAGAATATTGTGGCGCCTGTAGCAGCCACAACAGCACCAAATGGTATGGCTGTGAGTTCCCCCTTAACCAAATGATACGGCCTCGTCCCCGCATATACGCCAATCTTGAAGTCACCAATTATATCGCTTGATAGTGATAATGATGTCCCAAATACTGTTGAGCCTACAAGGGCGAATATTATGAGGGTGGAGAGGTCTGTTCCCATAGCCTTGAATGTGAGTATGAGTATTATGAGAACTATGAATGACGTGCCCGAGACGGGTGTTATTCCGGTCTCGCCCATGACCTTTACCCCAATAGCGCCCAAGAAGAATGTTACAACTACAAGGAGAAGGGCAAAAACTATTGTCTGTGGCACAGGGAAGCCGCCTATTATGAAAAGCACTGCTATGCCAAGAAATGCTATGATTGCCATTATAGGTATCTGGGTCATGGGCCATTCAAACCACCCCATCCCTTCAACGTAATCAAACCGCTCGGTCTCAGCCTTCCTAGCAATCACAAACACGTCCGACATTGCACTCCTGAATACTGGCCACATCTTTACCAAGGATGTGATTCCGCCGCCCAAGATTGCGCCTATTGCTACAACCCTTGCCACGGTCTTCCATGCAATAATTGCAGGAGCGGAGAAGGTCGCCACATCGTAAAAAGTACTCCTCGCAGGCACGTATACAGGATAATGATAGTGCACGGTCAATGGCACAATAACAAACCATGTTAGCAATGTGCCCAAGTTTATTAAAAGAGCCCTTCGGAAGCGCATAAACCACCCTATTGCCATCTGTATGGGTATGAGTTCAAAACCTATGTGAGTGTACTTGTAGTATGGCACTGCGATCTCTCCGTGCCTGTAAACCCTGCCGCCAAAGGCGCTATCAAGTGCTGACTCACCGTTTCTAAGAGGAAAATCTCGAAGGAATGTGAAGAATGCTATGGCTGATGCCCACTTTGCCACGTTTATTATGGACTTCTTCGCCTGCTGTATTGCCCCCCTTGAGATGTCGTTGGCTATATCCACGAGTTTTACGCTAGCCTCAAACCCGGGCACGGGGAGCGGGTCTTCAATCAGCCACACCCTTCTAAATATTGTGAAGTATAATACTCCGAGCATTCCACCCAGTGTGGCGGCCATCATTGGTATGTAGATGGGTGGTATTGCTGTTGTGCTCACAAGGTGCACAGGATTGCCTGCAGCGTCAACTCCTATAACATAATCTTTGTGAAGGGCTAAGAGGTATATTGCAGGGTATGAGAAGACAAAACCCGTGCATGCGGCTGCAGCGCCAGTAGATGCTCCAGCGGCAATGTTCACGTCCGTAGGGCCCCATCTCATGGCAAGCCCTATGAGGTACACGGAGTACCATGCACCGCTCACTATCATGCCTACCTTGAGACCAACATACTGATTTATCAGTGCAAAACACGTTCCTATTGCTATTCCTATGATAACGTTTTTCCAGATAAACTTTGACCTTTTAAACCCCTCAATCCTTGTTTTTTCATTGTAATACTGCTCAAGAACACCCGTGTTCAGGTTCGCCCACATGGCGTCATCGAAGTAGTCAAGGGTTTTGTTCTCTATCTTTTTAATTCCCTCGGCAGTTACGGGTCTTCGATACGCAGACTTTCTCACCGCCATGAAACCACCCAAAACTAGGATTCTTCGTGCAGTATCTTTCCCTCACCAATGACCATTATTGGATATGAGTCGAAGGAGAAGGGATCGCCACTCCACACAATAAGGGATGCCGCCTTTCCCCTCGCTATAGTGCCCATATTATCCGCCCCTATAATATTTGCACTCTTACCCGTTATAAGCGATATTGCCTCCTCCTTTTTCATGCCTAGGCGGACAAAAAAGCGCAACTGGAGGTACAGGTTTCTCTGCAAAACCACAGGATGGTCTGACATTAGGCAGAAATCTGGTCTGACATCAATTATATGCTTTATGTTCCTCCAACTTTCGTGCTTGAGTTCCACCTTGTAGGCGAATGCGTCCACAGGACCATATATTATTGGGAGACCAGCGCTCTTTATCATCTCAAACCCTTCCCTCGTATGCACGTCACATGCGTGATTAACAATTGCGTTTATGCCGAACTCCTCAACGATCTTTATTAGCACGGCAATATCGTCCTCTTTGTGAACATGAACCATAAGCCTTTCCTTTCCCTCAATAACGTCCATGAATATCTCTGTTATGGGGTCAATCTCCTCCCTCACTTTTTTCCTCCTCCTGAGCAATACCCGCGCCTTCTTCGCCCTAATCAAATTTTCCTTAAGTATGGCAACAGCACCCATGCGTGTAGTTGGTCTTCTCCCCTTCCACTCCGTGGTGCTCCTAGGATTATAGCCAAGGGCTGTCTTTATGCCTATATGCTTTATGTACGCCTCCTTAACGTTCCTCCCAAAGTTTCTTATAAGCGCTCCTCTCCCACCAACTATGTTCCCGCTACCGGGCAGAACAACAGAGTACAGAACCCCGTGCTCTATCGATTCCTTAAACGCCCTGTCGTCCATGTAGACAGACTCAAGAGCGTCCGCTAGCTGATAAACGCTCTCCATTTTATCGTTCCCCTCTCCCTCATAGTCAGGCTCACCGCTCCTGTACATGCCAATGTGGCAGTGCGCATCAATAAACGCGGGGGTCACTACACCCTCAGCAATAACCTCCGAGCGCTTTTTCTCCCTAGCAATGCCCCTTATTTTTGAGTCAAAGTGCACATAAACGTTCTTCTTCGGTGCTTTTCCACTACCATCATATAAAATTGATGCCCTTACAGCATACATGCAAGGCAGTATGATTACTCAGTAAATAAAATTTGCCATCATGAAAACTAGCATCTGCACCACGAATACTGCTAAGCTTTATTCACTGATTCTCATTCCAAAAGGTATATCTCATCTCTTTTCCATCTCATTCAGTTTTTTCTCTATGTTTTCCACCTTTTCCATTATTTTTTTCACATCCTCTCTCATAGATAACATCTCTATCTCGAACGGTGTGAACTTCTCCGATGTCATGATTTTATGTGTTATAATCATCCCCACAAATATGGCGCCAATCACAGCGAGTGCAGCAATTATCGCAAGCCAGAAAACGAATACCAAGAAATTGAGCATTATGTTTTCGAAGGGAAATATGCCGAGCAAGGTCATAATAAGAGTTATTACAGCAATTACAATAATTAGAGCAATGAATATCTGCGTTTTGTTCATTTTTTCACCTCCCATAGCATGCTCTTATAAGGCAAAGTATCTATGTCTACCTTAACCTTTTTCGTGCCTTCGCTTCTGTACTCCTCTATATAAAGATACACATCCTCCACACCAATAAGACCTTGATAAACGTAGTGCTTATCATTATCCCAAACCGTGATATTGATTGTGAAGTTTTTATATTCTATTGTAAAATATAAAGCATACGACTCGTTTTCCACCAAGCCCTGCGATTCATTCCCCGCTTTCACAACAGCGCTCATGTTTGAATACTTATAATCGCTTATACCGTGAACGTATATTATGACGCCTTCATCAGAAACGTCCACAAGTATTTGAGGAACGGTTGCAATAACAGGGGGCTGAATTTTTCCAACGCAGAAAGCCATGGATGATATAACAATCAATGATGCTGAAATCCAGAGCATGGGTTTTTTTCTCATCCCAGCATTATAAATCATAGCACCTATATATATCTTAGCACCTATGGGCTAATCTATTGCCACAAGGTTTGCAAACTCCTCCTCCATAAAGTGCATTTCGCCGGGAACTATTATCGTATGGGGAGGCTCAGGCATGCTTGCCTCCATAATTCTCTCAGCCCTTCCAAAAATAACGAAAGGCTCAGTGCTTCCAACACGGGCAAGGGCAAATATTCTCGTATCCTTTGAAAAAACCCCTTTCCTGCCAGCCTCCTCCATCATAAGCAGTATTTCCACAGCATCGCATGCCCTCATAATTTGCCCATCTTTGGGCTCAGTATCTAGAAGGACAAGAGTGTGCTTTCCCTCTGCCCTATTCCTTGCAAGCATATCGTATGGGCTCATTGGAAAATAGTTATCACGAACCCAAGGTATCGTTATTGTTCTTCCAAACTTGTAGTGCTGTAGGCCGGCGGCGGAGGCAGCGGCAGTGAATATTGACTCGGAGTGCACAACCACGGTTTTAATTCCCCTCTTCATAGCCTCAATTCTGAGCGATAAATGCGTGGTTGCTGCCATTGGATCACCACCAACGAGAAGGGCAACATCGCGTTCCATCGCATCACGAATTATGCATTTGCCCTCCTCAACATCTTCCCTTTTCAGCACCTTTATTTTCCTTCCAATGACCCCCTGAATCCACTCAACATCCAACTCAGGCATCGGTGTTGTGTAAAACTCTGCATAGACCACATCGCACTTTCTTGCCTCCTCAATGCCTCGCATTGATATTCCACGCCCGTCATGAAGCCCCAGCCCTATGAATTTGAGTGTCATGAAAAACGCCGTATTTTACTATTTTCCAATTTTTTTCTTAACATGTTCCACAAGACCGCCGTCCTTTATAATTTCCATGATAAACTCCGGTAAGGGATCAACCTTAACCTCTACCCCTTTCGTTTTGTTCTTAACAACCCAGTTATCGACATCAACCTCAACATCATCGCCCGTGCTGAACAGGTGGACATCATCACTCGTGAGCGCAAGAATGCCCTGATTTATTGCGTTCCTGTAAAATATGCGGGCAAAACTCTTGGCAATTATGGCTGTTATGCCAGCGCGGCGGAGACATATGGCTGCCTGTTCCCTGCTTGAGCCACAGCCGAAGTTTTTACCTGCTACTATAACATCGCCCTCTTTAACCCCCCTAGCAAACTCCGGGTCTAGGTCTTCCATTGCGTGTTTTGCCATCTCATCAGCATCAACTATATGCAAATACCTGCCTGGAAATATAACGTCTGTGTTCACATCATCGCCATACTTCCACACTCTTCCCATATTAATCCCTCACATACCGTAAATGAGGGAGCCTATATAATAATTAATCTCATGCCCAATATGATGTGCTATTTTTGCCGTTACACACCCTTTATCCTCCTCTCAACAATCTCACACCATCCATCCGCACCCATCCTTCGCTCAAACTCCCTTGACATTCCCATGTACAACGTGATGAATAAATCATCATCCATGCGATGAAGCGCGGATATAAGTTCCACAATCCTTTGCACATAATTCGCGCGTTCCAGTGGCATTTTCTCCCCAGAACCCTCATTTTCCTCCACCATACATCTCCCACCCCCCTCCTCACGGATAACTTCTATCAGGTATCTGTCATACTCGTCATCGTTTCCCTGAACTCTCTCGTACGCTGGGTAATCCCTCGCCAAACTTTCATCCACCCAAGTACCCCTCTCCAAGAAATCGTTAAAGTTCACGCCTCTTTTTTCGCACGTCTTGCGCAGTCCCTCCAGTATTGTTCTTCCAAACCTGCTCGTCTTTGGTCTTCCTGCCGCCCTGTTAAATATCTCCACAGCATACTCTTCATCCATTCATATCACCACAAAAAAATAAAAGGGGGGAGGTGGGAGGTAGGAGGCGCAGTTCATCGTGACATCACATCCTTAATAATGGGATTAATACGCCCTGTGGCGCTTTCAGCCCCCATGCTCACAATGGCTGCAGCGCACTTTCCAGGATTATTCCATCCTTTTCCTGTAAGCATGGCACTTTGCACACCTGTTATTATTGCAATCACCCTTATCCTTCCATCAAACTCCGGGTCAACCCTTGCCCCCATAATGACATTTGCCTCAGGGTCTAGAAACTGCGTTATTGCATCCATAACAGTATAGGCGGTCTGTATTGACATCCTTGTCCCGCCAGTTATGTGTATTACTGCACCCTTGGCTCCAGAGTACTCAATATCAAGCAATTGATTTCTCAAAGTCTCAGCCACAACCCTCTCGGGCTCGCTATCAGGTCCCTCACCGTACAGTATGGTGGAAGTACCGCTGTTTTTAAGCACAGCCCTAAGGTCTGAAAAATCAATATTTATCATAGAGGGCTTTGTGACAGTCTCCGTTATTCCCATGATTACATCCACAATTATCTGGTCCATGATGCTGAAAGCCTGCTCTATGGGATAATCCGGAACAATCTCCAGCAATCTGTTGTTATCAAGAACAATTACACTGTCCGCCCTTGCCTGCAGTTCCCTCAGCCCCTCCACTGCCACTCTTGTTCTCCTTCTCTCCGCCCTAAACGGCATTGTAACAACGCAGACAACGATAGCGCCCAACTCCCTTGCTATCTCAGCCACGACAGGCGCTACAGCAGTGCCCGTCCCTCCACCAAGCCCTGCAACCACAATCACAATATCCCTTCTTCCAACAGCCCTCCTTATTGCATCCCTGGCCTCCTCAGCACACTCCTTTCCAACAGCGAGAGAGCCACCAGCGCCATAACCGTGTGTTATTCTTTCCCCTATGTGAAGTTTATTGTCAGCATTTAATGAGCATAAATGCTCAAAGTCTGTATTTATCGCCAGTGTTTCAGCCTCTATCCCCATCTTTTTAATCCTGTTGATACTATTACATCCGGCACCACCACACCCAACCACGAGTATTCTAATGCCCCTCTCCGCTTTTTTCTCATATTTTATATGAAACATATGCATCATCACCTCTCTTCATCCGCACTCGGATTATTTGGGGTGTGGGCGATACCTTTATTGCGACACCCATCCCGGCTGTGATGAGGTACATTCATATCCTTGCGTTCATATCAGTTATCCTTGCCACTCACTCAGACTTCATCTTCCTCCTTATGTACTCCCTTACAGCATCCCTTATAGCATCACCTATTGATATGGCGTCACCCTCACTCACCAGTTGCTCCAGCCGTATTACATTACCTCTTGGCAGTTCAACAGTCACCCTGGATATGTTGGGTGGCGATTCTCTCTCATCAAGGAAGCGCTGAAGTGCATCCCTTATCACATCCGATACCGTTTTATACTCTCCACTACTCACTAAGGACGCTATCTTTCCAAGCATTTCTTCCGATAGCCGTATTGTGACCCTTTTACTCTCCACCATGGTATCGCCCAACTCGGACGATTATCGCCGCCATCAGCGCTCACACCAATTGCCATGCTGTCCATCATCGTCATTCTATCGTCCGACGATACCTATATAGACAAACACCTATATATAATTTTCGGCGTTAAACTGTGTGTGATACTAATTATTTTCCGTCAGACACTATTTTTTAAAATTTAAGTGTTTGCGATGGTGTGGGATGGCGGTTATAATAAAAATCATGGGCGCAATCTTTTTGCGAATATGTATTTTATTCCCCTACCGTGAACTATTGCCAAGAGGATTTCTTTCCTGACCCCATGTGCCAGCCTGACAGCCCTACTTATCTTGAACCACTCTTCACATTCATTTATTATCAATGTGTGGACTAAGTATCTGGCGTGGGCGATGTCTGGGTGCTCATCGTATGCTCTAAAGTGCGTTCCGTATTTTAATCCTGTTTTGAGTATTAAGCCTCTGTTTGTAAGGTCTCTGTAAACCCTATACTTATGCTCGAACATTTTATCGTACTTCCTCGCAACCCTACGCAAGTATTCTTCCCCAACCTTCCTGTTGCTTTTTGGGGAGAATAGATCAATTATTCCGCATTCCTTGAGGTAAAGCGCTTCATGATGGGATAGAATCAATGTATTCCCACATGGCTTTCCAAAAAATCTGGATTCATGGAGATGATATGAGCGTTCTATTGGACACACCACACGTGTAGGCTGTATCCTAGCAGGTATCGGTTGCTCGTTATCATTTTTAGGCTTTGAAAAAGGTCCTCTTGGCGATTTGACACCAAGCCCGTAGTATACAACGTCTCCCTCATCATCTATTAGTGCGTATATTGGGAGTTTTCTTGCATTGTACGCGCTTATTATATATTCCATTATTTTTCTTGGGCAGAAAACGTCGTGCTCCCCGCTAACCATGAGCCAATACCTTGCAACTGCTTTTCCTGGCTTCTTTCCCCTCTCATAAACCTTAAAATGGGCATGAGGGCGCGCATCCCTTACAACATACCCCCTCTTTCTCAGGTCTCTGTATGCTAGATACAGTATATCAAAGCCCTCCATAGCACGCTGGGCAAGTTTCATGAAGTCAAAGGAACTGAGCGCCTTTTTTCCCCGTTTGATTGGAATTCCTCTTTCTTCCATAAGATAAAGGGCTTCATAAGGATTAAGCAAAAAATCGCCATTACTCTCATCACCAAACCCTCTTTTTTTGAGTGCAGAAATATCTCCCTCAGCAACGATTTTTTCCCCTTTTATTCTCAGACTTATACTAACCATGCCCTACTTTGACCCCTTTTCCTTCTTCCTCTTCCTGCCCTTCCCAATCTGGGCACCACACTTCGGGCATGTATCTGCGCCATCAAGTGGAGTGCCGCATACAGGGCAAGTATCTACCTTTTCCTCCTTCTTTGGCTCCTCACTAATTCTAGCCATTATGGGGCCTAATACCTTAACACCCTTGCCTAGGTTCATTGTTACACCGTATTCTATGCCCTCGGCAATCTCACAATTATCGGCAACAGATACCGTGCTCTCAGATGATATCTTTGCCAGTTTGCAGTTCTTTCCCACGGTAACCGCACCCTTTGCCCTAACATTGGACAGAGTGCATTCCTCCCCGATCTGTGCCTCTCCCTCTGCAACTATCTCACCGTCCACAACGCACTTATCCCCAATGCTCACCGACCCACCACTCTTAATCTCGCCCTTAAGCCTACAGTCATCGCTGACAACAACATCTCCACCAGCATATATGCCCCCTTCAATTTCCACGTTTTTCTCCACAATAACGTTTTTGGGTGTTTTAATCCCACCCTTCACAGCGGTATTTTTCGGTATTTTAATGTCATCGGTTGTAGCAACAACAACCACACTCTTTTCGTTGAGCATTGTGCGTAATCTCTCAATCTCTCTGTTTCGCACAGATATTGCCTCCTGCGCCTCCTTCCCCAGCACCTTCACTCTTTCCTTGAGTTTTCTCATCTCCTCCTCCCT
>Ga0180302_10000479_pt1 | contig 17566 bp, 18 predicted proteins | sample GuaBasSediGuay17_FD_121794 | JGI IMG/M metagenome (GOLD analysis project Ga0180302, IMG submission 121794) | Subseafloor sediment microbial communities from Guaymas Basin, Gulf of California, Mexico - Guay17, Core 4571-4, 12-15 cm | ecosystem: Environmental > Aquatic > Marine > Hydrothermal... | reverse complement strand
GTGTTTATGGACTGTTCTCATACATTTATGAGAGAATATATAGAATTATATAAGGATTATTGCGCTGTTCGCTTGGCGTCCTCGTCCTTTACTCTGAGTGTATATAGGGTTGTCTCTATTGGCTATGATATTTTTTGAATGTCAACTTTCCTTAAGATGACGATACGCTTGCTCATTATGCTTCAAAGTTTTGTCTTCAGTTACTACTTAACTTCATTTCTTCAATTTAGTCTTAATCCATTTATGATATTCATCAACGATATTCTTGGGGAAGGGATTTATTACAATGACTTCCTTCACTTTGCTTAGTTTTCTATCCATTGAGTATACGATTCTAGCTCTTAAGCTCATTACTAATGCAATAAGGTATCCATCCCATGACTCTATATTGTAGACAGTAGCGTAATCTAGTGAATCCATAGCTAAACTTGAGGATACGTAGGGATATAATGCTGGTGATTTCGTATTCAAGATGCCATCCAATACTTTCTTTACTAGTAACCTAGATACCTTTAGATACCTTGTAGCAATGTGGTATGCCCCTAAAATGGCCGTAACAGGTATTATGATACGTCTTTTTAAGGATAGAGCTTCAGCGATGAAGTTCACAGCGTATTCTTTTAGTGGATTGTTAAAACATGCAGGGACTATAATACTAACGTCCATTACTCCATTAATGTACTCCAAGCTTTCTCTTAGCGTATTCATGACTAATCCACTTCCAACTTTCTTCTACTTCTTCGGTAAATGGTTCTGCTATAAGTGAGAGTGTCATTTTTACCCAATTTTTAACTCTCTCTTCTAGTTCTTCATCAATAACTTCCATGATTACTCTGAACCCATCAAACCTCATTAGAACTTTACCACCATTCTTTAGCCCTAGAGCATTACGAATTGGAGAGGGGATAACGAGCCTACCTTGTTTGTCGACATTAACGATGTATTCCATTATATACACCATATGCCATTTACATATCCATAGATATAAGGCTTCGCCTTAAAGTTGAGACGTTTTCTTCAACTCTGAAGTGTGTGAATGAAAGCCTTACTCAGACGAGTCTCAATTAGCTTAAAATTGCTCTTTAAGTGATTTGCAAGTATTTTGGAAGACCTGATAGTTAGTAATCATGTTGAGTTTTATTCTATCATTTACCTTTTACCTAATCTATTTATTAGAAGAAGTAAAAGGGTTGTACTTCTACTTCGCTATGTAGTAGAGAATTGGTAATGATAGTAAGGCCACTCCCTTCCCTCTCTCTGTAAGGTAATATCTAGTTCTGAGAGGGGGCTCAGTCTTGACTTCACGACGGACGTATCCCAATTCAGTTAACGCCTTGAGTTTAGAGGACAGACTTCTCGAGTTAGCTCTAGTTAACCTCTTCAAGTTGTTGAAGCTTAGTGGACCGACTATTAACAGGGAGTACAATATTTCTAACACCCACTTTTGTGAGAGTAGGGAGAAGCTTGGCTTCAGTGTCTCTAATATCGACTTGACGTCATTGAAGTTTACCTCGCCGCTCTTAAGGATTTCGTTGAGGGTTTCTTCAATGCCCTTTATCGTGTGTTCCATCTTTTCTTCGACTTTCTCGGCTAGTTCTCTACTTAAAGGGGTCTTTAGTTCACTTGGTTTCATTCAGTTCACCTATAGTTTATTAAGTAGACTAGGTTTAATATTTAAATTGGTGTTAACGTGAGATATGAGGTATTAGTCGCTGGTGGTGGGACGGCTGGACTTTTCTCAGCTTATAGGTTGGCTAGAGCTGGTCTTTCAGTAGCTGTCGTAGAGACGAAACCAGAAGATAGAATAGGGGAGAAAGTTTGTGGAGACGCTGTAGGCGAACATCACTTTCACAATGTCGAGTTAGACCCTCCTAGGGTAGGTGTAGACGCAGTAGCTACCTTCGAAGGAGTTAGAGTCTTCTCTCCGAACAAGAAGGGTTACGTCATTGCATGGGGCAAAGGCTATGCACTCAATAGAAGGGCTTTCGGTCAAAGGTTACTGAAAATGGCTATTGACGCTGGAGCTGAGCTCTTCGACTCACACTCAGTTATCAAGCCTATCATCGACGAGTCTTGGGTTAAGGGTCTTGTGATCCGAAAAACTGACGGGAGTACTATGGAGTTAGAGTGCTCAGCAGTGATAGATGCCACGGGAGTAGCCGCAGTTGTTAGGAGGAAATTGCCGAGCGACTGGTGGGTTTCAGAGAAGATACCTTTAGAGGACTTCAACGTTGCTTATAGAGTACTAGCCAGAGTTGAAGAACGTCAAGATCCAAGTCTAGCGCTGATATACCTTGACTTAAACGTAGCTCCAGGAGGTTATTGGTGGTGGTTCCCTAAAGGGGAGTACGAAGTCAACGTTGGAGTTGGAGTGAGACCTAGTCCTAACGCGCCTAATCCTAAGGAACAATTCAACAAGTACGTAATGCCTCGCTTAAGAGAAGTAGGGGCTGAAATCCTTCATGAAGGTGGAGGGCTTGTGCCGACTAGGAGGACTATTCCTTGTATGGTGTGGAACGGCTTATTAGTAGTTGGAGACGCAGCTTCAACGGCTAACCCAATTCACGGCGGCGGTATCGGTCCCTCGTTAGTCAGTAGCTACTGCGCAACTGATGTTCTGATAGGAGCTTTAGAGGAAAGAGGAGAGGCATCTCTTAACTCCTTGTGGTCATATCATAGGGCGTATCACAAGGCTTATGGAGCTAAACAAGCTAGTCTCGACGTTCTCAGGATATACTTGCAGAGCTTGTCAAACGAGGACTTAGACTTTGTCATTGAGAAGAAGGTAGTCACGGATGAAGAGCTGTCGGAGATGGGCTATAGGGGCGAGTTACTCCCGACGATAATCTCTAAGGCTACTAGAGTGTTTAGGTTGTTAACTAGACCATCATTACTCCTAGAGTTGAAGGCCGTTAAGGAATACATGGATAGAGCTCGAGGACTCTACGAGAATTACCCGAGAAGTCCAAGCGAGTTTGAGGAGTGGAGGCTTAAGGACAAGGCTCTCTTTAATGAAGTTAAGGCTAAGTTTTGGAAGTAACCTTTTTGTTCAGTTTTAGAACGTTGGCTAGGTATTTATTCTACGAGCACTATTAACTATCGGTGTTGAGTTTGAGGCTGTTAGTGAACTTCACGATAACTTTCATCGTTTTGTCACTAGCTCTAACGAGCCTCGCGTTAGCAGATAAAGTTCCCATACCTATACCCTACATCCCATTGAAGGAGCCAGGTCAGTTGGCTATAGTAGCTTGGAATGAAGGCAAGGAAGTATTGATATTATCTACTCAGCTGTATGTATCAATATTAGAGCCTAAACTCCCTCTAAAAATCAACGTAGTAGAAATTATACCGTTACCATCAGAGGCTAAGGTAGAGGCTGGCTCTACTTTGATGTTTTATAAGTTATTGAGCTTATTAAAGAGCGGCCTAACTCTTTATAGAACTGGATTAAAAGGACCTACTAGCGTAGAAGTCGTTTTTAAGAAGGTGATAGGCCCTCACAAGATAGCCCTCATAAAGGCCGAGTCAGCTAGCGACGTAGTTGAGTGGGTAGTGGAATACGCGAGGTCTTTAGGAGTTACCTTAAACATGAACTTAACGGCTTTAGAGTTAGCCCTAGACGACTACATTGAGAGAAGTTTCGACTACTTCGTAGTCGACGTAATAGACTTAAGGCCTTACATAGTGAGACCGCAAATCGACCACTCCATTAACGTCATCCCACTGGTTTACGAGTTCAATTCTCCTAAGCTCTACTACCCATTGAAAATAACGAGAGCTGGAGTTAAAGGGTGGACTGATGTCAAGTTATTCTTAATCACTAGCACTCCTATAGAAAGAGGTGAAGTTGAAGCTTTAGGGTTCAAAGTTTTAGCTGAAGTAGTTGTCAAGGCTGAGGACGTTTTCAAAGTCTGTGGAAAGTTTAAAGACTTATTCCAGGGCCAAGAGAAGTTGTGGGTTACAGTTGTAGAGTACCGTGGCGATGTAGACGGACTCGCCGAAGACCTATGGATTTTACCTAAGTCTCCTACAAGGCATGTGCTCCTTCAAGTCCTCTCCTTCGTTCCTATATTCATCTCGTTAGCTTTAACTGCGTACTTCTTAGTTTACCACATTAAGGGCAAAGACGAGATAAAACTCGATAGATTAGTTGTAGCGATGATATTAGTTCAGGCGATCTTGATTGTTAATTTCGCTGTAGCTCCGACTTTAACCTTAATTAAGGTCTTCTCACTGTTCATCTATGAAATAGGAATGATATTCTTGCTTCTATCGATTAACATGTACTTAGCCTCGGCTATTCTAGGAACAACCGCAATTATTTCGTTGATTAAAAGGGATAGAAGTGGTTATGCATTAACTCTCCTCTCGTGCCTCTTAGGGATCGCTACGCTAGCTCTCTTAATTAGCGCGTCTTTCCTAGGCTATGTTCGTGACTTTTTCGGAGTAGGCGGTAGGTTAGCGGCGCTCTTAATGGTAGTAGGTGGCATAGCTCTGCCCTTAGAGTTAGGGAACATAGCGTTAATTGGGCTGAAAGTGTCAAAGGAAGTTGAGAGTAGTGAGGAACGCGCTTCTCATAAGGGTTAATAAATAGTTTTAGGTAACTTCTATTCAAAACAGTCTGAGGAATCTCTATGGTGAAGAAGTGGAGGCTGTTGATAGACGTAAACGACTGTTACTGGAACATGGCTATGGACGAGGCCATGCTCTTGCTAAAGGACAAGGGAGTTATTCCTAACACTGTAAGGCTTTACGTGATAAGACCTAGCGCTGTAACTATAGGTTACTTTCAGAAGTTAAAAGAGGCTGTTAACCTTGAGTACGTAACGGCTAACAACATTCCAGTAGTCAGGAGGATAACTGGCGGAGGATCTGTTTACCACGACGAGTTCGGCGAAGTGACTTACTGCGTTGTTTCTGACATCTCAGAGTTCCCTGGAGATGTCGAGGACAGTTACAGGAAGATATGCGGGGCTCTAGTTAAAGCTATCGAGAAGCTGGGACTTAAAGCTGAGTTTAAGCCTGTAAACGACGTAATTGTCAATGGGAAGAAGGTATCGGGAAGCGCTCAAGCTAGGAAAAGCAAGGCCTTAATGCAGCACGGTACGTTGATGTACGACACAGACCTCCAAGTGTTAGCTAGAGTTTTAAGGGTTCCTAGGGAGAAGTTAAAAGCTCACGGTGTAGCGTCGATATTCGAAAGAGTTACTACGCTTTCTAGAGAGCTCGGTAGAAAAGTTAGGAGGGAGGAAGTAGTTGACGCCCTAGTTAAGTCATTTGAAAAAGAACTTGATATTAGGTTGGTAAGGAGTAATTACCTTAGGGAGGAGAGGAAACTTGCAGAGGAACTCGTCAAGAAGTATAGGAGTAGGGAGTGGCTGTACAAGAGGTAGTAGGTGGCTCAGCGTCTCGAAGAAGATCAAGGGGGGCAAGATGATTAAAGTGGAATTGGAAGTAGAGGGAGACGCAATCAAGAACGCGATTATAAGTGGAGACTTCTTCGCCTATCCACCTGAAGTAATAGAGGAGATGGAAGATAAGATGCGAGGACGTGAATTAAGTAAGGTTCTCGAAGTCATAGAGCGATATAGGGACAGAGTTAAGTTAGTAGGTGTCAAGTTCGAGGACTTAGAAGAGCTCGTAAGGGCTATAATTAAGGGGGAGTCTAGCTAAACTTTGTAAGTCTCAGGAGAAGTTAACTTATGTCGTGATATTACTCTATAAACCCCTCCTGTGCTCTCGTAAAGCACTATTTCTCTAACCTCAACCTCCTCCCTAACCCTCTTTCCCATCTTTATAATTTTACTGAGTAGCTTTTGAGGTATTGTGCTAGTTTTAACTCTAGTCTCAGCAAACGTCACGTGAGGCTTGAAATCGCTCAAGTAAACGTCCTCTAACGTCAACTCAATATTGGTAAGCTCAGCGACTATTTCACTCCTTAAACGAGTTAGTTTCTCCTTACCCCGAGCCACCGTCAGCGCTAAGTATCTCGGCTTATTAAAAGACGGGAGTGGAACTACGCCGTGTAACGTTATCTTAAAGGCTTTGTGATGAGAGGCGACTCTACTCAAAACGCTCTTCACGACACAGACCTTAGACCCCTTCAATGAGCCTATGTAGACTAACGTGATGTGAAGTCTCTCCTTTGGGACCTCACGGTAAGGCTCAATTAATTTAAGGGGAATCTCTCTAAGACCAACAGGGATCCCAACAAAGTACGGCACGATCTTAACCGTATAGAAGTACTATAAAGGCTTTTGCTAGGAGTGCACGTCAGGAAACGACTCAAGCTTTCACGATGCCTAAAGAGAGTAATGACTGACACTCTCTTGCGAACTACTTAACGAAGAAGACTTAAATACCTTAGTCCATCTTATAACCGTATGGTTGGAAAGGCAATAATCATCTTCTTAGTGCTTTCGCTGTCCCTTTACTCGACTTCTCCTCAACTGGAATACGTCGTTGAGAAAGAGTGGGTTAAGTTGATAGTGAACGAGGATGGCTCCATAACGTTAGCTTATAACTTAACCATTAGAGTCGTGAAGGGGACGATAAAGAAGTATGTCCGTGTAGGCATGCCTTGTAGGGACTTCAAAGTACTAGACGTCTATGAGCTCGAGACAGGGGAGAGGTTGTCCTACAAGAAAGTAGTTGAAGAGAGCTACTATGCCGTCACTATACTCTTAAAGAGACCTATTACTGAGGGGACCTCTAGAACTTTCATATTGATAGCAGAGGTCTACAACTTCATCTATGAGGACAAAACTAACGTCGGGTATGCAGGCTTCAAGTTCATACCGTGTTGGTGGGATGTCCCTGTGTCAGACTTAAAGGTCTTAGTTATACTCCCTCCTAAGGTGAAGACTAATGAGTTTAGATGCACTCCAGACTATCACAACATGTTTACTGTAGAGGGAAGAATAGCTCTCTTTTGGGACTTTGGCAAGATATCAGCTGGCGATAGAGTCTCCATAGGAGTCTCCTTCCCTAGGAAGTACGTCGAGAACGTAGTAGAAGTTGGAGAGGAGGGCGAGGGCTTCTTCGAAGCTTTTGTAATCGTACTCTCCATAGCGCTGTTTATATTCATATTTCTATTCGCAATTGTCAGGAAGAGTGTGTACGAAGCTCCAACGTTAAGTATCGAAGCCTTAGGACCACGTAAAGGGTTAACAGCTGTCGAAGCCGCTTACCTCATAATGGAGACTGAAGGCACTGTTAATTATGGAAGAATACTCACGATGATACTCTACTCTCTGTTAAGGAAGGGAGCGGTTAAGGTAACTTCTATAGACCCGTTAAAGGTAGAGGTGATAAATGAAAGCGCGCCTGGATTAAGGTACTACGAGAAAAGGTTCATTAAATGTGTAAACTCCGACGGGACGCTAAACGAGGACTGTTTAGTGGACGTCATAAAAGTTCTCGCTAGCGGAGTGCGCAATCTGATTAGAGGGTACTCTCGATTTCAAACAGTTGCGTACTACAGGGACATAGTGAAAAGAGCATGGAGAGAGGTTTTAGAAGCTCGTACTCCTGAGGTCAAGCTAGAGAAATTCAATAGCGAGTTAGAGTGGTTATTAGTCGACCCTGACTTTGAAGAGAAAGTGAGAGATTACTTCAGGATCAATTACTTTGTCCCTAGGGTTTACTTGAGATATCCTTGGTACGATAACCTAATAGAACCCGTTTATTACGGAGGTAAAGTCGAACGAGTAAACGTAGTCGACTTAGCGGATAGAATAGCCTCTAGCGTAGAAAGAGCATCTAACAACATCGTCCGAAATGTAGAAAAGTTCTCACAAAGAGTCGCTCGAGTAGTAGAGGGGGAGAGGAGGACTTCAAGACCCGTAATGGGGACGTGCGTATGTGCATGCGTAAGTTGTGCATGTGTATGTGCTTGTGTTAGTTGCGCATGTGCTTGTGCGAGCGGGGGTGCTGGGTGATGGCTAAGCTCATACCTTATATTGATGAGGAGAGAGGACTACACCTGCACTTGAGAAAGGATCCATCAGGTTATGGAGTTTTAATAATAAACGCTATGAAAGTCATCTACCTAAACAAGACAGCAACTATCTATGTCGAAGCCATGTTGAAGAATGTAGAACCAGAGAAAGTAGCTAAGATGATCACGAGGAAGTTCAAAGGAGTTACTTTTGAACAGGCGTTGAGAGACTACCACGACGTAGTGTACAAAGTCCAGAGCATAATAAGTTCAGATGTATGTCCAGTGTCGAGCTTAGGTTTCAAGAGAATTGACCCCCTAACTCTGAAGTTATCAGCTCCTTACAGAGTCGACATAGCGTTAACTTATAGGTGTGATAATAGATGTATTCACTGTTATAGTAGCTCTCCTCGCCAAGTAGAGAAAGAGCTTAGTACTAAGGACCTCAAGAAGGCAATCAAGAAGTTGTTTAAAGTTGGAGTGCCACACGTAACCTTCACGGGAGGAGAGCCCACTTTGAGAGACGACCTAGTGGAGTTGGTGGCTTACGCTCAAGAGTTGGGAGTAGTTTCAGGAATAGTGTCTAATGGAAGGAGATTCTCGAATTTTAAGTATTTGAAGGAACTCGAAGAAGCTGGCTTAGATTATGTTCAGATTACTTTAGAGTCAAGTATTCCTGAGGTTCACGATAAGATAACTGGAGTTAAGGGTAGTTGGGATGAGACGGTTGAAGGGATAAAGAATGTTCTCAAAACTAGAGTTTACTTGGATGTCAATGTAACTCTGAATAGCCTAAACATTGATCACGTTGAAGACATAGTTGAATTCCTCTACAACATTGGAGTAAAGAGAATTTCAGCCAATAAGTTAATTCACTCAGGAAAGGCGCTAGAAGTCAAGGATTGGTTTGAACCTAGTATAAAAGAATTGGGAGAAGCGTTGGAGAGAATGGTTGAAAAGTGTTGTGAACTTGGCGTTAAATTCACGTGGTATGGAGTGACTAGGTATTGCGAGCTAAACCCGTTATCATTAGGTTTAGACATTAAGTTCTGCTCTGCTTGTAGTGTGACGTTGGCTATAGAACCCAATGGAAACGTGTTACCTTGTCAGAGTTACTTCGAACCTCTAGGAAATATTCTCAAGGATGGGTGGAGGAAAATTTGGTTTAATGAGAAGTGCGAGTACTTCAGGAAGAGACTCTATGCTAATCCCAAATGTAAGGAATGTAGATTATTCAACCTGTGTGGAGGGGGTTGTCCTCTAGAGAGGTTAGAAAGACTAAATAGTTATATTCCTCTTTAAAACAAAGAAGTGTATTTTACTGAAGTGAAGTTTATCAACTACCACTTAGGTTCCTCTACAATCTTCACTATAGTTCCACAGTAAGTACACTTGACGTAATCTTGACCAGGTTCTGGCATAGGTAAAGTAGCTCCACAGTTAGGGCATTTAATTTCCTCTAATGCAGTCTTACCCGAAGGAGACCACTCGACACTAACTTTAACCACCTTAGGCCTAGATTTGAGTAAGCGTATGCTCAATAATGTTCCAATAATGAACAGTGTAGCGCTTATACCTAGCCTATACTCTCTGCCTGGCTTAAATGAAGCTATTAAGAATATAATACCTAGGGAAAAGAGAACAGAGATAAACGCTAGGATGAACAACTTCGTTAAAGTTTCTGCTCTCACGATCTCACTCATGTTCATTTTACTTACTGACTATTAAACACTTAGCTCTGAGAAACACTTAACAAATTTTTCTTACATAAATTATTAGAGTAATAAATTATCAGGGTTACCTCCTTAAAGTATTCTTCTTCAGGATTAATACAATCACTATGGACAAAGCTAACAAAAATATCATGACTAAATAATACATTTCTAGCATATGAACATCTCTCTTTTCAATTCTAAAACGTTTAGCGTAGTTTAAGTTAACTTTCTCTAAATATACATCAGTTACATAGGGTATAAAGTCAAATTGCTTAGCTAGGGAGTTAACATAATTCATGAACTCCTTAAGTTGCTTTTGATCTTCTAAGTTAGCATAACCTAAGGCTAGTACTACAAACCCGTACTTTTCACTAAACTGTTTGAGCTTTTTAGACATGCTTAATATCCACTCTAAATTATCTCCACTCCACATTTCATACTTCCTCTTTGTGAAATTGTAGTAAGTTCCAAAGCACTCAAATAGTAATCCATCAATATAAGGGGCTATGTCGTCTAGAATGGAAAAGCCTCTGTTTACTATTATAATTAAGTTCTCATACTGTTCTCTTACACCCTTAATTATCCTTACTATACCGCGTTTAAATTGAGGATAAACATCTACTATGTCTAGATCATCAAAGAACACTCCACTAAAGCCCTTGGATAACAGGCATGGTATTACTTTTTCTAGAATTATCTCATACCACCTCTCGTCATTGACGTTGACTATAGTCTCTTTCCACAACTCCTCAGTCCCCATTATCATGTCTTTACTCACAAACTTCCTCCAAGGCTCCCAGTGACCTATCGTAGAAATGCTAACGTAACCTGTTACTAAAACACCCTTATCTCTTAATAGTCTCACGACCTCTTCTTCAAGCAGAGGAGAGACTATGACTAAGTCAAACCTTTCAAGTTGTTCAGCTTTATCCAAGCCATAATAAACTACGAAGCTCTTTATGGGTGGAGGTTTCCCCTCAACTGGTAATGCTATTACTAACTGTACTAGGAGCAATAACAGACTAGCCCTTTTCAATTGTTATCACCACAGTCACTGGAAATTCGTCCTCTCTTACAGGGGTCCATTCAGCTCCAGCCCAGTCAGGGTAAGTATACGGTGTAGTCCTCTCCCAAGGGTTTCCTCCAACCCAATCTGGGTGTTCTCCTTGATTATCAAACAACTCAGCTCTAACGTAATTTATCGTGACTTCAAGTTTAGCGTATACTCTGAACCAAACCTTATAGTTCTCTTCATCTGAGGATACCCACAATTTATAAATAGCCACATCGTCTTCATCTGTCACTTTATTATCCTCTGTATTATCAACTGTTACTAGGAAAGTCTTAGAGGCTAAAGAAGGGATTGTGAGTTTAACGGTTACCACACTCTCCATTCCCTGTTTAGATACTACCTTGACGTAATATATTCCCGGAGAAAGAGTAGAAGTTGGATATCCTTTTATACAAGCGACTTCTCCCACTCCTATCTTATAACTCTTTGAAAGACTACATCTCTGAAAGGCAGAAGAACCTTTCTTCATTACGTACATAGAATCTATAACTAAAGCGCTCTCTCCCATGTTTCTCACATAAACCTGAATTGCTAAGACCCTATTACCGCTTTTTAAGAGGCGAATTGCTTCTATCTTCATAACTCCTCTTACAATTTCGCTAGGTGAAGAAACCTGAGAAAGAGGAACAATCCAGAAGTAAAGTAGGACTGAACAGACTATAGCTATGGCTATCAATAGTAGGGTAGCTAATACGCTTGACACTGCACTATTATCTTTCAACATCAAATGAGTTTACCTCAAGGATACCTTATATCTTTCTAAAGTTATATGATACACTTCATACAAAGCGTTAAGAAATGCTTCACACATTGAGCTTTAAGTCATTTTCAAAATGTATTCTCAGTTGACTCTAGATCAAAAAGTGCAAGACGAAAGTATTCAGAAAGCGTTATATAGTCCTCACTATTAACTAGAATATAGTAAGGAGTAGACAATTAAACGTATTAATAATCTGTTACTGAAAAAGAGCCCGGTGGTGTAGCGGCCAAGCATAGCGGGCTTTGGACCCGCTGACCGGGGTTCGAATCCCCGCCGGGCTACTATTCTCAAAAAGAAAAATTATATGAAATCTTTAGGTATATTTTCATCTTTTTGATGTAGTTATATAAATTGCCTTTATTTTATTGAAGTTTATGGTAATTTTATCTTTCAGCTATTTCGATATGTATTAAAGTATATTGAATATTTCCAAATCCTTGAAGTTGATTAAGTGTAAAAACGACTCCTCAGTTAGGCTTATCTGAAAGTGTTTCTTATAAGTTAAACAAATTAACATTTTTAACAATAATAGTGCTTGGGATACATATGAGCCTTGAAACTGCTAAAGAGATTTTAAAATATGCTAAGGAGGAGTTGAATAAAGCATTAAAGATCAACGATGTCTTCCTATACCGTAATGCTGCCGATAAAGCGTTCTTAGCTTTAGTTGTCGCAGTAAATACTTACATTAAGAGCAAGGAGGGCATTGTTCCAAGATCTCACTCAGAAAGAAGGAGGATCTTACGCAAAATAGGTAAAGAATACTTGAGAGCTCTTTATAGCGATCTAATGAGGACATTACATGATGAGGCCTTCTATGAGGGAGTTTTTCAACCTGACGAAGTTGAATACGCTATGAAAAAAATCGAAGAAATTATTTGTGCGCTTGAGGAAGAAGTTAAAAGCAAGTCACAAACTCTCTCAACGTAGGCACTAGTTAAAAGTAGTTATATAGCTAAGTCCTCTAAATGGTACTGTTAGTCAAGTCATCAGAATAAAGCAAGTCCTTATCGACTATCCCTCTCGAGCTCCTCACGTTTTTCTAATAAGACTAATTACTGTTCTCGACATCAAGATCATTGGTGTTTAATATGAAGATCGAAGATTTCATTGGGGCTTCAACTCACTTCATGCCAATGACTTATGGAGAGACTCTAGAAGAAGCAATTAAGATGTTAGAGAAAGCTGACATACGCGCCTTCGAACTCGTCCCAGTGAAATACCAAGCTCAAATTGGTTGGCCGTACAATATTCCTAACATAGGGTTATGGTTCAGGGAAATGGGGCCTAGAGAAATTGCAAAGTTAAAAGACTTACTCTCAACCTTCAAGGTCGTGACAATCCACGGTCAACACTTAGACGTAAACATAGCTAGTTGTAATGTTGGGATAAGGGAGGAATCCATAAGACAGTATATGGAATGCTTAGAGTTAGCTAGGAAGTTAGACGTAAGCGTAGTCACGTTCCACATGGGCAGACAAACTCCAGGCTTCATAAGGAGTGAGGAAGAGATACTTAAGTACGAGGTAGAGTTTGCTGAGAAGGCTATTAATTATGCTAAGGAACATGGACTTAAAGTAGGCTATGAGACTGGTAGTGTGAAACGACTAGACATAGTTCTCGAGAAGTTCAAGCCAGGAGACTTCTGGGTCAACGTCGACTTAGGGCACACGGCGATGCAGAGAGTAGACTTACTTCAAGTGATAGAGAGGTGGAAAGACAGAATAGTTGAGGTTCACTTTAATGGAGTTGTCCACTACTGGGGTGGGTTTATGGAACATCAGTGTGTCTGGCTGAACAACGTGATCGATTATAGGAAAGTGATACCGAAGTTAAGAGACGTAGGCTTCGTAGGACCCATAATCTGTGAAATTCAAGGTAACGACATAGAACAGCACATTGAGAGAGTTCTTGAGGCTAAAGAACTAATAACGTTCCTGTGGAACAGAGATAAGGAATTACCTGAAGACATAAAACCTTGGAAGTTGCTTGGAGTCATAAGGACTATCAAGGAAAAAAGTAAGCCTTAGCCAGGACTAACGTTCCCCCTTGACTCTAAGAGTAGAAGCTAAAAGGATTAGGGCACTGATATATCTTAAACAGTCCTTGAGAAGCCCAGAGGTTGAGAGTAGACCATGGAAGCTAGGATAAGGTTGGCCAGTAAAGAAGATAAAGAGGCTATCTTTTCACTCTTGAAGGAGTTAGCGTCAGAGATCTACGACATGCCTAAAGAGGAAGCTTTTAAGTTGTACAACAGGTTGTACAATGTCGTTAGAGAATACGACAGACGCATTGAGAGACCTAGCCGTAGTCACAGGGTTTACGTCTTAGAAATAGGAGGTGAAGTTGTAGGCTTAGCTAGCATAATCAAAGTAGGAAGTTGTCTATACATAGACGACTTAGTCATCAAGAAAGAGTATAGAGGCAAGGGGTACGGGAGTGCTCTCATTAAGTACCTCGAGAAAACGTACAAGGACTGCGATTATGTCGAAGTAGACACACATAAGAAGGCAGCTAGATTCTTCGAGAAACTGGGCTTTATTGAAGTTTACAGGTTCGACAGAGAAATAACGTGGATTAAGATGATAAAGGTGTTGTAATAAGTTTCTTAACTCTGTTGTCTTTTAGAACAGCGCTTTAGTTATGTTAACATTTGACACTAGAACGTAGGGAATTATCGAGGGCAAGGCCGACTCCCACCAGTAGACGTGGTAGAGCTTGTTAGACAGGGCTTTAACGTTCTTCAGTAATGAGAGGAAGTTGTCAGATATCCTGAGTCCTCTAACAGCGAACTTTAGCTCTCCGCTCTCTACGTAGAAGACTCCATCCCTACAGACGCTTGAGAACGTCCCCTCTCTGTAGTTCTGATACCTCGTGTACCAATTGTTCGAAACGTATATCCCCCTCTTCACTTCCTCGAACAACTCCTCCTCTTTGTAATTGCCTGGGCTCACTTTGAGGACTCTAGGACTTGGGGATATCCAACCAGCGTTTCCAGTAGACTTAACGTTAAACAACCTCGCGGTCATTGAGTTGTGAAGTAAGCTCTTTAATACCCCTCTCTCTATCACTACGGTGTTTCGAGTGGGGATCCCCTCGTCGTCAAATGAAGTTGAGCCAAGGACTCTCGGCTCTCTAGGGCTATCAGCGATAGTTAATGCGCTTGTTGAAACCTCTTTCCCCAGTAAGTCTGTGAAGTACGAGAACTTCATGTAAACTCCTAGCGCAGAGGTGGCTCCTAAAACGTATCCGAACAAGTTAGAGACTACGAGAGGGTCTAAAATCAAATCGTACTTACCAGCTTCTAAGTTGTCTACTTTAGAAGCCTCCTTTGCTATTCTCCCAGCCCTAGTACCAGCCTCTTCAGGGTTAAAATCGTCGAGGGTACGGGAACACGAGACTCCAGTTCCTGACGCATCACCATCAGAAAACCCTCTGACGGTTAACGTTATCGACGTGGCAATCTCTGAAGCTTTAACTCCTCCCGTAGTCACTAAGACCTTAGTCCTCTCCCCAAAGGATAATTGACCTGCACACCTTTTAGCTCCACTAGTTAAAGCTTCGTCTATGGCTGTCTTTATTACGTCGTCGACCTTGTTCACGAGCTCAAGAACCCTCTTATCATAACTCCTTTCTACTGGCTCATACTTAAATGGTCCCTCTGGTAACGGCGTGTACAAGGGGTTCTCCTTACTCACCTTAGCTATAGCCAGGAACTTATCAAGCGCCCTATCTATCTCATTAACATCAGCGCTCGTAACACTCCCTATTACAATGCGCTTTTTGTAGCCTATCCTGACGCTCACTCTAACTTCATCCCAGTGCTTTATTATCGTAGCTTGATTGTTTGCAAACCTCACCATCCACGACTTTGAACTTCTTATTAACACTGCTAAGTCCCTTATACCTTTACTCTCAGCTAACTTGAGGACTCGCTCCCCTAACTCTAAAAGTTCTTCGCGACTCATATCATCCACCTTTAGGAGTAACGCTGAGTTTAACTCCTTTGAGTAACACGTGAGGTCCTCCAACCCAAACTGGCACTCCCTGTCCCGGGTTCCCCTTGCCGCACATCCCGGCGACGTATTCGACTCTTTTCCCAACAGCGACAACCCTAGAATATATGCCATTAGTAGTCAACTCAATAAAGGGATTCCGCACTGGGTATTTCACCTCACCGTTTTCTACGTAGTAAGCCTCGAGACCTCCGTATCTCTGATTCCACCTCCTATCGCATATGTTCCACTCGCTAAAAGTCTTGATGTAAACTCCCCTTCTAACTTCGCTCAACATTTCCTCGAACTCCCAGTCTCCGGGAGCTAAGTACGTATTTGACATCCTAATAATTGGCTCTCTATCAAACCTCGAGGCTCTAGCAGAGCCGTTACTCTCAGTCCTGAGAATAGACGCGTACTCTCTATTCATCAAGAACTCGTTTATCACACCGTCCTTAAACAGGTACTTAGGTCTAGCCCTAACCCCTTCATCGTCGTACAAGTAAAAGCCATAGCTCTTGGGTATCGTTGGGTCATCGATTATCGTTACGTGTTCAGTCCCTATCCTCTCCCCTAACATGTTAACCTTCATGTAGCTCTCTCCAGCCTCAGCCCCCTCTCTCCCCAAGATCCTGTCGAGCTCTGAAGGGTGACCACAGCTCTCGTGAACTATTATCCCAACTACTTCTGGTCCCAATATCACGTCAACTTCTTCCTTTGGCGGCGCCTTACCCTTCTCGAGGACAGAGTCTAGCGTTTTAACCTCTTCACTTATTAGATCTCGCGCGTTCCAAACCCTCAACTCTTCCCAACCAGTTGAGGCGCCTAAAGAACTCCACCTAGTCATAGTCCCCTTTCCAGCTCTGTATATCACTGCCATGTAGAAGAAGTTTATACGAGGGATCTTCGACCTCACATAAGCTCCCTCACTGTTTACGAACACTTTCTCAGTTAAAATAGTCGAAATCCTGAAGCTCCTTGACGGAATTTTAACTCCTAAACTCATTACAGTTTTGTCAACTTCGTAAAGCTCTCCTAACTTAACGTCGATTGGAACGTCAAGAGGGGATTCTTTAGCCTTCACTTCATAGGAGACAGTCGCGACTTTAGTCTCTGAAAAAGTAACAGGTCTCTCTCGCAATCTTGACATTGCCTCAGCTCTTTGAAGCGCTTCATTAACTATACTTTCAATAGACTCCTTAGTCAACTTGTTAGTAGCTGCAAATCCCAATCCTCCCCTATAGAGTACCCTAACGCTGACTCCAAAGCTAGAGGAGTAGCCACAACCTAAGGGAACGCCGTTCTGTAACGCCACTGAGTCCGATACGTCTCGCTGATACCTAGCCTCAACGTAGTTAGCCCCTAATTTTAAGCCGTAATCTATAACGTGCTCGAGTAACTCCTCAACCATGTTAAAGGTTACAATTTCCAGAGATTTAGCATTTACCTTTTTACTCGTCTCTCCATAATTAATGGAAATTATCATTTATCAATTTACTTAAATAAGGGAAATATTGATTTTTAAAAAATCTATAAGTTTAAATGTAAAGCCTACATCAGGATCTCATAAGTAGTAACAGGCAGGGAAATTGTTAAAGAATAAAGAAGGAGCTTTACAAAGAAAACTCATCTTATAGAAAATAGAGAAGACTTCTGAAATAGAGAAGGCAGGAAAGATAGTCGATGAATCGCTCCACAGTACACAGTAGACAAGTTACATAGATTAGATGAGTTACTTAGGAGGGGAGATAATGGGTATTAAGGTAAAAGTGTGGTATACCTTAAATGTTCTGTTCTCCTAACCATTTCTTTCTCAACTCCTTAATACGGTGTTCTGTCCACTCCGCTATATCGAGCCATTGAACTAATATTTTAAACCTCAAATCAAAGAGTTCATATTCATCACTTACGTATATTGGGATTCCCATGAGAGCATCTCTAGCTACTGAAGGAGGGGCATCATCTAGAATAGAACTCTACAAAAGGTCGTCCTTGAAACAGGAGTTCTCCCTCTTCATTAAAGGGCACAGAGAGTTCAGGGAGGGTGAGGATGTATTCGAAGTAGATTGCAGAGATTGCGAGAAT
>Ga0180302_10000477_pt1 | contig 17578 bp, 17 predicted proteins | sample GuaBasSediGuay17_FD_121794 | JGI IMG/M metagenome (GOLD analysis project Ga0180302, IMG submission 121794) | Subseafloor sediment microbial communities from Guaymas Basin, Gulf of California, Mexico - Guay17, Core 4571-4, 12-15 cm | ecosystem: Environmental > Aquatic > Marine > Hydrothermal... | reverse complement strand
GGCCTGGGGCAGGGGGTAGCCCATCCTCCTCATGTAGCTCACTATCCAGAGGAAGAACGAGTAGTAGCCGAAGACTATTGAGAACCACATGAGCCAGGTCGACGCAGTGACCCTCCTCATGCCGCTCGCCCACAGGGCCCTCAGTGAGTCGAGCACGCTGCGCCTCCCCCGAGCTGCCCTCTCTGAGTACATCGGGGTCTCCCTCAGGACGGCGTGCAGCGCGGGCACCAGCGCCAGCACGGGGGCGGCGCTTGCAGCGAAGTAGGCTCTCCACCCATAGGCTGGGATGACTAAGTAGCCGAGGAGAGTGGCGGCTATCCAGCCGTAGGCCCAGAACGAGTCCAGCAGCACTAGGGTTCTCCCCCTCGTGGAGGGCTCGGTGAACTCAGCTAGGTACACGAAGCACAGCGGTATCGTCGAGCCTATCCCGACGCCCGCGAGCACCCTGAGGGCCACCAGCTGAGCCCAGTCTGCGGCCAGCGAGCAGAGTGCCGTTGAGGTGCCGAGGGTAGCCAGGGCCGCCTCCAGCGACAGCTTCCTGCCGATCCTGTCGGCCAGTGGGCCGAACGTGACGGCCCCCAGGAGCATCCCTATGAAGACAGAGCCCCCGAGGAAGCCAGCTAGAGGGCCGGGCAGCCCGAACTCCGCGCTTATCAGCGGCAGTGGCAGTGATATGAGCAGCAGCGACATGGCCGCTAGCGCGTAGGGCACGCCCACTATCGTGAGCAGCTTAGCGCCCTCCATCGCAAGGCTATGCGGCGCGGCGCCATATGAAGGTTGGCCACCAGGCAAGGAGTGCTCTCGCCCGCGGCGCGTCGGCAAAAGATGTCACAGCGACGCTAGCACCCTGGCGAGGCTGCCCTCGGGGTCCCTGAAGTCCCACTCGAGCGCCTTAACTCCCCTCAGCTCCGGCCTGCTGAGAAGCTCCTCCACGAACACGCCAGCGCCCGGCTCCCTCACTGAGGCTGAGGTGACGTGCGTGGTGCGCACGCCGCAGGAGGGCGAGCCAGCGACGCCTATCAGCAGCGAGACCTCGGCGCCAGCGCTGGCCATGGACGCCACCAGCCCGGCGACTGACTCAGCTAGCTCGACTGCCTTACGCCTCAGCCCAGCCCGTTCATACTCGGCCCTCGTAGCTGGCTCCCTCCTCACCGAGAGGAAGGCGGCCTCGGGGCACGGCAGCTGGAGCACGCAGTACCCCCTGCCCATCAGCTCCGCCAGCAGGCGCGACAGGTGCGGCAGGGCCTCCTGAGGCGAGCCCAGCCCCCGGGCCCTCAGCCCTGGGTTGAGCAGGCAGTGCGACAGCAGGGCGACGCGCCACTCCGAGCGCACTAGGCTCACCTAAGCGCTATCCTCAGCGACCTCGGGTCGACGACCTCCGTCAGCCACGGGGTGTCCTCGAGCAGGTCGCCGTACATCGTCAGCACCAGCCTGCTCCTCAGGCTCTTGAGGTAAAGCCTGATGAAGTACTGGGCGGCGTGAAGGTAGCAGAGCCCCCTGATGAGCCTCCCGCAGAGTATGACGCCAAGCCTCGCCCCTCGGTCCTCGACTTCGCCCCACGAGATAGTCAGGCTCTCGATCTGCCCCCTGTCGCCCACGTGGTCCCTGATGGCCGCCAGGGTGTCCTGGAAGGCCTCGCTGAGCTCAGCACGCCCACGCTCGTAGGACGGCACAGCCTTGAGGGACCAGAATATCCCGCCCCTGACGAGGCCCTCGTCGAACCTGGGCACAACTACTCTCTCGTAGATCTCCCTCAGCAAGTTGCACCTCATGGAGACCACTCAGCTACGCCGTGGGTCCCTCAAGCAGCTCCCTGAGCTTGGCCTCCAGCTCCTCGACGCTAGAGTATAGCAGCAGGTCGACCTCACCGTACAGCTCGCTGGTCCCCTGAACCGCGTCGCTACTGGCCACTACGAAGAACCTCCTTCCATCGCCCCGCAGGTCCATGTACGTCCCCACCATGCTCAGGTACGAGGCCTCCACGTCGTCGCCCGCGAAGTTGAAGAACAGGCTCTCGCCCCCTCTCACCGCCACGACGTCGAATTCATGCTCTATCCCACTCTCGCCGACTACTGCGTGGTTCAGTATGACCCGATATCCGTGATCCTTAAGGACCTCGACTAAGACACTGACCTCAGCCCGGCCCATGGTCCAGCCTCGCTCCACTGGGTGCTAATCCTTTTCAAGTAGCTTAGCTTATATCTCTTTCGGAGACGCTCCCAGCAAGGCTTAGTAAATTGGGGCTGTCCCGTCAGTACAGCTGCCCCTAAAGGCCCTTAACCGAGCTCGCTTGGTCCCCTTAAAAGCCTTCCAATCTGCTGCCAGCGGGTGTCTCGGACTCTGAGGAACTCCCTCTCGGCCTCCTCAACCACCGCTCGCCTAACTCCCTCAAGGTCGACTGGCTTGGGGTCGTACCACCGCGCTTTAACCCCCCTCATCAGCTTGGCCATCAGCGCGACGCTCCTGCCCACGTTGGCTGCCTCGACTAACGTGCTATCGCTGGAGATGGGGTCCGCCTCGGTGGTACAGGAGAGGCCCCACGGCGGTATGGCCATCCCCATGAAGTTCAGCGTGAGAGCGACCTCGCTGAGCACCTCCACGTCGCCGCTGTCATTGCCGACCGCGATCACGCCAGCGACCTTCCCCTCAAGCCAGCTCCTCCCCTCGACGAAGATCATGTTCTCCAGCGCCGTCAGCCTGTCTATGAAGTTCTTGACGTGCCCCGGCACTCCGAACCAGTACACTGGCGTGGCGAGTATCATGGCGTCTGCCTCCAGGAGCTCGTCGTAGAGGCGCCTCATGTCGTCCTCGATGACGCACGGGTAGCGGCACGCCTCTTGCATGTCACTGACGCAGCCCAGGCACGGCCTTATCTCGTAGTCGTAGAGGTGCACCAGCTTGGCGGCCGCCCCCTCCGCCTCCGCTGCCCCTAGGGCCACTCTGAGCAACTTGTACGCGCTGCCGTACCTCCTGGGGGAGCCGTTAACGCCTAAGACCCTGACCTCGCCGCTCAAGCTACCACCTCCCACCCCACGGCAGCCCCTCCACTTAAGCATTTGCCCCCAGCGCCTTGGGTGGGAGGCCTTAGTCGGCCTCGGAGGTCAGGCCCCTCAGCTCCTCCTCAAGCTCCTCGTCGGTCGGGGGCTCCAGGTGTGAGGCCAGGCCGGCCACGACTGAGAACACTGCCTCGCCCTTGAAGGTCAGGGCGTAGACGCCGCGCCCCCTGGCCTCGACGTACCCCGATCTGATGAGCTCCTTGAGGTGGTGGTACAGCTCCCCGCCCCTCATGCCGGTGATCCTCGACAGCTCTGAGGGCGTCTTCGGCCCCTCGATCAGCGCCTTCAGTATGGCCACCCTCTGCCTGCTCGACAGCGGCGCGACTAGCTTAGCCACCCTCTCGGGGCTCGCGGCGAGCACCGACCTCAGGTCGAAGTAGCAGTTCCAGGAGTCGACGACCCTGCCGCCCCTCTTCACGACACCAGCGCAGACGAACCGAGAGCCCTCCTCCACTCCCCTCAGCGAGCGCTTGAGGGCCGCGCTCACGCCCAGGGGGTCGTGGACGCTGAGCCCCCTCTCCAGCAGCTCCTTCCTCCTCTTAAGCTCCTCGAGCTCCCTGGCTATCCTGGCTAGCTCCCTCCTGAGCTCCTCTATCTCTGACACGTACAGAGCTATAGGGCCGTGTACTATTATACCCTACGGCGGCCCGAGCCCCAAAAGGCTTTAATACCCGGTAGCTAGAAGGTTAGTCAGCTAGCCCCGGTAGCTCAGCCTGGTTAGAGCGCCCGCTTGGTAGGGCGCCGTGAGCGCGGCGCCCTGAATAGCGGGAGGTCGCGGGTTCGAAGCCCGCCCGGGGCTCCTTTCTAAGAAAGATAAAAATCGCAACGTAATTCCCCAAGGGAATCGCTCCAGGCTTCAGCTAAAGCGAGCGAATTAGGAGTCGCCTCACAGCTCCATCCTCTTGCGAGCGCTCAGGAGTCACGCCCTCGAGCGAGCGGGTCAGGGCCTCAGGTATCGCCCGAGATCTCACGGAGGCAAGGTCCAGGGCGGGGGCGCGAGCGGCTAGGCTGCGCTAGCTGGCCTCGCTGCCGTAGTTCCTCACGTGCTCCACGCTGCCCTCCCCCTTAAGCCTCCTGAGCAGCTTCTCGTCTGCCGTGTACACCTTGGTGCCGTACCTCTTCGCTAGCAGCACGTAGCAGGCGTCGTAGACGGTGACCCCCCTCTTGAGGGCGTAGCCAAGGGCCTCCCTCACCACGTCGAAGGTCACGGGGGCGTACTCCACCCCCACCCTCTCCAGCAGCCTGATGGCGCTCACCGCGTCGCCCTCTGACAGTAGGCCCCTGGCCACGTACTTCCTCAGGGCGCTGGCGAACTCTATGACGGCGTAAGACGGCGCCGCTGCCGTGACCCTGCCAAGCAGGTGGTCCCTCAGGATGGCGGCCGCGGAGTCGGAGTAGTCCTCTGGCACGAACCACTTGACCAGGATGTTTGCGTCCACGACGACCCGCCTAGGCATCCCTGTCCTCCCTTATGAGCTCTGCCGAGAGGTTGCCCCGGACGGGCCTCAGCCTGCTCCTAAACTCCTCTATCTCTCTAGCCAGCCTCTTGGCCCTCTCCTCCCTGACCCTCCTCATCAGGTACTCCCTGACCTCCTTTGCGTAGTTTATCCCAAGCTCCTCCAGCTCCTCCTTGAGCTTGCGCGGCACTCTGATGCCTATCACCACGCTCAATGTTAACACCTAATGTTAACATATAACGTCTAACTATAAATGTTCAACGTCACAAGCCCCTCGCGGCTAGGGCGAGCTATGGGCTGAGGTGCCCGCCTATGCGCCCAGCCTCAACGTGGGGCTGAGGAGGCATGCTGCGCCCTCCCCAGGGCTCCTGGCAGCGCCCTAGCAAAACATTAGAATCTGGTGGGCGAGGACTCGCTCCATGAGGCGCCGGGTGGGCTTTCTGAGGATAATAGACAGCAAGCTGGTGGACGACGCCCTCCGCCGCTCGGGCGAGTTCGACGCGGACAGAGTCGTGAGCTGGAAGGTTGGGCTAGGCTTCAACGCTGAGCACTTCTCAGCGCTCCCGAGGGGGGAGGTCAGCCAGGAGGAGCTGGAGGAGTTCAAGCGCCTGCTCTCCGAGTACCTAGATGCCGCCGAGAGGAGGGGGCTCAGGGTCTTTGTCTACCTCAACGTCCACTGGCACGACGTGGAGGAGCTGGAGAGGCACCCAGACTGGTTCCAGGTCGACTACGACGGCAGGGTCATCGACGACGTCTACGGGAGGGGGCTCATGCCCTGCGTCAACTCGCCCGGGTGGCGTGAGTACTCGATCAGGCTTATGGAGGAGGTCGCGAGGGTTGGGCCCTACGGCATATTCCTCGACGGGCCAGTGTTCCACCCCAGGGGGTGCTATTGCGAGCACTGCCTGAGGCTTTACGGCGAGAGGTACGGCGGGAGGCCGCCCAGAAAGGGCGACCTGGCCAATAAGGAGCACCGCAAGCTGGTCGAGTTCCAGCAGGACTCGCTAGCCGATTACATGAGGGAGGCCTATGAGAGGGTGAGGGCGGCGAGCCCCGACGTGCTCATCTACCTGAATGGCGAGCCGCTCAGGCCTAACTGGAGCACGGGGAGGGACAACGCCAAGCTCGCCAGGTACCAGGACCTGGTTGGGGCCGAGGGAGGCTTTGAGTACTACGACCTGCTCAAGAGCCCCTTCCTCAAGTGCAGCATGACTGCCAAGCTGCTGGAGGCCCAGGCCCCGGACAAGCCTAGGGTCATCTTCATAGCTGCCAAGCACTCTCCTTGGAACCGCGAGCCGCTGACCGGCGCTGAGCTCAAGCTCAGGTGTGCCGAGGCCCTGGCCAACGGCGCCTACTACTGGATTGGCTACACCCACAGGAGCCCCGAGCTCGAGGGGGCCATGAGGGAGGTGAACTCGTGGCTGAGGGGCAGGGAGGAGTACGTCGAGGGGAGCCGCAACGCCGCCCGCGTCGCCCTCTACTGGTCCCAGCTCACCGCTAATGCGTATGGGGGCACCGTGCCCATCAGCGACTTCACGGGCAGGACCATGAAGTTCACCAGGGACTACTTCAAGAGCTTCGTCGGGGCCTACGAGCTGCTAGTGAGGTGCCGCGTACCCTTCAAGCTCGCGGTCGGGCCGGAGCAGCTGGAGGGCGCCGAGCTGCTGGTGATGCCCAACGTGGCCTGCCTGACTGAGGAGGAGGTCAAGGCAGTGGCCGACTTCGTCAGGCGCGGGGGCAGGCTGATCTCGTCCTTTGAGACCTCGCTGTACTCGCCGGAGGGCGAGAGGCTTAGGGACTTCGCCCTGGCCGAGGTCCTGGGGGTCAGGCACCTGGGCATCGAGGAGTACGGGACCTACGAGAACTACGTCCAGCTGGAGGGCGGGTGGGTGCCATGCTATACATATGTCGTGAGGGTCGAGCTCTCAGGAGGCAGGCCGCTCGGCTACCTCACTGAGAACTCGAGGGGCTGGTACCAGGAGATAAGGGTGTCCAAGTACCCGGGAGTCGTTGAGAGCTTGTACGGCAGGGGGGCGTCGGTGTACTTCGCTGGCAACTTCTTCCAGACCTTCGCCGACTTTAGGTTCTCGAGCTACATCAGGTACTTCAGGTCGCTGGTGGGCAGGCTCATGGAGCTCGAGGTCTCGCTGCCGGGGGCCCCGCCCTGCCTGGAGGTCACGCTTAGGGAGGCTAAGGGGGCTCTGGAGGTGCACTTAGTCAACTTCGCGAGCGAGCTGATGAGGCCCATCCACGCGATAGTGCCCCTGAGGGGGCTGGCGCTAAGGCTCCCGAGGCTCCGCAGCTGCAGGGAGGCCCTCAGCTTGATAAACGAGGGCGCCGTGGAGAGGTGGGAGGTCAGCGACGGCGGGGTGTCAGTGGAGATCAAGGAGCTGAGGGAGTACGAGGTGGTGGTCATTAGGCCGTAGCGGCGGCCTAGGGCAGGCTAGCGCCCGCGAGGCAGAAAAATGCGCTACAGCCTACTCACAGCCTAAGCCACGCCTAAGGCCTTAGCGACCTTCTCGATTGCCTCTATTATGGACTCCACGTCCTCGTCCGTCAGGATCGGGCCCACGCTGATGTGGACAGCCCTGGAGAGGAGGTCGAGCGACCTCTCGCACGACTCCCTGTCGACCTTCATCTTGTCCCCAAATATGGGCATCCAGTACCTGTATATGTGCCCGTCCACCTTGTCGGGCCTGTAGAGCACACTAGCTCCCACGTTCTCAGCCGTCAGCGCCCTCGCGAACTCGACGGCCTGCTTAGCGCTGTCCAGGAAGAATATCACGCAGACGGCCGTGTCGCCCTCCTCGTCGCACAGCTCCCTAAGGGGCAGGCCCAGCTCCTCCACAGCCCTCCTGATCTTGAACTTCCTCTCCCTCATCCTGGCGACTATGTCGTCCAGCTTCTTGAGCTGCTCGACCAGGATGGCGCCGGTGATCTCGTTCATTCTGAAGTTCAGGCCGAGCAGCGGCGGTACGTAGTCAGGGTTTCGGTAGTGCCCAGCGACGTCGTGGCAGGCGACAGCCCTCCTGTACACGTCCTCGTCGTTTGTAGTGACTGCCCCGCCCTCGCCCGCCGTGATGTTCTTGTTGAGCTGGAAGCTGAAGGCACCAGCGTCGCCTATCGAGCCGAGCTTCCTGCCCCTGTAGCTTCCGCCGCACGCTTGGGCCACGTCCTCGAGCACCCTTATCCCGCGCGCCTCGGCAATCTCTACTATCTCCTTCATTTTGGCTGGAGCGCCCCGCATGTGAACCGGTATGACTGCCTTCGTCTTCTCGGTGATGTTCCTCTCGAAGTCCTCGGGGCACAGGTTGAGGGTCTCATCGACGCCGACGACGACTGGCGTGGCCCCCACTGCCACGACCATGGCCGCGGTCGAGATCCACGTGTAGGCTGGGACGATGACCTCGTCCCCAGGCCCTACGCCGAGGGCCCTGAGGGCCACGTGGAGGGCTCCCGTGCCGGAAGTCACGCCCAGGCAGTACTTGACCCCCAGGTACTTGGCGAACTCCCTCTCGAACTCCTCGACCTTCCTGAGCAGGTTGGGGCCGTAGTACCTGAACAGCGACTTGCTCCTGATGACCTCCACCACCGCCCTCTCCTCTCGCTCGTCTATGAACATCGCTCCTGGGTACATCGGTGGCAGGGGCTTGCTCCTGACCGGCTTGCCGCCGTAGAGGGCCAACTCCTCCCTGCCCACTCTCCTCCCCTCAGCTCACCTTAGCGCGACGCATATAAAAGCACTAGCCGCGCCCTGAGAGGAGGGCCCTCAGGTAGCGCGCACCTCTCCTGACCTCCTCGTCGACGTCCTCGAGCGTGACTAGCTCGTGGCCCACGTACCTCGGCGAGCATATCTCGTAGGATATGAAGCCATTATACCCCACGTCAGCGAGCGCCTCGACGAACGGCTCGGCGATTCTGCCAAACAGTCCTTCGCCCAGGGGCACGCGCTCCAGCCTGGGCATCCTGACCATGGCCATCGTGCCGTCTGGCGACCACACGAGCTGGCCTCGCCTGATCACAACGTCGCCAACGTGGACGTGGATCAGCAGGTCTCCGACGTCGCGGTATATCTCCCTCAGCCTGCGCCCCACATCTGGGTCTAGGGGGTCTATGTCCCCGGTCCAGATGAGAAGCTCTGGATCCACCACTGCCTTGAGGCTCTCGCTGCCGACCTCCTCTATCATTGACAGGACGTCCTTGTAAGTCTCGATTATCGGGGGGTGGTTCTGCAGGCCCAATACGACGCCGTGCTCCTCCGCGATCCTGGCGGCCTCCCTCAGGCCCTCCCTGCACAGCCTCCAGTGCTCCCAGTATGGTAGCTTGGGGTCGACGTCCTTCATGCCAGCCGCGAACACCCTCACCCTGCCTACCCCGAGGTCTCGGGCCAGTTCGATGACCTCGCGCAGGTATATCAGGTTCATCTCCCTCCTGAGCGGGTCGGGGCCTGAGAAGTCAGTGTACGCTGCCAGTATGGCGATCTCGACCTGGTAGGAGTCGGCAAGCTCCCTAAGCTCCCTCCTGCGCTTAGCGTCCAGGTCGAGGGGGCTCCCGTGCGGCCTCTTAGCCATCATCTCAAGCCCGTCATAGCCAGCCTCCCTGACCCTGGCTATGACCTCCTCGAGGCTCAAGGCCCTACCCCTATAGAAGAAGCCAGAGTACGTCACCGAGTGTAGGGCTATCTTCATCTTCCCACGAGGCTTAGAGAGAGCCTTAAGGTTTTAAGTCTTTAATAGCCATGAACGCACGGGTGCGGCTCCTTTGGACGCCTCCAAGCCTAAGATCACTATCGTGGGAGCTGGCAGCCCTCTTACTCTGGGCTTGCTGGGCGACTTCTACAGAGTCGGTGACCTTTGGGGCAGCGAGCTAGTGCTATACGACATAGATAAGAAGAGGCTCAAGGCGATGTACGCAGCCGTGAGGCGCTACATCGAGAGGACGAAGGCCGACCTTAAGGTGTCCATGGCAACAAGTAAGGTGGAGGCGCTGGAGAACTCCGACTTCGTCGTGGTGGCGATAAGGGCTGGCGGGCTCAGGGCCACAAGGGCCTACATAGAGATACCCTTCAGGTACGGCGCCATACCGATAGTCGGCGACACGACGGGGCCCAGCGGCATGCTCAAGGCCCTCGTAGAGATACCCGCTATACTCGACATCGCGCACACTCTTGAGGACGTCTCGCCTAAGGCGCTAATTCTGAACCACACAAACCCAGTCACTGCTGTCTGCACGGCCGTCCGCATGGCCTCAAAGATCCCCATTGTGGGCCTGTGCCACGGTTACCCGCTGACGAAGTTCGCGTCCGCCCTCCTTGACCTGGAGTACGAGGGTCTTAGATCCGTCGTGGCTGGGATAAACCACCTCACGTGGGTCGTCGAGATGACCTACCGCGGCGAGGACGTGCTCGAGGAGCTGAAGAGGGCTGTCGCTGAGGGGCGTAAGTGGGACGTGATAGCGCTGCACCCCTACCTGGCTGGGAGGCAGCTCCTCAAGACTTACGGCATGCTCGTCTCCTCCCCGGACAGGCATAGCGCCGAGTTCTTCCACTACCTCTACGACTGGCTCAGGGACCCTGAGATAGGCAGGGTGCTCAGGAGCGTCAGCCACGTGGTCGACTACGACAGAGGTACGCTTTCTGAGGAGTTCATCAGCCGCAGGCGAGCCGCCTGGGAGAGGGTGCTCAGGGTCGCTAAGGGTGAGGAGGGGGTGAGCGCGTCGGGGCTCTTCTACCTCGACATAATCTCGTCCATTGCTAATGACGTCAGGAGGGAACTGCGAGTGGCGAACGTGCCGAATCGCTCATGCATCGAGGGGGTTGAGGAGGGCGCGATCGTGGAGGTGCCCTGCGTGGTCGACCGCGGTGGCGTGAGGGGCAAGAGGGTGGGTAGGCTGACGCGCTCGGTCACCGCCCTGCTGAACCTGCACTTGGAGAAGTTTGAACTCCTAGCCAAGGGCGTGGCGGAGAGGGAGAAGAGCTTAGTGCTGGAGGCTATGGGGCTGGATCCCACGACTCCATCTCCTGAGAAGGCCGAGGCGATGCTGAACGAGTTCGTGAGGGAGATGTGTGATGTGCTGGGCCCGTGGAGCTAATAAGTGCGTGGGGCTAAACATATCAGGACGCAGCTAGGCGCGGGAGGGCTGAGCTGAAGTGCGCCCGTCGAGCAGAGCGGGAGAGGTCGCGGTGCCGGGCGAGCTGCTGGGCGTCATAGAGGAGTTCATCCCCCGCGACAACACGTACGTGGTCGGCGGCTCGATAAGGTCGCTAGTGCTAGGAGTCCCCATCTACGACCTCAGGGAGCACGTCGTCTCGGTGAGGCCGCTATGGGAGAACAAGCCGCTCCTGCCCAGGCTCGGCGACATAGTGTACTCCCAGGTGGAGAGGGTGAGGGACTTCATAGCCGTCGCCTCCATATTCGAGGTGGAGGGGAGAGGCTCCCTAAAGGTGCCCTTCACCGGCATACTGCACGTGGCTCAAATTAGCACGTCCTACGTCAAGACGATATACGACGCGGTCCGCATAGGGGACATCATCAGGGCTAAGGTCGTCTCCGAGGGGGGGCCGCCCTTCCTGCTGTCGACCAAGGGGAAGGACCTGGGCGTTGTCTATGCCCTGTGCCCAGAGTGCATGGTGCCCCTGAGGAGGAGGGGCGTCCACCTAGTGTGCCCCAGGTGCCGCAGGGTCTCTAGGAGGAAGGTCTCCGAGCTGTACGTGGTCAAGTGAGGAGGTGGCCTCCACGTACCACAGGGTCTTCACGTTCTCCTTCAGGAGCCCCGAGGAGGCCCTGAGGTTCGTGGAGCTGCTGAGCGAGCACCTGAGGGGGGCCAACATCATAGTCAACATGAGGGGCTCCTCAGTGAAGGTTAGGGTCTACGGCTCTCGAGACGAGATAGAGGACGTCGCGCTCAGGATGAGGGATGTGCTCGCGGTCGTGCGGGGGGGCGGGAGGGTCGGCCTTAGGCGTTACCCCCTCAGGTACCTGCTCGAGAGAGCTGAGCTAAGGGCCTCAATCCCAATAGACCTGCTCAGGGACGTGCTGGAGCTCAAGGGCTTTAAGGCCAGCATTGAGAGAGGTTGCCTAGCGACCGACGCCAGCCTAAGTGACGTGCTGGCAGCCCTAGAGGGGCTCTCCGAGGCTTACCTCTCGCTGGCGAGGATCAAGGCCTCCCCTAAGGCGAAGAGGCTCGCCGCCCTGCTCTCGTCCGTCAGGGACGTCCCCGCTCCCGAGGCCCTCGAGGAGCTAGCGCGGAGCGGTGTCATCAGGCGAGTGGAGGGAGCTGGCACCTACGTCTCGGCCATGGAGTACGGAGAGGCGCTTAACGCGGTGAGAAAGCTATTAAGCGGAGGCGTCGATAGGTAGAGTGGTGCTACCTTGAAGCTGCGCGTCATAAAGAGGGGTGACAGGGAGCTAGAGTTCGAGCTGGAGGGCGAGGAGCACACGTTCTGCAGCCCGCTAGTCAAGCTGCTGCTGGAGGACGAGAACGTCGAGTTCGCCGCTTACAGAATAAGCCACCCCCTGATGAGGGTTCCCAGGGTCTACGTGAGGACGAATGGCAGGGAGAGGCCCGAGGAGGCTCTGGTAAAGGCTGCTGACGCCCTGATAAAGGTATACAGCGAGGTGAGGAGAGAGTTCGAGAGGGCGCTTAGCGAGGCCTAGCTCACTCCATGTAGACCCTGATCTCGTATATGCGCGCTGACCTATCCCCGTTGGTGGCCAGCACCTCGACTCTGAGGCGCTCTGAGGTTACGGGGTCGAACCTGTGGACCCTGCGCCTATGGTAGTTACCCCTCACGATGGCCACCGGCCTCCAGAAGCCCCTCTCGTCCTCGTAGTAAATGATGTAATCTCTCACGCACTCTGGCGCCCTGTAGAAGCGTGGGTACCTCGCCCTGCGATTGAGGTGAGTGTCGAACGTCAGGTAGACCGTGTTGAACGTGACGGGCTCGCCGAAGTCCAGCTCGATCCACTGGGGCAGCGGCGCCTTTGGGTCCGACACCCAGAGATTGGGCCACCTCTCGGGCCTGGCGATGCCGTTCACCACGTTCTCTGGCCCGTAGGGCCTCGACAGCGGGTCGATGGCTAGGGTGTAGGAGCCGCGCACCCACTGCCACGTCCTCTCGAAGTAGGGTGGCTTCCACGCCGCCACGGTCCCGGTGGGCTCGTGGTCGCTGTGCATCCACGAGACTCCTGGGCAGGGCTCGAGCCAGACCCAGTACAGCCGCCTGGGCTCGACCTTAGCTGAGAGCTCGAATGTGACCCACGACCTCGACCTCGGAGGCACTCTGGCCTCGCTAGCTGCTAGGTCCTCCTCAGACTCGAAGTCCCACACGTCCTCAGCGCTCCTCAGGTGGAGGACGACCGTCGCCTCGTCGTCGCGCCGCGACTCAAGCAGCAGGCTCACCTTATCGATCCTGTCCTCGGACATCGGGAAGAGCTGGGCTCTCGGTGCGATGAGCTCGTGAGGCTCGTCGCCCTGCTCGAACTCCAGCGCGGCGCTGCTGGAGGCCCTGACCCTGGCCCTCCGAGCTAGATCGTTGGGGTCCTCATTCTTGATCCCTATGATGTAGCAGTCCTGCTTCAGCAGGAGCTGTTGCAGCTCCCAGATGTGCTCCCTGCACACGTCGCGCGGTGAGCACCCGTACTTGGTGCACAGGTAAGCCGCCGTCCCGACGGCCTGCCCGATGACCGCGCACGTCGCCTGGAGCCTCGTCGTGCCGAGGGCCACGTGTGTGACGCTGATGTTCCTGCCAGCCATCATCAGGTTCTTTACGTTCTTAGAGTAGAGGCACCTGAACGGTATGCTATAAGGCCTCACCAGCGCGTACTCCCTGTACCTAGGGTCAGCCGCCGAGGGCTCGGGCGGCTTGTCCCTAGCCAGTATACCGCCCACAGTGTGGACGTCTATGAACCAGCCCCCGTAGGCCACCCTGTCGGGGAACAGCCTCCTCTCCTTCACGTCCCGCTCAGTCAGGATGTAGTCGCCCACGACCCTCCTTGACTCTCTCTTGCCAGTGACCATGCCGATCCAGTAGAGGGCGTAAGTTGCAGCGCCGTGGTCGCCGTAGTTCTTAATGTGGTCCCAGACGCCCAGCAGCTGCCTAAGGAGCTCGTCCCTTATCTTGTCGTCGTCCCTGATGGTGTCATATGGGTAGCCCACCTCTATCCACCAGTACCCCGCCTCTATGTCGCTGTGATCCCTGTAGGCGAGGTCGTCCTCCGTTGAGAACTTAGCTGCCCATGGCGGTGGCTTAAACTCGACTCTAGCACCGACGTCGACCGCGTTAAACATGAGGCTGCTACCCATTGTCGCCCTGTCGGCCTCCTCAGGAGCCAGCAGCTCGCCGAACTCGTCCCTCGACTCGCGGCCAACCCTGTACTCAGCGCCAGCTAGGTGCGCTATCGTGGCGTCGCCCGTACAGTCAATGAACACGCGCCCCTTGAGCCTGTACCACCTCTCAGTGCCCATCTGGTAGCATATGACGCCCTCTATCTCGCCGCCCCTCATCACCACGTCTAGGGCAACCGTATTGAGGTATAGGTCAATGTTCTCCTCGGCCTTAACCTTCTCGTACAGCAGGAGGTCCCACAGGGAGCTCGTCCTAAAGTGTGGGGGGCCCACCGCTGGCCATGGGTTCCTGGCCAAGTCCTCCGTTATTAGCTCGTGGATTATCCCAGTCTCGACGGCCCACGGGTTGTAACTGCCAGCTCCCCCAATGGGGACCCTTATCAGGCTGCTGGAGTTGCCGCCCAGCACGGGCCTCTGCTCTACCAGCGCCACCTTGCAGCCGAGCCTCGCTGCCGCTATGGCGGCGCAGATGCCAGCGAGCCCTCCTCCAACGACGACCACGTCGTACTCAGCGTCGTAGTCGCTCCGAGAGAGGACGCGCTCCAACCGACCGCTCGTCCTGCGCTCCGCCATGTAACTTAGCTTCCCGAGGAGATAATTCTACGTTAGCCCGGAAAGACTTATATCGGCGCTGGGAGACTTAGTAGCCGAGCCGGGGTAGCTCAGCCCGGTAGAGCGCCCGGCTGTTAACCGGGCCGCCACGGCCGTGGGCAAAGACCGGGTGGTCGAGGGTTCAAATCCCTCCCCCGGCGCCACTCGTGTTCTCCGCGATGGTTAGTAGGCCAACCCAGCTGCGACCTGCGTGACGAGGGCTTACGAAGTGACTAGAGCCTGAGTCGAGGAGGTGGATGAGCTACATGAAATGGCGGGTAACTCGCCCAGCGCGGGGGGGTGCAGGGCCTGAGATCGGCAATGAGCAGGGGGCCTCGCGATGGGCGGCTGAGGGGTGAGGATGGCGCGCCTCGGGCCGTGTGCTGGGCCGTGGCGTCACGCGAGCTGTGAGGATTGGGGCTCCACGCTCGTGGCACGCCATCCCTGGTGCTTGAAATAGGCCCTCTAACGTAAGCAGGACACTTAATTCAGCTCGGGGTGCAATCTCAGGGCAGCACGACTTAAGCGAAATATTTAACAAATTGCTTAAAGATTACTTTAACGATACATAAAAAAGACAAAGCGCCTTGGCGCAAGTAGGGGCCTCGACATGAGCGGGTCTCCCCCGAGCGAGTTCATACCTTACGAAGTTGGGAGATTCGTCCACCTACCGGGCCATAGCCCAGTGGGCTTCTTGATAAAGCTAGCTCCTCAGGCGCTTAAGATCTACGGAATACTTGAGAAGATAGCTCACGTTTTCGCGTCCAGGAACATCTCAATACTCCACCTCAAGATGTCTAGGCCCGTTCCGGGCAAGCCCCTCTATATGCTTCTATTCGCCGACGTTAGGAGCGGTGACACGTCAAGGGAGTTAAAGGGCGAGATAGAACGTGTGGAGTACGTGGACGAGGTAGCAATAATAGAGCCCCGCTTCGACGGGTTCGCGACTGATAAGTTCTTCTTCCCGCTAGCGATGGCTGGCAGCAGGGCCGTAATACTGCGGAGGCCGCTATACGAGGGGCTGATTAAGGGGCTGAGGAGCGAGCTGGGCTCAGGTTACGAGGCCCTCCTTTACTACATGGGTGTTGAGATGGGTAGGAGGGCACTGAGGGACCACCAGAGAATAGCTGGCTCTGACCCCGTCAGGCTCGCGGCAGTGATTGAAGAGTTCTTCAGGCTCGTGGGCTTTGGCGTCCTCAGGATAGTCGCCCTGGAGGTGGGCAGCAGGTGCGTTGCCAGAGTGTACGAGTGTTTTGAGTGCGAGTTATTCAAGGGGAGCGGCGAGTGCACGAGTCACTTAGTCAGGGGCATGATCGCGGGCTGGTTCGCTGAGGTCTCAGGCATATCGAGTGTGGACGGGATACGAGCCGTAGAGGTCAGCTGCATAGCGAGGGGCGACCCCTACTGCGAGATAGTCGTTATGGCGACGTAGGCTTCTCTAGTCTACCTCAATCGCCTGAAGGGCGAGGGCTCCATCGCGGGTCAGAAGGTACTTGACAGCCCTGCCCTGGGCGCGCCTCCTCAACAGGCCCATCCTCTCGAGGTCGGCTAGGTGCTTGTAGACGGCCGCCTTTGACAGGGACAGGCCAGAGCGTGACAGGATCCTCCATAGCTCGTACCCGTGCACCTCGCCTAGCGCCGCCACCACCCTGAGGATCTCGCGCTTAGTCCTGCCCAGGCCTCGCGACGGGGCTTCGCTGCTGAGCACAAAGCCCTTGAGCAGTCTCTTAGCCACCGCGCTGACTGCCTTTAGCCCGGAGCCCGTTACCACCAGCACAACAACCTCGCTCGAACCCACCTCACCATTCTCGACAAGTTTGGCCAGCCCAGAGACAGCCACGGCTGCCGAGGGTTCGGCTAGGATGCCCTCACTCCTCGCCAGGAGCTCCAAGCCACACAGGATCTCGTGCTCTAGGACCGAGATGGCGCTGCCGCCTGACTCCACGATGGCCCTCACCGCGTCCCTAGCCCTAGGCGGACTCCTGAACACTAGGTCTGAGGCTATGGCGTCGTTCGGGGGCTCGCCTGAGGGGGGCTCGCGCCCCCTCAGCGCCCCCACTATGGGATCCCAGGCCGCGCTCTGGACCCCGTACAGCCTGGGCACCTCCTCAAGCGCGCCTAACTCTTGAAGCTCTCTGGCTGCCTTCCACACCGACGTCATCAGGGTGCCGCTGCCAACGGGCATGACTATAGCGTCGATGCGCTCCTGCTGCAGGAGCTCTAACGCCATCGTCTTGTAGCCCTCTATTAGCGCTGGATCCCCTGGCTCCACTTCATAAGTGCCGCTGACTGGGGGAGGTTCTAGTAGCTTGCCCCCATAGGCCACCACCTGGTATACCTTGACAATGTCATAAGGCCTGAGGCTGGCGACGTAGCACTCCACCCCCGCGGCTGACGCATATGCTGCCACTGAGGCAGCTAGGTTCCCGCCCCTAGTCACCACGGTTGCTCGGTACCCCCTGTCCCTTATCAGCGACAGCAGGACTGTGCTTCCCCTGTCGATGAATGACCCAGTTGGGTTCCTAGTCTCGTCCTTGATCAGCAGGTTTTTAAGGCCTAGCTCGGCCCCCAGCCTGCGAGCCCTTCTAAGAGGGGTCCCACCCTCGCCTAAGCTGACCTTCACGCTCACCGAGGGCAAGAGCGACTCGAACTGCCACACGCCTCGATTGCCTCGCCCAGCGTGACCCATCGCCTCCCTAGCAGCGTCCAGGTCGTAGGCTATCAGCAGGGGCGAGCCGCACCTAGGGCACTTAAATAGGGGGAACTCGAAGGGCAGACGGAGGCCGCACTCAGGGCACTCGTAACGCTCCCGAGCCACGCCAGCCACCCTGCTAGTCAACTGTTAGTATACTAGGCAGATACTTCCAGTTTAATATTGAGTGGGGTTCACGGCTTAGCTGAGGGCTATCTCCCTCACCACGACGACCTTCTCCACCGTCTGGGGCACCAGTGCCCTCCACGACTCCCCGACGGAGATGAGGGCGAACACCCCGACCACGACCCCCCCGGACTTCTCAGTCAGCGACGAGAGGGCCGACAGCGTCCTCCCAGAGTGGAGAAGGTCGTCGACTATCAGAACCCTGTCTCCCCTCCTGACGGCGCCCTTAGGTAGGTACAGCGACCTGAGGG